>Ga0307512_10001943_pt1 | contig 27612 bp, 31 predicted proteins | sample 14_EM_MG_FD_200267 | JGI IMG/M metagenome (GOLD analysis project Ga0307512, IMG submission 200267) | Populus trichocarpa ectomycorrhiza microbial communities from riparian zone in the Pacific Northwest, United States - 14_EM | ecosystem: Host-associated > Plants > Roots > Unclassified | place... | reverse complement strand
TAATTTAGTACGATACAGAAGTGGTCGGAGGTGTTGCGACGTCGGACGATATGGCGTGGTTGTTACGATAAGGAATAACGGAGTGGTGTGTAAGATCATGGGATAAGATTCGGATGGTATATCGGAGCATGGAGAATGGTTCGAGAGGTGGCAGACGAATTGTATATAAAGAGAGTGTCGATGGTGTTGGAGGATTTCCTTTTCTTCTCTCTTTACTTGTTCTCTTGTATAAGCAAGCAGTAGTACGACTTTGAAAGATATTCTGATTTTTGTTCTCTCGATACGTACTTCGAGTTCAGTTTTGCAACATCCATATCACCTGCGCCCGACCCCGCCCGTTACAATGCTTCCAGTCGTTGGGGGTCTAGCAGGCCGTATGCAATATCCTGTCGACACGATGTACCTGATTGTACGAGTTTGAGACTCACTCACCTGCATAGCCAATACAGTCTCCTTGAGCGTTTAAGTGTGGAATCCCTTCCAATTGTCAACCATGGAGTGAATGGTGAGGCTTCCATCAAGATGTTTGTTCATTTTGACCTGCAGACATGGTGCTTCCTCTGTGTTGTGATGTCTTGCCTTCGGGGGCATAGCTATCGTTGCACAGTGTTCAAGAAGGAACATGCCAGAATGATGTATGTTGTCTTGGCATTCGACATGTGTTGCTGGGCAGTATGGAAGTGTAGTCCAAAGAGAATGCGTGGAGTTGACTGTGTTGATAGAGATGAGGATCAATCTGGGCTGCTGAGCCTTAGAGCACACAATTCTGGAAGCCATCATGCCAAGAGCTTTGGACGTTAAGTTTCTACATGATTCCATAGTAGTTAGCTTGGAATGCTATTGACTCATTTGGATAAGTGAACCGCATGTTCGGAGCTTTAACGGTTCCAGCCATTCTCTGGGTTCGAGCGTGTTTCTTCACAAAGTGACGCTCTTGCCAAGACTGGGGCTGGGAACGACCGTAAATACTTACTAGGTAACAATACCGAATCTCTCGGCTCCTATCGGGTACATAATCATCCCCTTTGTCGTCCTCCATCAGGGAAATATTACACAGTTTGGGCGCCATCGCTAACCTCCCGGATCATATTGAAGCTACCTAAGTCAGCAATGTGCTCCATGCTACTCCATTACCCTTTAGGATGGCAAAGATTTGGAGCTACCAGAATTGTGCCCAGGTCTCGGAAACCGTACAGGCGCACTAAACCCTCCCGCGAGGTTCTCCCCAGCAGTTACTATGCACATTGCGTTCATCTTGATTTTTATACTGAATTTTTCTCGCTTGAGATTGGTGTTTCACAATCACAAAACGGTTTGCTAAATCATATTATGGCATATATTCCCTGGCTAAGTCTGTCTATAGATGTACGTACAGTTGATCTGGCTGGAGACACTGTACTCGAACGCACTTGGAGCTACATCTAGAGATGGCTATCAAGTGATAATGGAGTTGGAGCAGTTAGAGATGCATTTGGAGGCAGAGATAGAACAAACTTGGAGGTGTACATAGAGACGGTGTTGACTGCACTTGAACATTGAAATCGGGCCAACTTGCAGCCCGGGATAGTGCGAACATGGAGGTGTACTGGGAGATGGCGATAGCTGCACTAGGAGAGGATGATCGAGTGAACATCGAGATGCACTGGGACGCAATGATCGTGCGACATGAAAGATGCACTCCGAGGTCGTGATCACGTGAAATTTGGAGGAGGTTAGGGGGCAGTCAATCAAGAGAGAGGGATGCGACAGGAGCTGGGATTCTATTCATGGGTTATCTCGCAATCGATAGAAATGACAAGTGTAGACATTTACCTCTGTCCACCTGCTGAGCTGACTCGAGGCGAGTCCGCTGGGACTGAGAGTCCGTAATTGAGAAAACCTTGAATGATAGCTTCTTGGACAGGGTCGAACGGTGTACACGGTGTTAACTCACTATCATGCCATGTGCAGCTGGAGACGGATGACATAACTTGGTGTACCCTGGTAATGATGGAGTTGTGAACGAGAAAGTCAGGGACAAGCTATGAAGATGAGACAACATCAGCAATGACACTATTTTCCGTCAGAAACACCCGGGTGTTCTGGACGGCTGTGACGGAATCTCGTACCCTCTGACGGAGAATTACACGCTAACTCTTGCATACGTACCTGCTTTACTTTATGGTGACGTTTATGCACCAACAGAAGGACACGTGTGTTACAACGTACCTCTTTTACTTTGTGGTGAATGTTTATGCTCCATCAGAAGGGCACGTGTGTTACACTGTTCCCATGGGCTGCAGTTATGCTCAAGCCGTTTACACAATGCCTGGCGATATTAAATCATAGCTACTACTTATGGTTCAACAATTTTCAAAATTTATCCATTCAGTTGGTATTCTCAACATTGTGTCTATATGGCTACCTATCTACAGACGGTATATCTGGACTGGCCGCAGGGGTAGATTGTCAGGAATTCGAGGTGCGCCTGAATATGACGATCGAGTGAACTCAGAGATACAATCCTAGGCTGTGACCGAGCGAGTGTGGAGATGCACTTCGAGGCCGAGATGGAGTGAACTCAGAGATGCGATGGGAGGCCGTGATCGAGCGAGTTTCGAGATGCACTTGGAGACCGGGATTGAGTGAACTCACAGATGCACTTGGAGGCCGTGATCGAGCGAGTTTGGAGAAGCAATTGGAGACCGAGATTGAGTGAACTCAGAGAGGCACTGGGAGGCCATGATTGAGTAAGTTTGGAGATGCACTTGGAGGCCGAGGTCGAGTGAACTCAGAGATGCACTTTGAAGCCGTGATTGAGCGAGTTTGGAGATGCAATTGGAGACCGAGATTGAGTGAACTCAGAGATACCTCCAAGCCAGTGATCGAGCGAGTTTGGAGATGCAGTTGTAGCAGGCTATGATCGAGCGTGATTGGAGGAGTACTTGGAGGTGGTTGATCTGGAGGCGGTCGATGGGAGGCACGCCAGGTGGTGAGACTGTATTCATCGTTTAGTTAACTTGAAACCGTGGGAATGTGACGAGGTGACTTTTCCATTGAAGCTCTTATCGACAACCGGCTGGTGGCGGTCGATCGGTAGGGATGTACGCCGGAAGCTGAATCTACATTCAGGGGTTGACTCGACATCGAGAGAATAATGGGACGACTGACCATCTGAGGTGTATGCTGTACTCAGTTCATGCGGCACTCGGTGTATGCTGCACTCGGTGTATGCTGCACTCAGTGTTAACTCATGATCATGGCATGGAGAGATAGAGAGGGATGACTTAACTTTGTGTTGTTGCGATGATGGTAGAGTTGTGGACGAGAAAGAGAGAGATGGGGGAAGAAGATGAGAATGATATGAAGGATATGAGCGGCTTTGAGATGTCAGGGGCATGACTTGCCTGCTTGGGTTTGGAAGACCTCGTATTGGTGATATTACACTCCGGATCGGGACGCGTACCTGCCGTATCGGGGATGGTCTAATGACTCGCACACGACATTTTCTAAGTCCCAGTTTCTCATGAAGTTTCCCCCCATCTCCTCTGATCTCTCTCTTTCTTGTGCTCAACTCTACCATCACCTAAGAACACGAAGTTAATTCATCCCTCTCTATCACTCCATGCCATAATCATGAGTTAACACCGAGTACGGCATACACCAAGTACAGCATCATCCCAAGATCGACAGTCTCCCGCTCTGAGCCAGTTTCTGATCCAATTACAAGTTAACCAATGAATAGAGTCTCAACTGCCGTCGCGCCTCCCTCCAAATCAACCACCTCCAAGTACTCCTCCAATGTCGCTCTATCATAGCATGTAAGTGCATCTCCTAACTCGCTTGGTCACAGCCTCCTAATGCATCTCTGAGTTCACTCCATCTCAACCTCCAAGCGCATGTCCAAACTCGATTGATCACGGCCTCCCAGTGCATCTTCAAACTCGATCAATCACCGCGTGCGAGTATATCGTTAAGGAGTGATGGTGGCTGTACGGTCATACAGGGGTAACGGAGGTGGAATGACCAACGCGGAGTATTCATTTGGGAGACCCCGGGGTAGATAGACAGCATCTCATTTTCATCTCGTCTTGTCATACAACGACAATACACACTCTATCTTTCCCGACTTTTGGTCTCACTCGCTCTTTCCATCGATCCCCGCAATTGCGTGGATCCTCACAGCCAGGTAGTATCATATCTTCTCACCTTCTTCCTACCCTCCTCGAGCTTAATGTAGAAGGAACGCAAGGTGAGATTTTCGCAGCGTCACCCATTGAATTGCAATCCCGATGCAAGCGTGTACCCACAGAACCCATTCCGCGGTAGGGTCACAGTTGGTCCCTACGTCAGAGCGTCTGACTAAATTAGGAGACCGCCAGAGCGAGAAGAAAGGGTGAAACGGCGACCGGACGGCGATATGCAACGCGACGGGTGGTATTGACACCGGGCGCTGAGTAATCTGCCGCCAGGGTGTCTCTGACGGCTGTGACAGAGCGCGTCCACTATGACGGAGCCATTCCGCCCGGACAGAGATGTTTTTTGGTGATGAACACAGGGCGAATCATCTACTTAGAGGATTTCGTGTGCCACAGTAAACGTACCATCCCTGATCCAGCTGGTACCATCTCCGATCCGGCGGGTACCGTCCCAATATGAGCGGTACTTAATACAAACGTGTAGGTAATGCGCATCATGTCCCTCATATCCTCCAATGTCATCTGGATGAGCATCCTGTATCTCTCTGTGTTTTGTTCACAACTTCACCATCACCTCAGAACACCAAATCAAGTCATTCCTCTCTACTTCCACATGCTATTACAGTCAGTTAACACAGAGTACACAGTTCGACCATCTCTGAGAACCTCCAGAACACCATCCCATGTCTCCTTGCATTCCCAACATGAGTGAACCCCTGAATGCAGCCAATGTGCCTGGCGCGTCACGCTACCTATCGACCGTCTCCAGTCAGCGCTCCTGGAGAACAAAGGAAGACTGTGGTGTAATCATATTCCTACGATTGCGAGTTAGCCTATGAATTAAGTCTTAGCTCCTGTTGCACCATCCTCCTGAGTGAACACCCCCAATGCACCTCCAAGGAGGGTACAACATACGCGACAAAACTCTTAGGAAAATGAAATCAGCACAATAAGTCAACCACAACAGGAGCAATCAAAAAACAGACAGCGGTAATTGACTCCTAACGCTGAATTGACTCCAGAACAAGCTTCGCAGAACAATCTGGACGGCCGGAGGAGAGCTGGCGACAGCACCCACACAGTGCAGTGGGCTCGCAGAAAGGCTTCGCCAAATACATGATTGACACGATCGGTCGGACAGCGAGCGAACCAAGATGAGGACACTGAGGCTGGCCTCACAGAAGTGTGGGCCGAATTCAGATTGAGCAAGAGGAGGGACACGCAAGCAAGAGCTGCGGGAGAGGGGAGGAGGGACGTGTCCATGGATATCGCAATGGATATAGTGACAGGGGCGACATCCATCGCGATGGAGAATGCAGCCTTAACCATTGTTGGGCCAATGTAGAGAAACCAGAACTGAGAACGGACAAGGAGGGGCGAGGCCCCGCAGGCTCTCAGCAACTGGAGAAGCTGCATGGAGAGGACGATACGACAGCCAGCACAAGACCTAACGTAGGTGCGCCAAACAGTTGGACATCTCACAAACCTGTTGCAAACCTGGGCAGCCTGCGAGGGGGCACTGTGGCAGGGCATGATGAGGTGGATCCAGAAGAGAGAGCAGTAGTGGGATGCCCGCCATGAGGATGACAAGCTGTGAGGGGCAGGCATCACAAGTATGATTGCAGAGACCATGAATGGGGTCCCATATGGCTTGGAGGGGATAGAGAAAGAAAGACCAATGACTGCAAGAACCGACAGTGGGGAGCTAGAGGCCTCGCAACATGCAGAAACAAAGCGAGAATTGGAACCAGCGAAGTGCCAGCAGCTGCTGCAGCAACTGATGCCCAAACTGCAGCTTACATTGCAGCCTAAACCGCAGCTCGCCCACAAGCCAAGGTCAGCGCCCACAGCTGCTAGAGAGTGGGAAACTGTGCAACACCGAGCCAGGAGTCAGAGGGCACCCAGTGGCCCAGGCCAGGGCTGGATCGGGCATGGCCAAGAGACGCTAGATATTGTGAAGAAACGAGAGTGTACCCCTCTCCAATGGGATGGACAAGGAAATTGCGTCAGCAATCAACAAAGCGCTCTTCCACCGAGAGGTACTGGCCCACATTAGGATCATGAATCCCAAAATGAATGCCAAGGGTGCGATTACTGCAATCATGCACCCGAATGCGACAGCAGAGATGGCTCAGCAGCAGCGCGACATCATCATCACTGCTGCGAGGATGGTCTACAAAGGAGTTGTGGATGTCGACGAGAATGATTCCTGGGAAAGCTGAACGATCCACACAGTCCCTTTCATACCTTACATGGGGAAAGTCATGGATGACCTGCATAGGAAGTAGATCAGAGCGAATGCCACATCATTCAGAGTATTCCTCATAAACTGGAGAAGGGTGGCACAGAGCTTAGTCAACGAAGTTATCAAGGTGTCAAGGGTGTGGTACCTAGACAAAACATATACGAACGAAGGACTTGCCAGCAGGTGTGATCTCTGCTGTGGGGGTGCCACATCAACCACAAGAGCGGCAAAAAGCCCAAATGTGGCTACCGCTCAGGCCATCACCGGATGAGCAACTGCAAATGGAATATGGTTGGATGCAATGTAGAGCAGAGATCACTCTGTGGCCACACGCTGGAGAAGTTCCCAAAATGCAAGGTAAATCAGATTGCGTTCAGCACCAGGTGCATTACAAAGACCGAAGCCACAAAAGCGGCGCAGCAGAGCAGAAGATTTGGGCTAGCAGGACAAGCGTCCCCAAGTGCTGCTGGGGACATGGCAACGGCACAAGGCTTGAACAGAGTGGCGCTTGGCGGTACGCCGCGGGTGGAGGCGCAAGGTGGGAGTGATGATGATGACGAGGAGTTCGCGGATGTGGACGAAGAAGACTTGGCAGCGGGGGGGGGGCAAGACATGTCACGAGGGCAGAAACTGGGTCGGCAACCAGGACTGTGCCTGACATCCACACTGAGACTGCAATGGGAGGCCTGGCCAACAATGGTTAGAGTGATCCGTTACAATTGTGCAAGGTCATACAATTGGGCCATTGGGACACCGGAGATGGGAGTCGAACGCAGTGCAGACCTAGTGAGCGTCCAAGAGCCACTGAGAGACAGGTGAGATAATGGGATTAGCTATTCGGAATACGAAATCTGAAAAGGGAACCGACATTGGCCTGTGATACGGAAGTGGAGTGGCCTCGTAGTTGAAGTGCAGAACAACTGCCGCAGAGGTGACAGCGATGATGTTATCGCTACTGATGTCAAGAGCCGAGGTGTAATGAACCGAAAGGATTAACAGCGTTTACGATCAACAAGATGTGCAGTCGGGAGCGAGCATCAGCAACTAACCTAGTTTCGGTCAGGAATACTCGGGTGTTTGGTACGGCCCAGATGGCTCTGACGGAAACTCGTGCCTTCTGACAGAGCCTCCGACGTGATCCATCGCCAAAGCGACGGGTCGAGTTGCGTACCTCCCTGGTGGGGGCTAATATCCCCTGCCTCTTACTCTCGTCGCATTGTATATTACGCTCGTCGCATTTCATATTACACTCGTCGCATTTTATATTACGCTCGCCGCCCCGGCGTAAGGCTTCTATATCTTCCCGTCCGGAATGTGGTGACATATACACACCATCAGAATGCCACCTATGTTACACTCTTCGTGGCATTTACGCTGTAGCTGTTTACCCAACACCTAACGCTGTTTATGCCTTTCACCGGCCATGTGCCACATTTTCACTTGGAGATCTTCTCACTGATTACAATACAGTTTTCTCCTCGCATAAATCACTTGCCGTTGCATTTGCTTCGCCATTATTGTATTTTACAGGTCTGGAATATACTGTCCAATCTTCACACTCTCTAGAACTATACAAACAGTCCTCCGAAGTCTGCGTTAATCATTGATTGGCTTGCAATAGTGTTAGCAACGGTTCCGGGTTACCCGGCTGCAGTCCAGGTTTGGAACCGGACCAGATTGTCCAGTCCGGGTTGGTACCCGGAAAACAGGGGTACCCACCGGTGTCGGGGATGGGTTAGAACCCGACCGCGATTCAATTTTACGGTTCCTACAACTTTGGCTCCAATTAACTATTTGAGTTCTGATCGTATTATGACATCATGAGTACGTAAATTGTGCAGCATTAGTCGCCCTTTCACCTCCCGCTTTCAGATTTGCGATCCGACCGATATTCGTTGAATGGCTGTGAAATACAGGCTGAATATAAGCGAAATTGGAGGGTTTTTGATCGCGACTCAACGAATACTTGTCGGATCGCAAATCTGAAAGCGGGAGGTGAAAGAGCAACCGAAACTGCACAATCTACGTATGGATCATGTTGTGATACCATCAGAACTCAAATACTTAATTGGTGCAAGAAATGTTGACTTTTGAGGAGCGGCTTTTGTGTGGAAAACCGTTACAACGGTTCGGTTCCAGGTTGGAACCGGACCCGGCACCGCCCCGGGAATTTGTACCCGTTGCCAACACTAGCTTGCGATGTTTCTTCCTCCTGATCCGCATCGTCGCCATCGTTGCCCTCATCCCCGGCGATATCACTGGTTCCCAGGTCAAACCTCTCGAGTTCAGCTACGGCCCGTCGTCGCTGGCTGGCAGTGGGGATGGCGTTGCGCTCGTCGATTTCCTCACGATCATCATGGTAATCCTCGCAGCCCCCTGGCATTCTGAAATGTAGTTCGTGTTCCTTACAATTGATGTCTGCCGGGTGATTTGGGTCAGTGCTTCCGATCCCAGGCTCCTCAATCGCCACCTCGGAGGTCAAATAGTCAAGAAGAGTCAAATTGTCAACACGTGCTGCCTCGGTGATGATGACCTCAGCAGTCGTTGGGTTCTCCGCCTGTTGTATCTCACCCTTGACTGTCGAAAGAGTGTTTATATACACCCTCTGTTAGTAGCTCTCCGGTAGTGTGTTCCAGGTATTCATCACGAATGGGTACGTTTCTACAACGCCAGGCGACGTGATCAACTTGCGACAAGTTGGTGCGCACCAGGATGCGATCTTGCCACCGTCATTCTTGTAGTTGAAGTAGTTCGAGCGATCAGGTCTGCCCGCAATCAGCTTTGACTTGGAAGCTTTCGGATGAATACCTTTGTTCTTTTGCCACTCCAGGAGAGCATGGCGCAATGGGGTCCAGGTAAACATGATCAGTGGCGAGGGTATATGACCGTCGTTGTCGTCAATTATGGATTGATAAAATTCAACAGCATACTTACCGTGGTTGTTCTCCACATGATGAGATTCGTGTTAGATACACCCGGGCTTCCTTCCGCCAGGAAGTAAAGTGGATGCTGGACATCGTTTGCAGCTTTCGACACTCCCTGCGTTGGATTTGGACCGCGTACACCACCTTCCCCACACGCTGCCACAGGAAAAAGGTACTTATTGTCTGCCAGAAGGGAATCAATGAATTCCAAACTCTCTCCATTGGATTCAAAGGGGTGGAGATCATAAATCTCCACTATATGGTCCTTTGCTGTGTGAATGAACTGGGATTTAATTCCGTCAACAGGTTCTCGAACCTGGTACCGGAATTAGCGTGTAATATCCAACTTTGGGCGTCTCTTCAGCATACCTCTTTCAAGATCTCCTTTGTGCAAGCCGCAAATGCTATGGACCAAAGGTCGATTTGCTGCATGGCGGTGTTCCAGTACGTCTCAATGATCTGCCAGTCTGGGGCTTCAGCTAATGCTTTCACAGTGCGTCGCGTTCATTGCATAACTTACCATCTCCAAGTCGCTTGCACTCATAAATAGCCATCTGTTGCACATATAGAGCTCCATGAGTCTGCCCGTTGCAAATACAACAAGCGTCATGTCTCAGTGACCAAATCGATGGTCGCTGCAACTGCCGGAGACCACTGATTAAGGTGTCGACACAGCCTGTGGTTGCAATTGCCACTGCCTCTGTCTCTGATTCCATTTCTGTAACTCGTGTTGTCAGTGGATTTGTAATGGTCGCGCGAGCTTCGGCATTATGGATAGGGGTTGGCAGGTGTTCGAGACCGCGGAGAGGAGTGGGAGTGGTAGCAATGCTGGATGCGAGGATGGATACAACGCGACCCTTTGAGTCTGTCTGTGACGTTCCTCCGGGTGCTGGTGTACTACGAGTACTTGTATCCGGCATGGCAGTTGGTGTAACGATTGACTGTTGCTGCGTAGTGGACTGGGTTACAGTCACACGATGAGTGATATCTGCCACGCCAGATTTGTTCAGCGAAGATGACGGGGTGGAGTACTGACCAGAGATTGTAGAGGCTACCGAACTCTCTCATTGCGAGGAATCCCTCTCGCCAACCGGTGCGGAAACGCATTTCTCAGGAGGGTGAGGATGAGAATTCCCTTACGGCCTACGCGTTTGTTCTTTCTGAACACTTCATACCACCGGAGTCGTGCCAGGGTGAGGGCTTTGGGAAGGCATAGACCGATCTAGATGTTCGACGTTGAGAATGTAGGAATAATTCCCTCTGCATGCGTATTCAATGGCAGGCAAGGTAGACTTCGTCTTGAGCGACCCAGAGGGGATTCGAAAGAACAGGGAGGTGCAGTGAATACCGCGCTAAACTCTAAATCACTATCGCCCGTGTCTATACTCGGGGACGAGATCTCTTGAAAACTTTTCCATTATGGGTTCGCTGCTATCAGATTAAACTCAGATTGAACTCAGCATTGATAGTGACTGTTACAGCGAGGTCTGAAGGTCCATTTGTACCGCTTGAAGGGTCTTTATGCGTTCTTGGCACGATTGTCATCGTATTGCACTCATTATTGGCACAACACTTCGAACTATCGATTGTCTATATCTTCGGCTTCCCGAAGGAAATCCTCCTTTCGCAGAGCTAAAAACATCGCAAAGCGAACAATGACGTATTTTCTATCCTATGACATCAGTTGCGTGTGCTTTTTCCACTGCTAGGAATTGATACTCGTGTTGGATGCTTGCACAGATCGGACAACTTGGGAACGACTCAGTTTGCTCCAAGATGCTCGAGGTCTGAGCGGAAAAGATGATATACGATGCCAAAGCAATGCCCGGCGTCATAAACTGCCCTCTCCGCGAGTACTAAATCTCGTCTCGAGGCTTGTCGTTGATGAGCTGGCGTGAGGTTCTGCATGACGAAGGCTGGGCCGTTTTCTGTTTGTTAACACACACAACTCACAAGTTGAACCAAGAAATCGCCCGAACTCGAGTACATATATCCCTTCTTCCCACCTCCACCTCCTTTCTCTTTTCCTCCTGTTTAATACAAACCAACACCATCCTGATCTCGACATCAGCTGACTTGCAGAAAACAATGCCTCTCGTTCCAAAACACACCCGATAACCAACGCATCTTTGTACTTTCCCTCCATCACCATCAGGGCTTCCTGCCAATACATACAGCTGTATCATAACGCTAACGTTTCGGATGTAGAGTCATTTTCAACTCCCAGCGATGGCACCAATGGGCAGCAGCAAAGGAAAGGGGAAGGCTAGGGCAAAGATGACGACATCTGTTATAAATAATCGCCTGACATTGGATCGTGACTGTTTTCAGGGATTCATCCCCTAACACATGCGTCGACTCATACGGATATACAATGTATGCAGCGTCACAGATGAGACGACCTGGGTCCTATTTAATGATATAATCATTCTTATTCCAGTGACGACTTGGCACTTTTCACAATTCGAGCTAATGTGCACGCACCGCAGGAGCAGCAGTTCGCGTTTTCGGGAGTGGTGGACTGCCTTCCGCTCATATATGGGGCAAATGTTTGACACAACCCGCTACCAAATGAACAATTGCAGGTGGGACAACCCCCGTGCCTTCGGGGATGAAGTCGATCGATAAATCCGTAGACAACCATCTCAGGTAATGTTACACACAGCGGTGAGCGTTTGTCTTGGTCCAGTAGCGAAAATCCCCGGGCCAAGTTTGAGCCGCCAAGCTGCCGCCAGTACAAACAAGGCGACTTCCAGGCCGTTGGACCACTGAATTGGCATGAGATGATCGACGAGGATGATGATGTTGACAACTGGGCGGATTGCTGTGCTCCGAGCGGTGGAAGGAGCCGTCCTGGCGATGGCATTGACAATGACGATGGCAAGAGTGAGTAGGACACGGAAGGCACTGAGAAGAGGACTGGGAAAGGGAAGGGAACAAAGTACGGGAAGGGGAAAGGGAAGGGGAAGGGGAAGGGAAACGGTAAAGGGAATGGTATTGTTAATCGAACCCCAGTGGGAGATGATATCTCTTGTGCCATTGCTTTGCAGTTGCAGAAGCAAATGTCAGAGGCAGACTTGGACAAGGGGGGCTAACTAGAGCGGTTATAATTAGAGCCGGAAGCATCGCCCGCAGTGACAATTTCCTACCATGATGATTCCGACTCTACCGAGTCGCACAGCGGATAGGACTGTGATCTTGATCGTGGTGTGGATATGTGCATGGAGGATGATGTTGACGCACCGGACGGCGTTGATTTAGACGGCGATGTGCATATGGAATGGGACGTTGAAGATGAGGAAGATGATGAGGAGGAAGATGAGATGGAGGAAGATGAGAAGGAGGAGGAGGTGGTGGATGAGGATGAGGATAATGGCAAAGAACCTCGGACGATTAGCCTGGGAGAGATGGTAAATACCTTCGCTGACGATGCTGATAGCACGGTAGACGATCAACCAACTCTGGGACCTGAGCAAGGCCAGGCGATGCGCGAGCATACTTCACGACCACAACCGCCGGCGCCTGCCTCACCGCCACAAACCCTGGAGGCTCGCCCACGACCACGAACTCCGGAGACTACTACATTCAGTGGACTGGAGTTTTTGGGGCTTGTGATGCCGCAAAAATTTCTCCCAGTGGCGCCGACTCTGCAAGAAGCTGAGGCAGCCGGAAACACCTCGGATGACGATGTGGAACAGCAGTTACTCGCCGAATCGGCAGGTGGCAACAGTCTCCTACATCTCCATGCCCTGGATGTGCTTCTCCTGGATGTCCCTCTCCCGGATGTCACTCTCCCCAATGTCCCTCCCCCTGATGTCCCTCTCTGTGAGGCGTGCCCGGATGGCTCGGTAGGCGAGGAGTGAACCAGTCCTCGCGTTCTTGTCTTGTGAGTTTCCTTCACTGTAATCCATTCATCTCAGGCCTAGATTAAGGCATGTGTGGAGGTGTTTTGTTCGTTTTGGTTAGGGTTGTGGGCTTGTGCGTTTCCTATGTTCCAATCTATTGAACCCAGGCATTGATTATTACAATCATCGCGATGGTTTTGGATTGCAAAGGGTGTATTATGATTTATTCATAGTATTATGGGACAGCGCGCATGCAGTGTTTTTGCAACTCCTGGCGTGTTAGGAACCTCCATGTGATGGTGTTGAGGCTCAATAAATCTCTCAAGTATCATGAGTTTATACCCATACCAGACTGCTCAGGTCCAGCACCAAATGTCGACCCTTTCAACAGTGAATACTCCACTTCTCGCGTGTCGTCGACAATGCCAGAGAATACCCCTTTCCATTGCTCCGAATTTTCATGCTGAAAGATGTTCACCCCAGACAGCTGGCAACTTCAACATATCAAATTACACCATCCTGAACACCTTCCAGTTGCACGCCGGATAAATCTGACTGTTCGCAGCGCGCCCCGACGCGTTGAACCCGCTCACCATCGTGAATTCAACTCTAACAAAGATTCAGTCGAATAGTTGCACTCGTTTCCCTACTTGAAACACCTTCACCACATCACAGACTCGGAGTCTCAACCAACGCCGCCTCCTCTGCCCCAGTCGGAAACATACCCCAGCGCCGGTGCTCCCCTGAGCGATTACATTGCTGAGGAATGAGAACGCGACTTTCAGGGTTTGCTTCAGACGGAGCTACAAAACAATCCCTACTATCCGTTTGCGATGCGTGAGGCGTACAAATATATCCAGTGAGGGATCAGGAAGAAGGGTATGAAAACGTACTATGACAACGTGCTGAAGGAAGAAAACACCGCTCTGCGTATCCAAAGCTTCAAAAACTGGGATCGTGTCCAGTAGCTGGTGGCTAGCATGCCAGATGATCTGGCTCTTGGGGAGTGGGAACTACACACTCTCAAGGCTATGAAATGGAATGACAATCACCAATGCCCTATCAAATACTGGAGTCGAGATATCATCCATCGCATGAGACGGTTCATGCGGCAGCCAGCTTATGCTGAGCATCCTCTTTACACCCCTCAGCTTTGCTTTAACAGCGATACACCACCGAAACGCCTCTCTATCGAAATGTACATTACAGGCTTGTGGTGGGAGACACAGGTATGGAGAGATACCCGAGCATGATTATGTGCTATCCGACATTTTGTCAAAGCTCAGAGTGGGGTATACACTGGTTCCAATGATCTTCATGTCTGACAGAACGCATCTCTCAAATTTTGCTGACGACAAGAAAGAGTGGCCTGTATATATCACAGTTGGCAATCTATCTTCGAAGCTCCGCCAGATGCCCTCGACGCACGGCGTTGTAATGGTCGCTCTACTGCCGATTCCGATCAAGAACCGCAATATTGCTCACCAGTGACTTGATGAGCAGCGGCATACCAACCGAGAGGTATGGAACGAGGTACTCTGGTGGGTAGTCCTGCGTCAGACCTTTGAACAAAATCCCAGCGCCGAGACCGGGTATGACAACATTCTCTGTGCAGACGGCAACTTCAGGCGTTGCAAAGCAGATTTTGCTGCATGGCTTGCAGATAGCCCTGAGTATAGCGACCTACATCATCTTGAGTGACATGTCTGGTTTTGGTGCGCGTGTCCAAAGAACGAACTTGAAGATTATGTCCCTCCTGACAACCAACACCCCCGGCGGGATCTCAACCTATCTCAAACGCTCAACAATGCCAACAACAAGGCAGCGGATACCGAACACTTGTGGCGCCATGTTCCCCGAGGACGGAACGTGTTTCGGCATATTCCCTGTATTGTGAGCGACCTCCAGTATCGTGAGCTACCTCCTGAAGCCCGACCGCATATCTCAGATTTGCCGATACACAGGCAGCCAGAGCTGGCGCGGAGGGGACCGATGTAACGTCTGGGTGTGGGTAAAGCAACGACCACGGCGATGTTATGGTGCACTGCATGGTCGTCTTCAGTGACAACTGCAACGACTATTCAAAACGAAGCTCCTGAACGAGGATGTAGCTTTCGTTGAGCACTGGTTAGCTCTGCCTCTCACCACAATACATGAAACCTCGGGTAACTTGGATCCCGTCTCGAAATTTGTACAACTCAGAAATGCACCGCCAGCAGTTCTTTGAAAATTTTCACCTTGGGAATCATCGTCGGCTGCGCGCACTTAATTCCCGAGATAGCTGTTATTAGTTGGATAGGTGATGGACGGAATGAGCGATGGAATGTGAATGGCCACATTGATCTGGCAACTTGGAATGATGCGTATGATTAGCAAAGGGAGAATTGCATTTTGCGCGCAGGTAGAAGGAACGGGAGGAGAGGTTTTCGCAGCATCACCCATCACATTGCAATCCCAATGCAAGCGCATGCCCAATGAACTCATTCCAATGTATGGTCACAGTTGGCCTTCAACGCCAGAGTGTTCGTTTGAAATTGGAGACCAACAGAGCGAAAAGAACCGGTGAAACTGCCATGGTAGTGCGATAGGCACCATGACGCGTGGAATTGGTGCCAGGTGCGGAGTATGCCTCCACCAGGATGTCTCTGTCGGCTCTGATGGACCGCGTCCACTCTGATGGAGTCATTCCGCCCGGACGGAATAATTTTTTGCTGATGAGAGAGAGAGACTGGCAAGAAAGTTGAACATACAGCAAGTCATTCAATAGGGCAGCACTGTCCTTGCCAGAGACTTCAACGCCCAATGCAAATGATTGGACACAAGATGCCAAGCGCAACAGGATGCTCCTTTCTGGGAAGTGGTGATTGACAAGAACGGACTGGAGATTGGAAATGACGGCAGGCCAACGAACCATTCGTTAAGAGAGGAGAAGGAAGGCCGGGCGGTCATTGACCTGACATTGGCAAATCGACCAATAGTAAAGTGCACTTTACTTGCCAATGACCACGCCACATGATCCAACCAGGAGGATAAGGTATGGGAGGTGGGAGTAGACAGGCAGGAGGAGGTAGATCATGGAAGGGCAGTAGAAGCGAAATTGGCTGCAATGACACAGGAAGATGTGGAACCAGCGGAGAAGCTATGTATGGAATGAGCGAAGGCGAGAGCTCTACAAGATACAGAGTCGACAGAGGACGAGGTGGAGCAGGAGGTCGGATGGTGTCAGGAGCCAATGAGCAGCGTACTGGACACCACGAGAAAGAAAATCAGCATTTGTGCCAGATCAAACAGGTGGTGGAACGCCGACATCAAAAAACGAAGAAGGACGGTAGGGCGAGTGAGAAGGAGAACATGGAATCTCCAGGAGGCTTCCCAGGCGAAGGCAGATCTCTAGAAGTCGATCCCCGGTACAAGAGAGCAATGAGGAGCCATTACTTGCATAACCTTAAGGGAGCCGAGGTGTGAAGAGCGGCATGATACACGAACCCTCGGGTGGGCATGACTGTGGAGGCCTCAACAGACATTGAAGGCACGCAAGTAAATACATCATTGGAGATGGTGGAGATGGTGAGGCATGAATCTTTCCCTTCGAACAATGGCAACTAGTACTATGAACTACCTCCACCGGGAAGCGCACACACACTTGTGACTGAGCAAGCAATTAAGAAAGACTTCCATTCTCGGTCAGTCAACACCGCACTGGGACCCTAGAAGCTGTCTTTTGGCGCTAAACGGCTGGTCTGGAAGTTGAACAAAGAGAGGATCGTGAGGCTGACGAGGGTGGCAATTCCCACAGGAAGGAACCCAGTGGCATGGAGGCGGGCTAGCGGCATGATCAGCAAAATGTAATCCGGTACGGAAGCTATACGCAAACCTCCCAGACACTCTGGTAGCCCTCACCACTGCGTCTAAGTACTCCCAGATACTCCCAGCCCCCCCTGGTGCTTTGCAAAGTGCTCTCAGACTCTGCAAGAGCATTTTCATGTCCTCCTCAAAGCACCTGATGTGATGGATGAACATTCAGGATACTACAAGATTGAGTATTAGAATAGTCAAAGTGTTGAGCAGCAGAGACCGCTGCACAGGTCTGCAGGAGACGTCGAGAGCTGCTGAGACCACAGCACATGCTCTGTAGGAGACTTGGTGCCATATTTTCCCACCAGTGGTTGTTAGTGTTCCATAACCACACGGCATTATATAGATCATAGTGGACTTTGTTACTGTCACAAGATTCGCAACATCATAATATGGCATGTAATATGTAAGTCACGCCATATATACATACAAGGATAGAGGGATAACGGAGATGGAGTCAGCGACAGGCAGTATATATTTGGGAGACACCGGGGTAGATGGACTTCATCTCATTACACGAAATACACACTTGAGGCCATGATGGACCGAGTTTGGAGCCCGTAATCATGTGAGATTGCAGATACACTTGGAGGCTGGGATCGAGTGGGTTTGGAGATGCACTTGGCGGCTGTGATCGTTCGAGTTTGGAGATGCACTTGGAGGCCTTGATCATGACAGGTTGGAGATGCACTTGGAGGCCGTCATTAGCCGAACTTGGAGGCCGTCATTATGTGAGCTTCGAGATATGCTTGGAGGCTGTGATTGAGCGAGTTTAGATATCCACATGAATTACATGATCGTGCGAGATTGGACGAGAATGTCAATGCAGTCAATCTGGGGCCGGTAGATCGGGAGGGAGGCGTGACCGGAACTGAGATTCTATTCATTAGTTAACTTGTACTTGTGGGAATGTAGAGGGTTGAGTGCAACATGGTCTGCAGCGAGATGAGAGACTGGCTGGGAGCGGGAGACAATTGATCATAGGATGACGTAGTATGTGGTGTATGCAGAACTCAGTGTCTGCTGTACTCGGTGTATGCTGTACTGGGCGTTAACTCTTGATCATGGAATGGAGAGATAGAGAGCGATGACTTAACTTCGTATTTTCAGGTGATGGTAGATTTGAAGACGAGAATGGGAACGCAAAGAGGATATGGGGTAAATTATCATGAGAAACTGGGTCGTAAGAGAAATTTTTGAGGGAGTCAATGTACAATCCCCCATACGACAAGTATGACTCCGAATCCGGGGTGTAATTACACCGATATGAGGTCTTCCCTACTGAATCAGGCAAGTCGTACCCCTGACTTCTCATACCCTCTCGTATCCTGCACATTGTTCTCATGTTCATCCCCCATCCCTCTCTTTCTCGTCCACAACTCTACCATCATCGCAGAACCCAAAGTTAAGTCATCCCTCTCTCTCTCTCTATGTCATGATCACGAGTTGACAGTGAGTTCAGCATACCCCAAGTCCAGCATACACCGAGTACAGTATACACCAAACACAGCATACAGCGAATAAGGCATTCACCATGTACAGCATACACTGAGCACAGCATACACCGAGTAGAGCATACACCGAGTACAGTATACACTGAGTACAGCATCCACCCATGATTGCTTGTCTTCCTTTCCTTCTCATGAATAAGAGTTGACCATAGAATGTAGATTCAGGTTGCAGCGTTCCTAGCTTCACAATCGACCGCCATCAGCCAGGACAGCTCAAGGGTTATGTCACATTGTCATATTCCCACCGTTACGAGTGAGCTAACTGAAGAAATCATTCTCAGCACTACGCGCGCTGTCCATCGACTGCCAACAAATACTCGTCCAAACTCGCTCCATTACAGCCTGCATGTTCGGACGATCATGGCCACCAAGTGCATCTCCAATGTCGCACGATTACTGCCTCTAATCTCGCTCGAGCTGAGCTTCCAAGTGTATATCAAAACTTGCACGATTACGGCCTCTGAGTAGATTTCCACACTGGCGTAATCACAGCCTCCCAGTGCATCTCAAATCTTCCACGATTACGGCCTCTATGTTCGCACATTCATTGTCTCCAAGTGCATCTACAAACTCGCTGGACAACGATCTTGGAGTGCATCTCTCAGTTTACTCCAGCACGGCCTCTAAGTGTAGCACCAAACTCACTTGATCACGGCGCCGGATTATATATCTGAGTTTACTGGATCCTTATTTTCAGGTGCACCTCAAACTGCTCTCAAGAACCGCCTGCAGGCTGTGCAGATATATCGTGTGTAGATGGGTAGCTATTTAGATACATAGATACATTGATACATAGATGAGAATACAATCTGAATACCTGAGTTTAAACAATGGTTGAATGATGAGTAGTAGCTCTGATTTCGAGGCTCACCTGTCGGATTCCAGCCGCACCTGCCAGATTCCAGGCGTACCCGCATCATTCCAGGCGCACCTGCAGCAATCCATGCGCGGCTGAAGAATTCCAGGCGCACCTGCAGGATTCCCAAAGAAGATGATTTTCCGAGACTGCTCTACTGTAATTCGAGGTGCTCCTAGACTATTCGCCCGCGCTCCCAGACTTGTCAACAGCGCTCCCAGACTTGTTGCCGGCACTCCCAGGTGCACCCAAAGTTCTCTCCGGCGCACCGAGGTGTTCCCAAATGAATCACAATCACATCCACGGTACTCCTGTACCAGGCATCGGAGATTCCAGCTACTCCGAAGGCGGGCCGGAAGGCCCTCCTACAGCCTGATACTCTGCTGAAATTGACGCCGCTAAGTTTACACTCCACATCCTCTCAGACACTTGTGGATGCTTCCAGATGTTGACTAGGGATTTAGCCTGGTGGCTTACGGCCGCCATTAGCCTCGCCTGCCCCCACCAGCCTCACCTGCCCCCACCGGTCTCGCCTGCCCCCACCAGCCTCGCTTGCCCCCATCGGCCTGACCTGCCCCCATGGCAAGGAGGAGAGCTCGGAACTGGTACTCGGCATTGGGCCCCGGCTTTGGCAGTCGGCATTGGGTTTTCCTTCTGTCTCTTTTATATATAAGTCCATAGTTTTCCTTCTCTTTCGATCGACAGAAAATTCATAATCTTCTCTTCTTCTCCATCATCGTCTCGTGTCAACAGGTTATGAGCCCGGCACTGTGCTGAACTCGACGCCTACTATTAGTATTTGTTACTTCCTCTCCTTTGCCCCTGTTCCAGTCGATCGAGCCGACATCTTAGTAGTGTCTCTCTCGTTTTCCAACCTTTGCCTCTCTATTGTTTCTTATCCTTTGCCCTCTTTATGGTCTTGCAATCCTGTCTCAACCTCCGCCATGTCCACCACAGGTACAACACTCAATGAGCGCAACTATCGACAATGGGCCCTATAAGCGAAAACCATACTTCTTGCGCAATGCCTCTGGAAATACTTCTCTGGAGAAATGCGTGTTCCGAAGCCTCCGATTGTAGCAACCAGGGACGCCTCGACTCTTCCCACGGCTTGTGACTGTCGAGATACCGGTTACGTCTTCCTCCTGGAATCGACTGCCACGTCCTACTTCAACCAGTTCGACCACTTCCTTTGCGATTGGGCACATTGGCAGATGAACAATGATAAGGCATGCGGACAACTCACCTCCCTGATGGAATCAACAATCCAGATATGGTACCGAGACCTCACTGAGCCGAAACAACTGTGGGACACGATCAAAGCCGACTTTGGGAAGGTCATGAAGCTCGCTGGTCAATACGAGATGACGAAGCTCATATCATGTGAACTTGAGTCATATCCCTCAGTCACCAAATGGATCTCAGCCCAGCACAAGATAATCAATGACCTTGCTGTATGCAACATCACGACCAAAGACTCTTGGACAAAATGTTATATCATGTCCAACCTCCCGAATATGGAAGAATGCCGAACCTTTTCATCCACACTTGAGGTCACTGAGAAGGTTGACACAGTGGCGAGCAGCATCACCCACCTCCTGTCCATCGAAGCCCGCCTCCGCAGGGCCCACACTCTTTCTCCAGATGCTGCACTGTTTGTAATGAAGAAAGGTTGGGGACGAAACTGCAAAGGTAATGATACGAAGTGCGACGAGCTGAAGGGCGACGATTGGAGGAGCCAGGTCATGTGCCATGGATGTGGGGTAAAGGGCCATATCACGGCGAAGTGCAGGAGTAAGCATAAGGGGGCCTGGTACGAGAAGTCTAAACGTGATGTTAACCTGGCTTCAACCGCATCAACATCCCCTGCCGAGTCAGAGTCGTTCCTCTTCTCGGTCATACATTCTGACCCTATCCCGGACTCTCCACCAAACTCTGCGATCACTGTCAATGTGGCATCGGCAAATTGATCTCCCGATTATTGCATTCTTGACACCGGAACGACAAATCACATCACCGGCAACCGTCACCTCGTGCAGACCGTTCACTCCATGGCAAAGGGGACGCATCAGGTCAATACAGCAAACAACAGCTTTGTCAATGCCGAAGACTCTGGAACCATTACGTTTTATGTCGACAGGGCAAATGAGAAACCCGTGATGATCGCCCTGCAACTTGTCCTTAATGTGCCAGCCTGCGGCACGAATAATCTCCTCAGTTTTTTCTCGTTAATGGGGAAGGGAGTCACTATTGATTTCAAACTCAATGAAGCTACGGCAAGCCTCTGTTCAGTCCTCATCTATGAAGCACCGCTCATCAACAGTCTGTTTGTGCTGAAAGCATCTGCGCTCTCAGTCTCGAAAGCCTCAGCTGTAATAGATGATCCACCAAGCTCCGAGGTCTCTGAGTCCTATTCCAACATTAGGCCAGCAGTTGATGATAAGGATACTCTTGTTTGGCCTGCTCAACTCGGCCACCTCTCCTTGGCAGATATCAAGCGGCTCCAGAATACAGTCAGAGGTATCAAATTGCATGCTAAGACCCCATTGACATGCACTTGTGAAGCATGTATTGTGGGCAAGATGTTCCGGAAGCCTTTCCAGCCCTCTGAGGATAAGGCAAAGACACGACTTCATGAGTAGATTGCCTCCGATGTGATCGGCCCAATGCAGGCTTAGACGATGCGCGGCTACAGTCATCTTATTATGTTTACTGACGACCACTCAAGATACACCGAGGTCTACTTTACGCAAGTCAAATCTGAGGCACCAGCAAAGTTGAAGCAGTATGTGGCAAACGTGGAGAAGCAGTACCCAATCTCAAAGGTGTGCAGAATTAGAGTTGATGGAGGAGGCGAGTATGCTAGTCGTGAGAAGTTTCTTGAGTACTTGGCAGAGGAAGGCATCATTAGGGTAGTATCAGCCCCACACTCACTGCAGCAGAATGGCATTTCGGAGAGATGTAATCGCACAGTGCTGGATCCGGCTCGGTCTATCCTGAAGCATGCTGTGATGCCGAATATGATCTAGGCCGAAGCTGTGTCCACAGCAGTCCACTGTAACGGCTGCACGTGACCCAGGGCCGGGTAATGGCCATTCTATATAGTCGGCTAGCCACGAGCCTTAGATCTCTAGCGATAATCTTACCTATACATCTACATCTACTATCACTCGCATCCACGTTTGCAACCGTATCCTATAATTACCATACTTATGCCTATGAGGCCGAACGAAGGCGTACGTGCCCTTACACTATTATCGCTTTTTAGTAAACGGATACGTTTCGCTCACGGGATTTCGCGAGTTTACTCCTTTACCGACGCGCCACATCATAATGTCAACAATTGAGACTACTGCCTTCCAAACGAGATATCGAAGCATGACTACTGCGAGCACGGATCATGATCGTTACAATATTCAATTGAGCCCCCTTATGGCAGCGGAGAAGAGTTCAGAGACCAATTGGCGCACGAGGCGCGTCACCAGCAATGACGTCAAATATCACGAGTACAGGACACCACTATTCGATCCTGCCTACGAGAGAAATCGAATATGATAGACATCCTTGAGTTCGAACACCATTCCTACGAGTCAATTGAGCGCGATCATCAGTCGGAGAACCTACAATCAATGGCGCGATCTTACCCCTGAATCGGCAATACCGAGAACCAAAGGCGAAGTCGAAAGACGAATTACGAGTCAATTGAGCGCGATCATCAGTCGAAGAACCTACAATGGACGTAGCGACCTTACCCCTGTATGCGGCCAATTCGAGAACCAAAGGCGAAGTCAAGAGACGAATCACGAGTCAGCACAGTTACGACTTCATGCCTTCTAATTGAGTGAAGTGCATCAACTTCAATTGGCTTGTACACGTACAGCTCTAGCAACCTCGAAGAAGTCCACCTGCACAGGCATTCGATGGCCACTTACACCCAGGGACGTCTGCACGAGCGAAGTGCACTTACAGAGATATACCCCACGACGGAAGCACCTCCTCGCCTGGAACGAAATTACGGCGGAGAAACATTGCGCAGCGTAAAATGCACTTATGGTCGAGACCTATACAATTCTGCCGACCTCCTACGATGACTATGATGATTTCTCAGAGCACAATTGTTATGAACAATCGAAGTCCACCTACCCCACTGTATTTCACACAGTTCATGAACTCTATGTTCGAGACGTACACGGTGAGAGGCAACGCATTCGAGCTCTTATCGATTGCGGCGCTACCAGCCTCTTTGTTTTTGTTTTAATCATACTGTATTCACTCCAATTAGAGTATGACAGGCTACGAGCCTCTTCATGGCGCCCAGACTGCTTCGGCGACTTGGACTGCCATCAGAACCGAGACACATCACCACTGTAGGCCTTGATAGCCGGGGATGATGTCGGCGTAGGATAGTCGAAAACGACAATCTCGTGTCTGTATATTGAACATTAGGTGCCGGTTGACGAACCGGATGTCCTCGTTGTGCCTATAATGGCTTATGATCTTGTACTTGGCCTTCCTTGATTCCAATCTAGGAATCTTGAAATCGACTGGTCTAAAGGCCAGTTGTTAGGTTTGCGGACGCCGGTTGGGAATTCCGGAAATGAGCAGACAATCACTTCGCTACCCCAGGGAGATGGAAGTGCGGAAGACGGTGCTTGAGAACCACCCCCAGCTGAATATATTCAGTTCTTGGGGGCCACCGCATTCGATGACCTACCTGCTAGAGAGGTCGTCGCAGCCCTCGGCATACGAATTGACGAGGGCACCGGTCTGCTGGGAGCATCAACAATGTCGGAAGGCGTCACCTCAGGAAAACTAGGTGGGACGAGCCCCGGTCGATGCTGAATGGGCGAGCAGGGAGCAGCGGCGGTTGTTGCGGCAGAAGGGGGTCCGCAGGGGAACCCTGAATGACTGCTACCGGCTCGCCGAGACACGAAGGGAGAACTTGGACGACGGGGCTTGGCCCTATTGTAGCGAACCGTTCCGATCCGGGCTCCTGGATTTTCCCTTCCACCGCTTCCATCCTTTCATTCATCCATATTGCTAACACGGATGGAGCAGATTCAGAGCCGTATGAATCCGTGCGGGTCTGCAGTTGGGAGATCATCCCCACAGACGAATGACAATTCACAACGGTGAAGCGCACTTAGAAGCGCCGAATACTTATATGCAATTGGAAGCCCGGAGCTATTGTTGAGACTATGGGAATTGGACTTACGAGCGCCGATATGCTCATTCCGGGGATGCTCGGAGATGGATGACAATCAGTCTTTTTGACTATTGCGATATACACGAGGTTATGTGGAATTCTACCCTACTAAATATACTTACTTTCGATGATAAGCTACAAGACTAGCAATTGAGAATGCAGAGATGCAGATAAACGATGTACCGGCGGCACGACTCCACCGAGTACAATCCCGAATACCATTGCAAGATGCCAAATCAAGCAGCCTTATGGCAGAGATTCCAACGCGGAATCTGTTACGAAGTTATATTACCCAGAAGACAATCCCGAACGAGATCCCGACTCAAACTTGGCGATCCCGAGCTTCACAACTACGATGGCAATTGACGACTACAAATCGACTTCGGAATCAAGCCCTTCCAATGGATATTCCCTACGAAGCCGTATGAGATTAGTCGCCAACAGAGCAATCACTTTTAAATGAGGGGGATGACCGTACCGGAATCGTAGCCCCTACCGCAAACAATTACCGTACCGGAAGTGCAGGAACGAAGCACCGTGAGTACATTCATCAATTGAGAAGACTAGCAGCGGCAAGTGCACCTACAGATGAATCAACAAGCACACCCGGAGGAGAGCCAGCGAGCGCACCCCGCGATCTGAGACAATAAGCTCATCTAGCATACGACGGACGTCCAGTATACCTGCAAATGCACCGAGGAAAAGATGATAAGCCAAACTCGCCTGATCCATGCCAAACGAGTGCAAATATGGCTACCGAAACCATGCCGAACGAGTGCAATACCGATACCGAAACAGTTCCGAACGAGATTCCGAACGACTGCAATATGGCTACCGAAGCAGTTCTGAACAAGATACCGAATGACTGCAATATGGCTACCGAAGCAGTTCTGAACAAGATACCGAATGACTACAATATGGCTACCGAAGTAGTTCCGAATGAGATACCGATGGACTGCGATACGGCTACCGAATTGGTCCCAAACGAGATTGAATATGACCACCGAACGTACTGAATAGCCTACCGAATGGCATCACGAGAGACAGTCGAGATAACTACCAAGAGATGATCACCGAGATCTCACAGCGACGGATATCACTGCCGAAGGACTTCCCATAGAGATCAAACGAGAGGATTACCGGGAGCCCTACCGTACCAAGCTACTGACCAAGATGCTTGCCGGATGGCGTACCGAAGAATCAAACTATCGCCGAACGGCATACCGAACTGAATGCCAAACCACCTTACCAGAGGCCTACCAAATGACTACCGAGAAGCAAACGGATATTCTCCCGAAGCTGCCTACCGAGATGGCACAGAGAATTCGACCAAGAACGTACCAAAGCTATCATCCAAATGACTTTCACCGAGAAGCGGTCCACCGAGACCCTACTGAATGCCGAATCAAGAGATGGCGAGATCTGCAAATGCAATGCACAAAACGGCCTTCCCAGAGCAGAAGCGCTCTTGTTACATGGTGAGTATGACCTACCGAGATGTTAACGTGTTAGATATGGATCAATGATATGCCACCCACGCCCGATGCAATTGGCGTCAATTCTTCCACCCCCGAGTGGTCACCGCGAGTGCTATATGCAGATTACAGTTACGATGCCAGGAGCGGAAGCTCACATCGTTGTCCAAAGTCAAGACGAGATATACGTGATGATCGACTATTTCACCGACGTTAACCTGGCCAATCCCGATGATGGCCTATACCTAGAATCAACTTGTACAAGCACACATACGAGATGGCCGGGATATTATGACCGGAAATCTGCAGACGAAACCAAAGCCGAACCGAATTACGTGTCGAACCACCAATGAATCGCAATTCCAATTCGATTACAATCCAGAATCACGATTACACTGCTACCGAGCCACGATTGCAATCGACAATCAATATGATGGAGAAGTCGTCGACGAAGCAACGAATTCTCAAAAGAGGGAGATACCCGTGTCTATACAATAAAGTCCTACCGACAAGTTGAAAGCCTACCGAGAGGCAGTCCACCGAGACACGTACCGAGAAGTCAACAGACAAGTCGACCGAGAAGTCTACCGAGAAGTCGACCAAGATCCAGCTGAAGTCACCTATCGGGAGCGACCTAGGAAGTCGACCGGATGGTCACCGAATCGGACTTCGACAGATGATTACCGAATCACGATGAATCTACGAGTCAATGCCGAGTACTGATGACTACCGGCTGCGAGATATACTCTACAGAGCATGCAGAAGCACTGCACAGAGCTCAGACAGCGCTAGCACATTTGAACTTGGTAAGTATAACCATCTTAGAGAAACTTACGTGTTAGGTGTCTACGAATGAGACTACACGCAATTGACGTATACGATCGATGATCACCGATGGCTACGACGGATGCCGGCAGCGGAAGCTCCCATCGATGCCGAATCATGAGCGGAAGCTCTACCACCCTGACGATTCCGACAATGACCTACGCCGAGAGATACAAACTACGGGAATGATGGTCAATGGAGCATGGGTTAGGATGTTGAGATATGGAGACGGGATCACTTTTAGATGTTTCTTGTTTCTCTCTTCTCTTTTCTGCTTCTCTTCTTTAGATCTCGGCCCAGTACAAATGGCGTCGGCACGGGTTTTTGCCACCTTCGGAGTCAGTCAAGTGGAGGTGGATTTTCCCCGTGCGCCGGAGCCGCCGAAAGGTCACCCTGAGTGGTACCGATCGGTAGCGGGGCTTATGATTTCGTACAAGTACGTACGCGGCATGATTGTATAATGCTTCCTTCCCTTTTCTTTTCTCTTGTACGGTTTATGCAGCCCAGGAGGTCTGCGCCTAAAGCGGGGGATAATGTAACGGCTGCACGTGACCCAGGGCCGGGGAATGGCCATTCTATATAGTCGGCTCGCCACGAGCCTTAGATCTCTAGCGATAATCTTACCTATACATCTACATCTACTATCACTCGCATCCACGTTTGCAACCGTATCCTATAATTACCATACGTAT
>Ga0307512_10001942_pt1 | contig 27612 bp, 17 predicted proteins | sample 14_EM_MG_FD_200267 | JGI IMG/M metagenome (GOLD analysis project Ga0307512, IMG submission 200267) | Populus trichocarpa ectomycorrhiza microbial communities from riparian zone in the Pacific Northwest, United States - 14_EM | ecosystem: Host-associated > Plants > Roots > Unclassified | place... | reverse complement strand
ATGAGAACGATGTGGAGGATATGAGCGGATATGAGAAATCAGGGGTACCACTTACCTGATTGGGTTTGGAAGACCTCGTATCGGTGTTATTACACGCCAGATTGGGACTCGTACCTGCCGTATCGGGGATGGTATCGTCCCAGCTTCCCATTATGATTTGTCACATCTCCTCTACCATCACCTAAGAACACGAAGTTAAGTCATCCCTCTCTATCTCTCCATGCCATGATCAAGAGTCAACCTGGCTCGAGGAGCGTAGGATGAGGGTGGGAAGATATGATACTACCCGGCCACGAGGATCCACGCAATTGCGTAGATCCACGAAATCGTAGAAAGCGGGAGAGAGATCAAAAGATGGGAAAGATAGAGTGTGCATTTCGTATAGACTGACAGATCGAGAAGAAACGGCGAAACGGCGATCGGAGGGCAATATTCAACGCGACGCGTGGTATTGACGCCGGGCGCGTAGTTATCCGCCACCGGGGTGTCTCTGAAAGCTCTGACAGAGCGCGTCCACTCCGACAGAGCCATTCCGCCTGGACGGAAAAGTTTTTTGCTGATGTGGAGTTTCCCCATGCACCGGATCCGCCAAAAGGTCGCGTTTGAGCTGTACCGATCGGATGTGGGACTTATGGGTTCGTACGATCCCGTACATAGGATGATTGTTTCATTCTTTTTTTCCCTTTCCTTTCCTTTTCTCTTGTACGGTTCATGCAGCCCTGGAGGTCGGTGCCTAAAGAGAGGGATAATGTAACGGCGGCACGTGACCCCGGGCCAGGTAACGGCCATTCTATATATTCGGCTCGCCACGAGACTTAGATCTCTAGCGATAATATTACCTGTACACCTATTTACTATCACTCGAGGCCACGTTTGCAACCGTATACCTTAATTACTATACGTATGCCTATAAGGCCGAACGCTGGCATACGTGCCCTTACAGCTTTGTGCATTGATATCAGCTCAGGCAGATTGATACAACATATAACGTATATCTGAGATGAGTGATAGCGTTTGAATGAAACATAGTGACCAATTTTTTTGCAACCAGTCTCAGTACCAGGCTAATGATAATGCAGAACTCATCTGTATATAGTATAGCTACTCTGGGCCACAGAGCACCCTAGTAGTTCTATAGCATGCTTAAGAGACTCAGATAGCAAGGGTAATAAATTCCACCCACAAGTTATGGAGAAATCATATGGGGTAGATAGTCCTCCTTCTCTTCCCTCAGCAGTCAACCCATTACTCCACCAAAACCTTGGGCAAATTTGAACCTGCCTTGCAGTTTCTAGGGACAATAATATATCAATTGGGCAAAAATTATTTATGTTATGGTGCTATACTTGTCAGATTTTCAAGTTACCGGAAATGGGAAAACCCTAACCCACACAGAGCATTGCCAAGAGTCATTATAGCGCCAATGCTAGCCATTACTAGTAATTTATTGCTTGGGTTAGGGTTTTTGAATTTCCAGGAAGATGAAAATCTGACGAGTAGAGGGTCTCCCATGTTGACAACTCAGAAATAGTTCCAATTTTAACAACCACTTGCCTAAATCTCCTAAGACTGATTGAAATTGACAGCTAGCATGCCATATATACTCTGATAGTATTACCAGTGAATTCCATTTACAATTGGTGATGAAACAGGGGGGGTTAGAAGGTGGGCAAAAATCCACCAGCTTCATAGACTTTTACTCACATGTTCATCTTACTCAAAATTAGACTCTTTGACTTAGTTTTTTGATTGACATGTACGCCTTGGAGTTGTCTATTATACTGCAGTCTCTAATATTCTCTCCATTCTGTGGTTGTTGAGCAATTTGCAATTTTGAAATAAATTCTCGGATTTGCAGTGCAAATGCATGGATATAACAAACAATCAAAGTAGTTTAAATATGTGTATCTCTGAAGACCTCTATCATGCAACTTAGGTTCTATAGCTAGAAATATAAAAAAATCGGGAAATAGGAGGTAGACAAGGATTTGAACATGCGCTTAAGCTTTTTACGGAGGATTTCAGACTCCATATCTCAACCCCTTTGAAGTTTGAGGTAATACTACCATTGTTTCATGGACTACTATACACATCGCCAAGTAAAGTAGAATTTATTGAAGCGATAGATATTTTCGATCTCTGAATGCTCAAAAGTCGGTTAAAAGTGCATTCAAAACATTTTAGAACACTCTCTCCTGACAGCTAACGTACTTACCTGCAGTAATCCTTAGACCATACCATGTTCTGCTAGCAGCCAATATTAATAAGGTGTTGTATAAGTGTAAAGGAACGTACGCCTGCGTGCGGCTACGTATGAGAATAGATAGGATACGGTTGCAAAACGTGGGCTAGAGCGATAATATGTGTACAATGATGAGTACGGTTTTCGGTATAGATCTAAGTGCCGTAGCAGCGACTACGCTTACCCGGCCTCAGGTCACATGTCTCCGTTACATTATCCCCCTCTTTAGGCACTGACCTCCTAAGCTGCAAAAGCCGGTACAAGAGAACAGAAGGAAGAGAAAGAATAAACCAATCATGCTACGTACGCAATTGTACGAACCCATATGTCCTACAACCGATCGGTATCTCTCAGGGCAGCCTTTCGGCGGATCCGGCGCACGGCTAAAGTGGCAGATGGTACAAACCCGTGCCGACGTCATTTATACTGGGCCATAATCCAAAGAAGAGAAGAGAAGAGAGAAACAAGAAAATGTCCAAATGTGATCCCGTCCTCCATATCTCCACCTCCGAATCCATCCTCCTCCGACCATTCATTCCCATAGCTCGTATCTAGGTCACTGTCGGAATTTGGCTTGACGCTCGGCATAGATTGGAGCTTCCACTCATGACTTGGCATCGATGGGAGCTTCCGCTGCCGGTATTGTTTATAGCCGTCGGTGATTATCGATCGTATACGCTAATTGCATCGCGTGTAGTCGCGTCTCATTCATTGACACCAAACACGCAACGGATATTACCACCAGCTACTACAACGACTGACTCATGACCGGGTGTTCGCAGTGAACTATCATTGGCCCTTCTAAGGTATGCCGCTCCAGTCAAAGTGTTGACACCCCCGGGGTTTGTAATACCAGGGAAATCCGGGTAGATTCTTTGACGTTAAACATGACGAGCAATACAAGACTGTGGTCCTCGATCTTGAATCGGCCTAGCCGCTATGGGGTGGCCGAAAATTTTATCACAATTGAACATATTATTGACGCTAGGGTTGGGGTTAAATACAGTTTCGTTTATTCTTTTCGCTGTCCATCTCGCCTGCTCGTACAACACTCAACAATGTCCACTCAACGAACGGACCAACTCCACCGCCGCACCATCTCCGTCCTAAACCGGGCAGGGCCACGTCTGGACCCTTTTCCATGGTAAATAACCCAGCTACTATTACAACCCACTCAGGCCGTCGTTCCTTCCCTCATATCCAGAACGACGCATGGCGAAATAAAAATATGCAAGAATGGAAATTTAATCATCCTACGTCATATCAAAACACCATTTCAACCCATGTAGCAAAGTCTACTTCCGGCCGAGGGCGGCATGATTTGCCTGTGCCAACTCAACACTCTCATCTTTCATAGAGTAAATTCCAAGCCGCTTCGGCTTGCTAGTTCGCAGCCGCAAGATCCTTGCCCGGATCTTAGCTGCCTTCACTACTGCATCAGTTGCTTACACCTCATGCACACAGCCCAGACGCCTTATTAGGGGCGTGGGCACGCCCTGCGCCCACACCTAACAAGCTACTAGCGGAGCACTTTGCAAACCTCACTAACCCGCGAACAAATGTGGACAGACTGCCTCGCTATATTTGGGGGACTTCTTTTTTCAAAAATTTTCACCAGCATTTGAGCGCAAGTAGCAAAATTTACTGCAAGCGTCATCGAGATCGGAAACAAGAGCAACGTGGTGTTAGTTTGATGCATGAGATGAGATTGTAAGCGATAGATGTGGCTATTTTCTGTATCCACTCGGCGTTCACGAGTGTAGGGTCATAATATTGGCCTTCAACAGTCCAACGTATTGTCAAAAATACCTAGGTAGTCTCAGCGATTGTCAAAGGGTTTCAGAGGCAGGCGAGATAGTTAACAATGAAGCCCAGTCCATCGCAATTATCTTATCTTGAGCCGAGCAGCGTGCATTATTGTACACAGCCTCTGTGACGCATGATTACTTGGCGTTTCACGTACAGTAGAGCACACACCCTGCATAACGCAGTACAGTTCAGTACAACAGTCAATGACTTACTTCTAAAACGCCACCACTCACAGATCGCCCACCCCACCGAAAGTTCTAACTGACCACAAAAACTATGCCACTAGCAGGAGAAATATATTCCTAGAATAGAGTTCGGATAAGTGGCCAGTAATAATCGTACCTAACACTCTCAGAAGGGCTGCGGGCATTTGCAACTCGAACTAACAACTATGAGTGCATGATAGCGAATCCTTTATCTCTATCATATCCAACGAGATAGGTTATGGGAATAAATCGCATGAGTTGACATTTTCGCATGTCAAATAGATAAATAAGTGGGTGCCAACCGATCGACGGCTTTTGACAAAAGAGAACCGACAAGCTCCTTCAAACCTGAACATTCTACCTTCTAAGAGTCGACAAACCCTTTACCACTTCTCAGGTTGCGCCTATTTCGTGCTCGATGTCAACTCATATTTCGCGGTTGAACGCTATTATGGAGAAATCCACTCTTTTGCTGGCCTATATAGTTCGTACGGCCAAAGCAGCTGCTATACCAAACGAAAATTTTGCTGGAGATGAGTTCTCAAATAATCGTAAGGCGCATAACGTTGTATTGGCTGGGCTGTGTTGACAAGTTACATCGATTAGTGTTCAGTGACCTGGCACCGTAGGACACTTAACATGGGCTTATGCTTCCGATGATTCAGGCTGATGCTTGCAGACTTTTGACGCTGTTCGGAGAACAGGTTACCCGTCAGTATCAGGCGCAGTCGCTTGGATGGGCGGACAACATAATATTCGCATGGTAAGCGGTAATCAACGACCGATGTCTGCTTGACTGACAGAATCAGTGCTCCGCTAGGTATCTCTTGAGAGGCTAGAGAACGGATCTTAGTACTTACTCGAATACCAGGGATCATCACTGCCGTGATAGGAGCGATTCGAATTGCGGGACCAAACTGGCTTCGAGCTGTGGTTGGTAGAGCCCGGGAGGGCGAAGGGGTTGCTGAATCCGAAATTATGTCCAGTACTTCGGGATCAGTATGTGAACTCTGGAGCGGTCGAAGCATAGTTCGTTTGCTTGGGTCACCGGATCTTCTTGAGTTGGTTTATGTTCCGTACGATAACAACCGAGAGGAAAGTCTCCGCAATGTGGCAGTCTTTGATCTAGCAGAGGCGGTCACTCAGGGCCATCTCCACGCACCGAACGACGCTAGCGATACTCTCAGCATTATGTTGAAGAGGAAAGATCCACCCAACCTTTCGCTTAGTGTAGAAGGTGCCTTATGTGGCAAAATCGAGTTGTGGACCTTTGCAATTATTGGGATTATTATTCAATCAGCCGTGATTGCATATGACGTCATTGTTGTCCACGTTTTGGAATTACCCAAGGGAGGCTCTCGTGTCAGTGGATATGCATTACCGTGCACGCTGATTGGAATACTTCTGGTTATTGCTGGGCTGTTGATTTGTTCGCATGTACGATATTGCGATATGGTTTAAAACATGGAGGCTAATTATGTTCCAGGTTATTGAAGGTACCACCACCGAGGTTACTCTAGGGCCTCCCACGGATGATAACCTCCGGGTCATACGCATACAAAGAGGCGGTCAAAAGGTTAATGATCAGATATTCAAGGCCTATGCATTCCTAGAGAGTACTTCCCACCAATATCAACATCAGGAATCTGGCACGAACATGACTCGCCAGGTAATGATGTCTCGCAAATTGTCCGAAAAAACACCAAAGAAATTTGAACTTCTCACCATTTTGGGGAGTTTCGGAACCATTATCGGCTTCGTTGTGCAATTTGTCGGCCTCAGGGTAATCCTTTCTACCAATCTATTGACGTGTGTAGCGCTGATGGTTGAAGGCCATGCATTGGTCCGCCACAATTATCCTGTTAGGTAGGTTGGACAAGATAACACAGCTTCTATAGTGTACGCTAAATCCGGGGGACTGCAGGAGCAACTCTCATTATGACAGCAATCAGGTCCTGGGTTCGAAGAGGACTTTCGAAGGATCCGCGACCAAAAGAGATTCCCGAAGGACGAGAACTCGATTGGCTAGCCAAAGAGATCTGCGGAAATACGAAGTGGGATGTTAAATCGTTAATTAACTACGAGGAACTTTTCCGGCTGCAGAGGGACGCTAATACGATAAATATGTCAATCGGCGCGAAGGTTGTTGAAATTAGAGCCCACCTTGGAACGATTACCGGCTGGCACACAGTTAGCAACGCCGCTAGAGGGTTGAAGATGGCTTTAGATGGTGCGATGGAACACATTTGTGGTTCGGATGGCTTCCAAATCAACTCTAAAATGCTCGGCAGGCCGAATAGAGCATTATTAGATCGTGGCGATAGTATTGAGCAGTTCGACTGGGGAATATGTATCGAAATCAGGGGTGAACCAACCATGCTACAAGTTTCAATGGAAAGACAAGTAACGGAAGATGCGAATGTTGATGGAAGCAAAAGATATGGTCCATGGAATACAAACCAGGAGGATCTTGAAGCAATATTATCACTCTGGATGGGTTCATTGCGTGAACATAATGACCAGCTAGAAACGAACAGGGAGACATTTAACCAGAAAATCGCTGCTAATCTTGAACGACGACCGGTACGCAACGAACGATCTAACGAACGGCCACCGGTATCCAACCTTTACTGGAAGGACTACGTTACAGTAGTAGGACATTCGGATCAGCAATTCAATTCAATTTATGAGTCTTGGATATCTCGCGGTATGAAATTGGCAGCCTTGAAAACTCATGCTTCTGAGGATATCGCAGGACTTTCTATTCTTCAGCCGGAGTTTAACCTAGATATCGGCTATGATGGTAGGGAAGAAGGTGAAATATCTGCAAGAGTATTGATTGGCTGCCCATATCATGGTGATAGAGCCAAAGGTGAATCTGCTAGTGTGATATCAGGCTTCGGCGGAGATGATGTTTGTGAGTCAATCATTTCTTCAGTCAAATCGTCTACAGACTACAGCTACAACAAGGTCGTTTTTCTAACTTCCGACGCTTCCAGTGTTATTCCACACAAACCCAACAAGCCCCATTGAAGAAGCTTGTGCACGGGACATTTTTGCGAAGTTTATGTATTTCGTACCAAATTTGATTACCAATATTGGAGGTACAACTGTTGCGATCCCATCCGTCCTGTCAGAAATGTTGCCAGGGCAGAGAGCAGAGCTGAGAGATGGACCGAGAGGAAGGGCAGATGACACTACTCGTATGCGAAATTCGGCTTTATCAGGATTAATTGAGTCTGTTCGGCGGAGCGGGATTTTTACCGAGGAGGAGGCCCTCATTGCCATCGTTCCGCCAATCTGGGCGGCAAACAAGCTGCCAAAGTTGGGGGAAAAATCTAAGGAAAGCGTGTTCATGGAGGAATGGCTTAAGTCTGGTTAAGGTTTTCGAGACATTGATTTCGTACCGTTCCAGGCAGGGTGGATTTTGTAACAGTTTACCATATTTTTCTTGAAAAATTTTGCTGCTTCTTGAACCGCGCTGGCCATGGTTGTATTTCTTTATTACATGAAATGAGGCGATGGTATTTGATTCGGAAAATGACTGCGCCATCCTTCAGGGATATCCCGTAACATCCCCGTCATGAACCATAGACAGGGATTTTCCATCGATACTACTACTTTGATGGGGACTGAACTGTAAGGAATTACGGTCTGGAACGGCCATCAATATGTTTCGTGCAACACGGTTGCTACCCTCCCGTATGCACCTCACGTAGTGCATATCTAATAGATACCCTTGATACCGCGGATATCCGTGGCAGTAAAGCGGTTTAGGAAATCATGATAAACATAGGAGTGAAAAGTTTATTTCCGTTCCCTAAAACTGCTGACACTGTATTAACCTCATCTATTCACTTGTGTTCCACTATGGCAAGTATTTAATTGGAAGCTGAGGCGGACGTCGACCATCCCTAACACCTGCTGTCACTCGGCGAGTGATTGAAATGACTGTTGATAGAAAGGTCTGGAATAAGGTCGCCGATACACTAAGTCACCGAGTAGACTCATAAACGTACACTTATACACGATTTTTCGCTCGCCACTCGCCACTCTGAGCACCGCTCCAGCATCTCCGCCGGATCTCCAGACTCCATGTATATAAAGGCATAGACTTTATCTACATCGCACAATTTAACAATAACAATGTAGAAACCCGTATATTATGTAGACTCCTTAGAACTTGCTTTGGCCGGCAGAATAAAGCTGGCAGTAGGAGAAGTGTAACCTTTTGCTGTGAGGGGTTGCTATAGTATTTTTACCATGTGCAGTAAGACATGCATGAAACTAATCATATACTTGTCGTCTCTCTAGGTGCTATACCGATTGAAGAATCGAGGAACCTACATAAAAGCTTCATTTCCTTGCACACAAGCCAGCCAGTCGCGCATAGCATGATCCACAATTCCCGCTCTAACAAACACTTAGTTTGTATTCTCCCCTAAGCGTATCCTCGGAATCTGCAAGTATCTCTTCACAATATCTATACTTTTCAACTTTTGTACTGGATTATCATCAGTATCCACTTCGGCCCGTCCAACAGACTATCTTCGAACCAAGCATTCCGTACGGGCCGGTATCCCCTCACTTGTGCTTGCCCGGGGTTACATATTTCGCTAACCCTGACCCGTTATGGTTGAGGTATTCCGGGCATCTTAATGTAGGAACACCTCACAGGAACGGGAACAGAGCAGGGGTATCCGGCCGTTCTGTCATTATCGATGGTTAAGAGACTGATGTGGAAGCGGTTTTAGTTAGAACACACTATACAGACTAGTAGTGACTTTGTAGAGAGAACATCATCACTTCGTAAGCATTGCATATAGTGGTCATATTTCACACGTACTAATCCGCGCGCATTTGCCGTTAGAAACCCTCGTTGTCAACTTTCATCTCCTTCCGCCAAGGTAGTTCCTCTCGCAGTACCTTAATGTCTATGAAGTCCATCCTATCTGGGGCGGGAGTCAAACCTACTCTGGACTACTATTGTTCTTGGAGTTTATGACACTTAATTTAACCTGAGTTCTTGACGGTTGATGGTGATACGATAAGATACGACAAAGCTGAACGGGTGTGATAAGACAAGATTGCGCTAAGGTACCCATCAATTGTGTAACGCACGTGCTAACTAGTATCCCCTCATCCACAACTCCCTCCCGTCCTAGACCCACCGCCGTTTTCGCCGATGACGAACAGAGTGCACCCGGCGCTAGCGCTCAGACTCCAAAAAACACCACGTGATGTTCAAACAGCGTTGCGAAATGCGGTTGTCGCATAACCTTCGCCGGAAGCAGCTGTTCTCACTTCGATGTCGCTGTGAGCAAGGTGATGCATGACGCCCCACTTTCGAATTCCGTTGTCCGCGTTACCCAACCGAATACGTATTCCGCCGAGTACTCGAAGACATGATTCTCATGCTTCAGTAATACGGACCTCCGCACCACAACACCAGCAGGTTAACGCTACTTCGCGCTATTGTTTATTATTATTATCGATAAATTCTGGGAGCTGTTCTAGAACACCCCCGAGACCATGCTGCAGGGTGTAGTCACTTTCTAAGGTTGTATGGAACATCAGAATGCGCTTTTATCGTTGTCAGCATCGTCTTTATTGTGACGAAGGCCGCAGTTCAAATGAAAGACGACGTCATGACTTCCATCCACAGGTATGTTCCTCCCTCACCTGTAATCCCTACCGCTGATCACTCTCGGGCCTGCGACTACAACTTCCAGTATGCTTCCACCACCCCATCTTCGGCATACTGACAGACGGTGACACATTCCACTACTCCTGTTCCACCGGCCTTCACTCGTGCGGCGAACTGGTGACTCCATCTCCGTGGAATGTGGCGTATATCATGCCGCTCGATCGCAATGCAACTCATCTCTCAGGCTTGCGAGTCATCACACGAATTCCTATCCAGTCTCCGGCTAATCTGCGAAGTCATCTACGGCATGCTAGTCACAGCGTACCTTAGTTTCCACCAAGCAATCATCAGCGCTTGATGCGAAACACAAACAAACAAGACCGTAAAAGACTCTCTATTAATAGTTGGTACAATGCAAAGAGGATCGGCTCCCATGCAACTAATGCAGCGGTGAAGACGGCCGAGATTGCGGGTAAGAATCTTGCGGCTGCACACCAGGAAGCCGAAGTGACTTAGAATTTACTCAATGAGAGATAAGAGCACTGAGCTGCATCAGCAAGTCCTGCCGCAGTTGTACGAACATGCGAGGTGGAATAAACGAAGCTGTATTTAACCCCAACCCCAGCGTCAAAAATGTCAAATCGGCATAAACCCCCACTACCCTATAGCGGCTAGGCTGATCCAAGATCGGAGACCACAGCCTTGTAGCGCTCGTCGTGTAGATCGTTTAATGTCAAATAATCTACCCATATTTCCATATTCCCCTAGGCTAGTACAGTGTATAACGGATCGGGAACCCAACTCGCTGCATCAGGCTTGACTCCATTTAAAATTCGACTACGGTGCCCAAAATTATAAAAATTCGTACGAATTTGCATATGATTTGGGGTAATTTACTTACATGCACAAAATTGACGGCTGGGTGTTCATGGAACCACCAGCCTGGTTATCTCTCGTTGGCCTACCAGGCAACACTGAATGGCGCAGACGATCTACCGCTAGATAGCTCCCACCCCACGGGTCAGTAGTTGTAATGTCAGTCGATTAAGCTTACTGCTTACATTATACCCTCCTTTACCAGATCATCCGAGAACTGATGCACGTCATCAAGAGGCAAAAATCTCATCTCAAATACGCTGAACAGAAACTAAATAGATACATTATCATATCCGCCAAATTTCATAAACCAATAAAGAAATGATGAAACCCTATCCCTACAATACCCTACAATACGTTAACTATGCCCACCGACCCACCAAACCCTAACTCCTGCATTGCAAACGATAAAATCAGAACCTGGCAAGGCACCAGAATCTCTTACGTGATGCCTCGTGTTGTAAGAGGCATTGCGTTGTGAAGGTGTCCAATCGATGAACGAAGTTGATACACCTATCTGGCAGGTGGGTATCCGAATTACGAAAAAAACCAGTAGTGCAGTAGTCAATGAGCGTTCATTGAAAGGTCGAAAGTGATAGTTGCGAATATGAACAAGAAGGTGTCAATGGGAACCTGGACAAGTTGCGGAGGTTTCAAGTTGAAGGATTTGTAGCAAGACGTGGCAAATACCCTGTCATCTGTCTATCGATTAGGCCGGCTGAGCTTCGTTGCCAATGCTCGAATATGGAACTCTAGCGCTTGTTCGCCTTGTCCTTGATTGCTAAGAAGTACCCCGACTTTGTTGAGAGTTACAGCAATCATGGGAGTCAAGGCGCTTCGGTCGTCATCGGTTATCATCTCACATTTAGTCAATGCACTAGTGTAGTAAGTTAGTGCTTCCGCAGAATTTCCTAGGTTTTTGGATATGCGAGCCATTCCTTCGAGACACCAAGTTGCAATGCCCACCTCCTCGCAACCACCAGTGATCTGGTATAATATTTAAATGCCGTGTCGTTTGCTCCTTGGCTATGGTATACTCTTGCCATTTCGAACAGAACCCGGGTTTCTTCACGCAGGTGGTTACCCAGTTTTTCATATACAGCCAATGTTTGAATATAATACTCTAATGCCGGTTTATGTCTCCCCTGCTGGACTGATACTTCCGCCATTTTAAAAGGTGCCGTGGCAACTCTATCATCTTGGCCCGACTTCTGGCATGCAGTCAAAGCTCGAGAATAATTCTTTTCTGCCGAGTCATATCGCTCCAGTTGCATGAATATATCTCCCGTTTCTATGAAGCTAGTAACTATGCCGAGGTCCGTGTTGGTTTCTTCGAATTCCTCCACTGCGTGTTTATAATACCCCAAAGCGTCGTAGGGATTTTTGGCTATACGAGCTAACTGGATGAGAGAAACTGTGGTGTCTGCTGTACACCCTGTCTTTTCGTATGCGGCCAATGATTGAGTATAGCAGCCATGCGCCTTCGTACTGTCTCCCAGCTTTTCATATATCTCAGCCATGCGTCGGAGCGCAATTGCCCCTTTACTGATATTTCCAATCTTCTCGAACGTATCGAAAGCTAGCGCATAATGATGTAGCGCAGTGTTATATTGCTCCCGTTGCTCACATATATTCCCCATTTCCATGCGAGCAAACGCCGCAGTCATATAACATATATTACCGAGTTCCGTTGGAGAAACCGTCAATCCCAGGTCCCGAGTTTGTTGATATGTATCTTCCGTTTCTGATAAGGCTTTGGCCACGGCTGGGTCCTTACCGGCTAGCTCTACTGCTCGAGTTAAATACCCCAATGTCTCTTCCTTGTCTTCGGATTTTTGTGCCAGCCGATGCAGAGCCGTTGCAGCGTTCCAGGTATTGCCCACTTCCTCATATGCAGCCACTGACCGAACATAATGTTCTCTAGCCATCGTACTGTTTCCGTATATATCTGCCATGTGTTGGAGAATTGTCGCACGCTGATCGTCATTGCCCTCCTCACACGCGGCGACCGCTTTCTTGTAATAGTGCAGCGCTTCGTCATATCGCTCCAACTTATTACTTATATCCCCTATATCAGAAAGTGTAGTCACAACCTTCATACTCATACCATCTCCGGCCTGCTCAAATCTTTTCATTGCTCGAGAATAGTACTGTAATGCCTCGTCGTAGCGTTCAGAGTTTGCAAATATGCGAGCAGTACAACCCAGAACGATTGCAACGCCCTCGTCATTGTCCACCTTCTCAAATGCAGTCAATGATAGAGAAAAGCTGTTCTGTGCCTTCTCAATGAGTCCTTGCTTTTGATATATCTTAGCTATAAGAAGGTGGGTGGATGCACACAGAAAGTCATCGCCTGCCTTCTCACACGCTGCAAGTGCTCGGATATAATAATCCAATGCTAAAACATCATGTTAGTCTTCTGGTAAGTAAGTTATGCGGTTAAGAGCTCTTGCAGCGTTCTGTTCATCTCTCGCCTCTTCTAATACTTCCGCTGCTCGAGTGTAATAGTCCCGAGCAGACTTATAGTCTCCTTGCTGTTCAGATATTTCGGCCATGCCTTTGAGAGCCAGCACAACTCTATCATTCTTATGAATCCTTTCAAATCCGGTCAACGCATGACCAAAACATTCCAACGCCACTCTGCCATCAGCTTTGTTAGTCAGTATGAAGCCGATATTTAGAATTGCGTGAAGTGCGTCAATGTCATCGATGGTGTTTGGAAAATCGGCAAACGCTCGACTTAAAGACTTTAGCGTCTTTTCTGTGTGATTTTGCTGCAGATGTTGCAGCACTTTGTTCAGGTGATCCGCTGGTGAAAGGGTCACTTTGCCTGCATTCGGCGGCTGTGATTGTTGTTCATCCGGACTTGTCTGGCTGGCAGAGAGAGATACTCTACACTGCAATGGTGACACATTATGGGTCACCGAGCGACAAGAGTCATTCGTCGTCGGTGCAAAGGTTTCATCAATTGCCAGAGTTAAATGTTGCAGAGTGAGATCTTCTCTAGAAGTGGCGGCACTTTCGTCCTCATCAATGTCTAAGCCTCGAACAATATTCACTTCGCCCCACTCGCCGGATATTGACTGCTGTAGTTGTATTGTGCCGCCAATTTCTGGAGGCGGATGTCTCTCCATAGCGCTAACTGCAGTAGATACAGAATATGAAACAGGATGAACACCGAAGAATTCTATGTTAGTCGGATGTTCTGGAAGCCGTGGGCTCCATTGAGGACTCCTTGCATCCCACAGAACACTTAAGTCTTGTGACCGTGGGCTCAACCATCGTATGCTCTCAGCAGGCGTGATACTTCTCGCTCCATCGACAGTACGGGTCCCGAGCATAAAATCAACCGACATAGGACGTGGCGAATGTGCATCGAATCGTGTGCTGGGCGAACGTGGAGTCTGGTATTGCACGCCCGAAATTGAGGCTGTCGGAAATAATCAGACAAATATAGCATGACCGTGTGGTATTATTTACTTACAAGCCGGAGAACCAAGAATCTGCTCAGATAGTTCATTCTTATATCTTTCCGAAACGAGGTTCAATCGGGGTCGTGAGACTTCTTGTCCATGGAAGTAGAATGTCGTGTCTCGACCTTGATTTCGACGTTGCTGTTGTTTCAAGAGTATCTTTAACATTTTTCGCTTCGGAATATTCTTTCGCATATTCCAGTGTTTGATCTTGGGTTTGAACTGCGCAGTTCTAACCACACCGCATTTTAGCAATGTATTCCAGTTGAGAGGGGCTCGGGAAATGAAATGAACCGCCTATATACATACGTTGCCACAAAGCTGTACTCTTGTTGCATGATTCTCTTGACTTCAGCCAGAGTACGATCTTCGGTGACGTAAAGTCAATATATGGTCTGGCGATGTTTATTCCACTCCTGGGTGGAATGTTCCTTCTGGATCGAAGGAGGGTTAGGTTGTAGAGATGAAGGTTGAGTGTCCATTAGTGCTTCAAGTAGTCAGCCAAAAAGATGGGTCGAAATCTATCTCAAAGTAGGACGATAATTTTTGAATTGGGAAGAATAGTTTGGTCAAGCTGAGGACGGTGGGGAGTTGAGATTATTGTCAAAGTTGAAGAAGTTAGTGAACTTTAAGTGCTAGGGTATATTTGTTTAGCCTCGAAATCCATTTATCATCAGCGTGTAACCCACCAACAAAAGAGAGCATAGTCGTCATCACCGTATACTAAGTTTATGTATGCATAAGACATGTCATATTTTCACTCCGAACCTGGAGCATTGGCAATCAATCAACAAAACCTTTGTGACTAGTTCTGCACGGCCGCTGGAATGAGCAGATATAGCACATATGCATCGCCCGATATAGTGCTCAGGCATCCATTATTGCCACAAGGCATGAATTCCAGTAACTTTTAGTATCAAACATATTATAGTACAAGCTTAAGAATACTGCCAACCTATAATACTAAAGTAGCAAAAGAATTTCGCACTGGACACCACATCGAGCGCAATTAGTTTAGGCTAGCCAAACATTTACCGGTCAGATTATGTTGTTTCATGGAACATATACAGTATGTTTTCAGTATTATCGAGAGGAGATACTGTCGTCGTTAACAACATTTAGCTGTTGGGCAGGAAAGCCTGATGCTAAAAGTGCATAATTTTGGGGAAACGAACACTCGATTTTGGGTCACGAATGCCATCGGAGCCTAGTGATGAATTTTCTCTAGCAGGGTACACGAAACTATTGGCGAACAGGGATTGAAAATCGAGGCTGCATTCTAGGATCCAGGGTATCACAGCATAGTTCCCACTCCTTTGCTAGCAAACCGGTTTTAGATCATTCAACCTGCAGCTTCACGAGATAGCAGGGCAATTGATGCTCTTATTGAAGCCTGTTAGTCTGTCCATTTCAACTTTTAGGCGAAGGCATGCCATGGCGGTATCATAATTTGTCGACATGGAGAATCTCACTGGAAACCCAGCGCTCCCCTGGCCAACCTCATTTCGTGCATCACCTATATCCACAACCACTTAGAAAGGTTCAACTTCTTGATAGAGAGGCCAATCGATTCATTTCACAGCTTTACGAGTCCGCTTTAAGAGATTGTCACAGTTTAGGCTGCGGTTACATGGCCTGCGAGTCGTCGTCTTGGCATTATTCTGATCACATTTAAAGAAATTTTTGGTTTGACCTCACAATAATGTAAAGGACGTCAAGAGATGCCTGTCCCGATTCCGCACAAGGAATGCGGACCATTATCAAGCCTAAGAGTGGTGTACCTTTAGTTCGGTTGACTTTTTAGTATTGAGGCGAAGCCGGAATCCTGGTACGGTTTTGGGGGCGGTATCTTTATTCCTCAATTCTCACACGGCTAAACACACACATCCGGGTTTCTTCCACGTGCTGGGTGAACGCAAATGTACTCGGTATCTTTCCCCACCTTTCACTGTTCCCGTGTCTGACAGGTTGGCTCTTCGTATTGATCCGTACGACCCCATTAATTGCACCAGTATGCTTGTCGGTCAATAGGAAAATTCCTCCCGCATTTGGACTTTGCATCTGATTCCTGCACTCGTTAACGGTCTGTACCTTCGCTGCAGAAATGTTCAGTCATTTCTCCTCCGTTATCGTTGTCTGACCACCTTTCGGTGCGGGGTTAAATACACAGCCCCACTTCGATTCCTTTTCTTCGATCGAGTTAAAGAAAAGTATGCCCGTGGCCGTACATTGTTGTGCATTTAGCCGTTCCTTGGGGACTTCCGGCATGTGCATTCGGCCAGTCTTTTAGGAGTGTCGTTTTCTTGAGTTGAATGTTTAGCATGTGGATCAATAGATACCCGATAAATGTACATGATCATATGAGTTGCGGGATAATGATAACAGCCATTTCGGTTGCCAGGGATACCCTGACACCTTAATATAGTCGCTGGTCGCACAACATCACATGTACAGACCCCGCACATGCTACATCTCTTATCCCTCTCTTATTTCAACCACAACCGTCATTTTGAGTACGATTGTAAATACATCGCACTCTATCGCCACCATGCAAAACGAAAACGAGACCCGCTGCAACTTCTGCAATCTCAGCTTCCGTTCCATCCAGCAGCGCAACAAGCATTTCACATCTTATTCCCACCAGGTTGCAACAGCGGAGGACATGGTAGCCAAGAATCCGACCATTGCCTTGGGTACGCCATTAACCTCGACCGCCGCTGGAAAACGTTCTTGTCAGCTTTGCAATCTTCAGTTTCTAACCAAACCAATACGCGATCTACATGTCAGGACATCACAACGACACAAGGAACTATTTGGATGCGGTACATGCAATCAGGGATTCCAGGACCAAGGCGACCTATCTAAGCATATGCGTACTGTGTCGCACAATGCTTCGGTGTTGGCCGCACAAAAGTTGAATCTCTCAGCCCCGCCGATATTGCAACATGCTCCTCAGGAGGCTTCTAACACTACGTCCCTTCCCGTGCAGTATGTACATATGATTTTCTGATTGCATACCACTTGCTGATATATACTCTAGAGTGAGTTTAGAGAGGGAGAAAGGGCGGCGCACTTCCGGTAATCATTACTCATCACCGATAACAAACCCAATCGGATCTTTTCCTTTGGGCCTGGGCCCCAGTGAACGCAACTGCCGTTTGTGCGACGTCTCGGTTAAGAGAGGAGAAGTGAACGTCCATCGACTAGGGTGGTTACACGTTGACAGGTCCAGGACCAAAGGATTCTACTGCGAGGTATGCAAGAAGGCATTTTTGGGACCTTTCGGTATACAGATGCACAACGAGAGAATCCACGCACCCCCGGTCATGAGGAACGTTTCAGTCAACGTCCGTTTCACTACCACATCTACGCGAAAGGAAAGAAAGCAGACCAAGGCTGTGGCAGTAACGGGCAATCTTTTACAGGAGGCGCGCGAGGCACCATCACCCTACAACCTCCAGAGGAGTAGCATTTTCTGCGATATATGTTCAACTGATCGGACACCTGGTGAAAATATCCGCAGTCACAAACGCTCTCAGCAACACATCGATGCGTGCAAAGCACAGAACCTCTATTGCGGCGACTGCGATATAATTTTCGATACCAGGTTCGAGCAATGCATACATGCCGACACTCATCAGAAGTTACCACCGAAACGGTGCGATATCTGCGACGAAGAAATCCTTGAGAGCGAAACGACCGATGGTCAGTTACAGTTTCATCTTGATACTTTTACGCGTAGCAATCTTTACTGTTCGGAATGCAACATGCATTTTGGTACCGACAGGGTGAATTTCCTTGCACATACACTGAAATCTCACGTTCCACCCCGGCCAGTGAGGTTCAACTGTAGGCACTGCAATCAGCACTTTTCGTTTGAAGAGTACATTAGACACAACTGTCTCAACCCCATCGCAGAAGAAATACCTTCCGCCACTAGTTACTCCGCCGCTAGTTACTCCACCCAAGACAACAAGCTCATCGACTGCCTCGGGAGCAGTAAATGCCCACGAAGATTCAAAAATCTATCGGCAATGATACAACATCTCGAGAGCGGGACATGTCTTCAAGACTTGCATGGAACGGGAATCAATGTGCTAGTGGGCAGGAACAGTGCGAAGATGGAGAAACCCCACCCCAAAGTGAACGAAGAGGTAGGTCGCTCCTCGAGCGACGAACAAGCGGGTGAGACAAGCAACGGTGTAAAGGTGTTTTCCTTGGTGGAGCAAAATTAGGCAGAATTCTTGTAGGGGGTTTGAGCCGGTGGTTGCGGAATAACGGGAAGCATACATTATTATCTTACGAATGAACTTTGATGTTTATTATATAACGTCCCGATGCTGTGAGGAGAGTCATTTACGCACTGTAGCGTTTTATCTGCTACAAATCGTAAGCTGCTGGACGGGAGTACTCAGCTCACCTGACACCACCGAACCCCGAATATGCCGGCAGAACTTCTTAACTGACCAGTTATCTGTATCCGCGTACCGCCATACCAGGACTCATGTGGAGTCATATCTGAACAGTCTTAGAACTACACACACAGTTGTGTAAAAGGTGAATAATCTAGGTAACCCGCAGTTCAATACCAATGAAGACCGTGTTGCAGTTTTGGACAAGGCAGCCAGGGTTAGGTTGCGGTATCATAATCCATCACTCGATAGCGCACTCTACCCTACTGTTACGAATGTAAAGTGGGCGAAGTATATTCTACTATCTAAGGGAGAAGCTCTGTCTTTATATACATGAAGGCCTGGAACTCCATGGAAGTCTATGGAAGCTCACGATTGCAAATGCCAGTGGCGGTGGCGAGTGAAAACTTGTGGATGTCTACGACTGTGAGTTCGTAGCCTGTGAGTCAATTCGGCGATCTCAGTATCAGCGACTTCCTTTCAGATAATATAGTAATACCTACCTCCTACATGTTGCATAATAAGATCTGAGACGTTTCAGACTTCATACAAACTTATTGTAACCGGGCTGATGGTAAGGTATACAAGCATCATGGATATATCTCCAGTCTTTCTCCTTCGCTCTTGTCTCTGTACCTTAGGTCTATACACACACACAGTTCTCCCCTGCATATTCGCAACACCGCCCGATCAGATCATATTTGAGCCGGTTGCCAACATCAGTTAAAAATGTTCGAAATACATGTTCACTCTACACCTCGCTCAAGTTTATCAACCCTTGAACTTCTACCTTGGCTATAGAACAAGAGATTCCTTTGCATGACATACGGGCATTAGCTCCTCACCCTCACCCGTGGGGCCAATTTCTATAATGATCCACTCATTCAGAAACAGCATATTCCACTACATTTGACGCCGGCAATACAATTTTTGGTCGCTCAGAGTGGCTCGTCTCGAACCGGAATACCTTCGTCTGTATATGTTCCTATCTACTGCATTAGTTCCGTTTTATCCCAGCGACCAGACATCACAGCAGACCTCTTTCATCCCCCAATCCCACCACGTAATATTCCCCCCCACATATCGATACCTATATCTCTCCCCTCTCTCCATTTCTTCTTCAAAATCATAGTTCACTGGATAGAAAGCGTGCTCAATCTCGTAACTTTCTCCGGGGCCCAGGGTGATATAATTCTTATTTACCCCAACGACATCTTTTTCATCTATATCTATCCCTACTAGACAGGGTTCATTGTCGTTCTCGGGGACTCTCACATCGCCGTCGACGGTTATGTGCTCCAGTACCCATTGATTGCTCCAGATCATGGAGCCGATGCAAGGCTCGCGAAAGGTGATGTGTTTTCCGGAGGTGTTTCCGTGATGTGTCACATTAATGTAGAGCTTATAGTTCCCAGAGAGCGAAAGCTTATCGTCGCCTTTGATAGAAACGGAAAATACTGGCGCGGAGGATCTGCGGTGACATCAGCATTTCAAAACACAGTATGTGGTTGGCGTACTGTCGCTCTGACTCTGATACAAGGCGTAGCATGGTTCTGGCCATTAGTCGCCTCTCCTGTTCTTCGATCTGCGCAATCTCGCCCATGATTTTGACCCCAAAAAGGCTTGATATTAATATTCTCAGCTGTAGAAAAAATCTTATTAGAACGCACCTGTCGTAGCTATAGACGGAAATGATAGAAGAGTCCATTTCGTGCCAGGAAGTTGAAGAGGGGACACCCGAGTATGTGTATGAAGGGAAGAGGGGAAGTAGGATGACATCACCTTCCCAGGATTCCGAATACCAATACTTTGCTTTTTCTGCGAACAATCTTATTCTTAATCCGGGCAACACAGCATCGGGTTCGGCGCATGGGTGTATCCATCCGATGCTCCCACGGCATGCTAACCTTGCAACTCAACAATACTCCTTTCGGACCGGTCTGCTGATACGATCCTTCATTCTATTTCCCGACACCACCCAACACAGAATACATCACTTATTTTGGCGGATATTAATGTGTAATACGAAATTTTTCAAAACAAAAACCTTTTAATTCATGTTAATGTCATGTTTATACGTAAATACGCATTTTTAGAAACGATAGTATCTCTAAAACATTAAAACGTAATCACGCCATTCTTAAAACGTTAATATCAACTAAAATAAAACGTAACCCCGCTTGATTAAAGATATTAAGCGTTGCTATTTTTGATACTATAAGAAGTAGCATAATGCCTAGAAAATCGAAATGCGTAAATATGCATATTTCATGCAATAATTTATGCATTGTTTTACGAAGGAATAGTATCGCGCAAAAGTACTCATTATTTTCATGCATTATTTTTTTGATTTGTTCTTGTACTCGGATAAAGGCGGCTGAATAATTACCATATATGGCATGATTTTGGAAATTAGACGTTCCTTAAGTGTTTTAATTAACTAGTTTCATCAGGCATCTAACTTTTTAATATAGTGTGCCTAAACAAGGTCCGAACGCTCTAGTCAATTCAGGGTCGTACCTTTGTTCGAGCACCTACAGTACGTTTATTAGAATGACATATTGTTATTAAAACGTACCCAACGATTTCGGTGTAGCATAGGGCTATGCTATGGTGCCCTCTACGCCATCTTGAGTCGGCCAAGTATGATATGTACTATATATTTGTGTAAAAGGCGCTTCTCTAGAGTAATTAGGTTAGCGTTCTAAACTCGGAAGTATATAATCTAAAACCAGTATTTATTTCAGTCTATTCATTAGTTTCTAGTCTTGGCGTGAGTTCTGCCAGTTATGGAATTAGTGAGTCGCTGGCTTAATCGAATGCGTACCTTTTATAATTCATAATGAATCACACATCGGAGTTAACGCTCAGTTCTTCGGACAGACCAGCCATAGGTGCCATGCAATGTGCGGATTTTGCCAGCAATCAACCTCCTCGAATTGCTATATCGAACGAAATACCCTAGCTCGTAATCTTTTTACAGGCTCCTCCGCGCGAGCAGTTACTTTCTAAGGTCATCGCTAGAGCCATGGAATCCGTAACTCATTATAAATTTCCAAATCAACTTTACATTGAGCTCTACTTTTTTCAGGCATTCAGGCATGCCTCCCACCGCTGGTTACATTGCCAATATCGTGTTCTTGCCAGCTGGTTTAAACCGTAGATAAGACACACATTTCCACCTTTCATGGCATCACGAGTCATGACAATCATTAACATATCGTATTCGCATCAAGTAATCAGGATATATTTCAAAACGACAGTTCCGTTCTCTCACACGATCATTCGAATCCACACCATGATATCGTTCTGCCGCAATGTTCTCATAGGATCGAGTGCAACACAGTGCACAGAGGTAGGCTCGTGGTAACCGGTGTGGGTGACTAGGTTTACGGAAGTCGTTGGAGTGATTTAGCATAATGCCACGGCTCTGTCTTCGCAGTGACCGCATTTACAAACTAGAGAATACTTGTCACTTTTTTTTACATGAATATGCAGACGTCCAAGGGAATGTTGGACCAGGGGAAACTAATGGGATGACTTTTCTAGAGCGTTCGCTTCAGTCAGTTTTCAGACAGACCGGCCACAATTACCTATAACATGACGAATGAATGTTTGTTGGATCAAATAAAACGGCGGTATTATATCGTTACCCGACTTTACAGTTCCCTAGGAACAGCAGGTCTGCCGTACATTAGTATCTTTGATAGTCTCCCTGGCCACTCCCGCAGTCATAACAGAAATATTTAATCTATGACGCAGCCATCTAATAAGAAGAGCAAGCTAACAAAGGTAAGTATAAGGTAGCTCACAGTACAGCAAGACTACTCTTAAAGACTAAAGTTTTTGCGCTGAATTTTGCGCTGAATATCCGAAGTTAAGCCCAAATGTATAGTTAAGCCAAAATTCATAACCGTTATATAATACTCTGCCAAATGTGCCAGGAATAAACACAGCGACTTTCTGGTAGTGCTTGACGTCCAAATAAGCTTACTGGGCAAAGTCCCTACCGCTAAGTTGACCGTGTTAATATCGAACCAAGCCATAATAGTACTACCCGAAGGAATCCAAAGCAAATATACTGTAACGAGCACAATGTTTCAAACGGCCATTCATTTATGATCCTTTTTTTTTAATGACGAGGTTGCTGTGACGCCTTCCGCTCTCGCTTTTGAGGGTCCGTGACGCTGGATTTAGTCCTGTTTCGTACCACTGACCTAGCAGATGCCTATCAAAATGAACCAAATTTGGAGGCGTTTCTATCACCTATCGTAGCAAAATATAGTCGGCTATAGACTAGAGAATGATCACGCTCAAGTCTCAACAACACATACAGCCGAATTACACAAGTCAGACTAGGGCCTGATGGTGGAATTAATCAGGCTACCCTTCTTTTCTCGCAGTACTCTACTGAATTCTTGTTTGCTGATGATTACAGGAAGAGGGCTCTTCGTTCCGGCAGTGATATGGTCTACTTTCGTGATGCCACCAAAGCGAACAGTGAGTCTTTGCATAAGACGAGTTGGTACTCAGTCATTTGAGCTTTCTTAATAATATATCGGACTGTGTATGATACTTGGCACCATCAACTGACGGTCGGCTTGCGAAGTGCCAAGACTAGAATTACTCCATACGGTCGAGTCACTTCCCAAGCCGTATCTGTCTTGGCATGAATGTTATACCCTAATTAGATCCGATCTTTCTCCACCAGTCTTTAAAATTCCAGCATACGCTCAGACAATCCCAACTTCAACAATCATACTCTCCACCACATCACCATCAAGATCACCGCCTCCTTTCTCGCGAGAGCATCTCAACACAACGAGCCCGTTCCCTGAGGCGTTCCTAAAACTCTTACGGAATCACACAGCAACCACCGCCCAACCAGATCTGCTCTCTTGCGCAGAACCTCCTCAATAGCACCTCATCGCATCGAACTAGATTCAATAAGGAAAGAGACGCTGTTGCATGCAACCGGGATATAAGTCCTTCAGACAAGTGACTTCCATTAAGCCCAGACACTATCACTCCGACCACCATGGCAACGAAGCATTCCATCTTCCATATACTGCCTACGGAGCAATTACTTCTCATCCTCGAAAAACTTCCCGCAACCGATTTCAGACGATTTATTCGTATCATCTCCCGAGATCCCGGCCTCCGCGTGCTTGTCCAACCCTGTCTGTTGCCTTTACTTTACTCGACAGCTATCAAAGAGGACAAAGGTGTAGAAGCGCTCTGCTGGGCTGCCCGGATAGGGAACTTGGAGGTTGCGACTAGGCTCTTAGAGAAATACGGGGCAAATATTGGCGGAATACCGCGCTTGATGGTCAGCTTTAAAGGACATACCGCTCTTCATTTTGCGAGCGAAATGGCCACACACAGATGATTACTCTACTTCTGAAACATGGCGCCAATATCGATGCTCTGAATAAGAATAAAGAATCACCATTGATGGCCGCCGCTCGCAAAGGACGTCTGGAATCGATTTTGTGGCTCATACAAGCGGGGGCGGATATCACGCTATGGTCGTACAGGGAGTTTACCGCCTTTGTTTGCGCCGCCGACTCTCGTCAATTAGGTTCTGTCAAATGCATTCTGGACTATGCGATATTCGACAATGATGAGCTTAGAATAGTGTTAGAGAGAGCAATAGTGCAAGCGAAGTACGCTAAATAGCCTAAAGATAACATTAAAGGGATTATTTCAATGTTTCTGCAGAGTGGGGCTGATGTAGTGGGTGTGGACGGAGCATACGGATATTAGCCATACTACGATAGTTCCGTGGACCCATACTTTATCCGACGAACCGGAGGAATATTTTGGGCTAAATAGTCCTAGCTGGGTACTGCGTGAACAAGGGCCGCCATATTTCTAAGTGTATATTAAACGACAGGGTAAAGACGTCTCTCGTGGGGTAGCACTGCCCAAGAGAACACTCCTAAGTCTCCTTAAGTATCTCTTATAGCTAAGACCGTGGCAGATGGTTTGTTTTAGTAGTTGCGACTCCAAATCTTCCATATCCGAAATTTATAGTAGTTATTAGGAGAATTGATGGAGAGTAATAGTGAGGAGTATAAATTTCGGTCGTTTCGTTGTTACATTGATTGGATCGATGGGGTATTTTTTAATAGTGAATTGTGTTGGTTATGAGGAGCAGGAATGCTGGCACACAGTGGTAATGTATCTAATACCGGGGCCGTAGTTTGTCATCTGCTTTGTTTCACTGTCAGTACACAGCAATCGCAAATACTTTAGAGAAAAGATAGCCATGTGGTAGTTAAGTGAGTGTTAGAATTACTATGGAATGTAGTTTAATTATCATATTATAGTTCTACATTGGACACAATCATGTAGTGGCTAACTGGATTGACATGACTATCCCTCATTCTAGCCACGCTTTTTCAATAGTCAATAACGGTTGCTGCTCCTCCGTGTCCCCCCATAGCCGCAAAGCTTCGCAGAGGCAACATTACGGTGTCCGATACCCAAATGCCGTCAGCAACAACTATCCGATGAGAAAATATCTGTCAGCGCCCACCTGCGTCCGAACGACTGTAACCAGTACAGTGCAAGGGACCTGATGCATGCTGGCTCTAACCAGGCTGATGATGAACACCTGGTGTGGCATATGGCACACAACTCCCATGTATATACCTCGAGTCCGTCTCTTCTCTCTTTTCTGTACCATAAGTCTATACAGGGTTCTCTCCATATTGCATCAGGTTGAATACGAACTGCGGTCACTATCAATATTTAGAGAAGACAGTCGATATGAAGAAACAACTGCTAGGCTAGCACGTGGTAGTAGCATAAATGTAGTAACTAGCGAAGTGCACACGTTCAGGACACTTTGATGCAATCGGTAATTTCGGATGCTATCGGATACACGTGAAACGGGCGGACTGGACGATCTCAGTCACGAATGAATCACATGCTACAACCACTAGTGTCTGCTTTTTCTATGCTTTACACTTTGATAAGTATCTCTCCGGCCCAGCCGTGTCTAATTTTTATTTCTGTGAAACAGCAATAACTAAGTACTTAGTATGTATTCAATATAAGAGCAATGGCAAAACAAAACATGCAAGGAATTAACCGACATACTGAACACAACTACGACAACCAAACATGCTGAACAAAATAATAAGGAATCAACCAACAAACATGCTGAACAAATCCACAACAACCCGTGTCTACTGAGCACTCGGTTCAATCATTTCCACCAGATTCTACACAATTCCAAACCGGGTAAAACCAAAAAAATAACCAAAAAAACAAAACGACCAGCTCTATGGTCTACTAGCCCCTTCGCTCTTGGGGCTCTTTTTACTCGGTTTGCCGGATATTTTAATTGTTGATGCGAGACCTCCGGGATGTGCGCGTATATCAATTGTAACACATTCTCATAGTGCCCAAACAGCAAATCTGTCAATAAAGTTTATTTAGAAGTGCCAACCTTGAGATTCGGAGCTTAGCGGGGGTACATACTTGACGGTTTTGTTTTGTTATCGATCGCGGTAGTTACTTTGTAGAATCACTCCACCAGAAATTTAGTGTGAGTTTTATTGTCACCCATGCTCCTGCATCAGGCATGCACTCCGCGGGGCTTTCTTGGTTTTGTCTGGCATCTAATCTATTGTCCAGTTCTCTCGCTTGGAGATTTCCTGCACAGCTGGCGTAGGTAATACAGTCCGGGTACCGACATTGGTGAAAGTATGCAATTCGAGATTCGTAAGCCGATCGCAGAGCATGTACATAATTGGCTTGTTGCAGTTGCAAAGGTACAACTCGCCAGTGTGGTATTTGTAGATGTGTTGGTGCGCGAGTGAATCCTAATGGTCGATACAGAATTTGGATTTTGCTTCAATAGGCGAGTAGTATGCTTCGGCATTGGGGGCAATTGGTATACGTTTGTACTTGGACATCATTAGCCAATGTGAACTCTCTAGGGAGGTTCCATGGACTTTACCTGCACTTGTAGTTGATTGAACGGGAGTGGCTGGTGGTACATTCCTTTGTTCTGTCCCAGAGCTCTTTGAATCCTGTCCAGTACGCGGTGAAAGGATGCACCATACGAAATAAACTGCTATGGCCACCCCTATCAAGCAGATCCCGCCATGAGCGCCCGCCCACCCCATCCTGAGATGTGCTGGGATTTAGCTAATCGGGTTTTGGTCAATATACGAAAGGATTTGGTGTTATGAAGGTATAGATTCAGTCAGTTAGGGTAGAGAGATTGAACAAAGTGGAGGGGTAGATTTGAGACGACAGTGTTCGTGGCCTATGTTGGTGATTGGAGACTACATGTGCACTTATATATGCATTGGATGCGACATAGAGTATGGTATTTTTAGAGGTGAATCAGGGAACTTGGCTGGTGTCCTTGGATATACATGATATTATAGACTAATGACGGTTAGACCGGGTACAATAACCTGCCCGATAATGCTGCGCATGGCGTTTAGCGTCTCCTCTAATCGCAATTGCGCGCAACAATACCAACTGCATATGGGGTACTTGGTATCTTGGTAATGCTTCTAGGCAACTAAACCTGTTGCTGCAGTTTTGAACATGATTCGAACGCGAACAAATTCTCCCAAAACCGACAACAACCAAACAGAAGTGAAATCGAAGAAGTCGGCTCTGTTCTATGCAGTGTTCGAAACGGGCCGGGCCGGGCCAGCCCTGACGTCTTTAGGCCCGGCCTGCGGGCTTTATATCAAGCCTGGCCGGCCGCCCTTAGCGCGGGCTTTTCAGGAGAGAAGCCTTGCCCGGCCCGGTAGCCCAGCGGGCCGAGTGATTAGTTGTGATTCACGCCCGCGGGTGGCACACACACATTGAAAATGTCATAGAGCCATGGTATCATTACTGGCTATGCTATAAATTGGAGACGTCAAACACACACTAAAGGAGAATACATGGACTGCCTCCTGTTTGTGCCTTA
>Ga0307512_10001941_pt1 | contig 27612 bp, 31 predicted proteins | sample 14_EM_MG_FD_200267 | JGI IMG/M metagenome (GOLD analysis project Ga0307512, IMG submission 200267) | Populus trichocarpa ectomycorrhiza microbial communities from riparian zone in the Pacific Northwest, United States - 14_EM | ecosystem: Host-associated > Plants > Roots > Unclassified | place... | reverse complement strand
ATAGTTCACGCTATGGTACTACTTCCGGTGAAGGACACAGTTTCCCCAACGCCGCCACCGGTCAGAATAATATGCCATTTAAAATATCGAGATTCCAGACCTGAATCTCGCCTATGGTTCAAGAAGCAGGTGGGATCACAATACATCAATCGATCCGAGCCCGGTGAACCCTCGCACAGAGAGTACCGGCACAGTAATAGTGCCACCTTTCAGCAGAGACGCAATGTGCATTGCCGGACATTTCCCCAGTACCGAGTACCCGGTACTAGATAAGCTACCGCCTTATCTCCGTAGTTCTTGACCAGTGGATAGGTGTTTCAAGCGAACATGCTTTCATTTCTCGATTCACCAATCGGCATTGCACCACGGCATTGAAAGCTCCGCCTGTCCAGTGCCCACGTGCATTGGAGTCTTGGAAGAAAAGGATGGGGATGTAGGTCACGATATGTGCGTTACAGGTACATAGAAATCGAACTGTGGTTGTCAGCACGATGCTACCATCATCCTTACTCCCAGCCGCCGTGTAATATATTCTCATCTCCACATCCCGATGTATCCGGTGTTGAAGTGAGTGCCGACATAATCAAATGCCACAAAGCCATGGCCCGAGCAAAATTTGGGTAAGAATCATAGATGCTCACTCATTCCTTTTTAGTTCGGGTTTCGTCCGGTAGGGCATAAGGCATAATGTCAATGGTAAGGCATGATATCGGGAACTTCTTGCATAAGTGCCCGCTATACAAACGCATGGATTGGGTTCTGTGTTTGGCGCGTGTTGACACATCGTATTGAATTCGGTGTTTGTGCTGATCTTGTGGATAAACGGCCTTCGGTAGTGTTTTCAATCGTTTGATCTTTTCACGAAGGTAGATAGAGAGTTAGACTTTATTCGCACTATACAGATAGCGTTTGAAGTGTTCCTGTTCGCTAACGATATGTGCTTCGAACGGGATGGTGTTTTGTGTTTTTGCACGAAACCCGATCTTATGGCGGAGCGTTATTTCGACCTCAAACTTTACTAAATCTGGCACTAAATCTGGCAGATTCCCGTCGAAGGATCTGATTGCAAATCAAGTCATGATAATAACACCGCAAAGCGTGAAATGTAAACACAAGTGATATACCATGATTAACTTGGTTCGTAAACTATCAAATGGGAGCAAAAACATGAGACCCAGACATCCTCACAACCTGCCTCCTCGCATTTCCCTCATTCCGACAACTCCAACCACATCCCTACACCTGTTCAATATTCAAACTTCTGCCCCACCATCTTCTCAGACAACTCCCAAAGCTTCCTCGCATTCTCGGGATCAGTAGCCCAGCTCTTGGTCGGCGTGAACAGGTTCCCATCCTGAAGAAACGCACCATTTTTCTCTGCCCACAATCAGCACCATCCGAACCCACCGTCTCATAAGGGGGAACCTACCATCAATACTCGGATCAAAAGCAGCCACCAGCGTAGTCGCACATCCCTGCTGTAAAGTCTTTAAAACACCGGCATACTGTTTTCTTTTCTCATTCAGTTCCTCTTGCGGAACATGCTGCTGCAACCCAGTACTAATGCCTCCGGGATGCAAAGAAAAGCTCTTCACCCCGCGCTTCCCAAGCTTTTCCGCGAGTGAGATGGTGAACAGCATGTTTGCGGTTTTTGACTGGCCGTAGGCTGCCCATTTCTCGTAGTCTTTGCCGTCCTGCGGGGTTTGTTAGCGGGTGGGTGGGGAGGAGAGGGAGGAAAGTATACCCCATAGTTCACGTCGTCGAATCTGACGCCGGCAAAGCTATATGCAGAGCTGGAGACGTTTACAATTCTCTTCTCGCTGGCGTCGCTGCCCTCTGGGAGAAGCTTCGGCACAAGAAGGTTCACGAGTAGGAAGTGTGCTAGGTGGTTTGAGGCGAACTGAAGCTCGAAGCCGTCTTCGCTGGCGGTATACTCCGGCAACGCCATCACTCCGGCATTACAGATAATCTATCCCTTCGTCAGCCATGTTCGCATTGCGAGAAGAGGATGTACACACGATATCAAGTTCCGCCTCCACCTCTGCCGCCGCCTTCCTCACAGACGCAAGAGATCCCAGGTCGATTAATACGGTCTGCGTCTTTGTGCCAGGATATTGCGCCTCGATTCCTGCCACCGCGGCATCGAGTTTTTCTTGCGAGCGGCCAGCGAGGATGATGAGCTTTGGCTTATGCGCTGCGATCGAGAGCGCGGTATCGTAGCCGATGCCACCAATACTTGGGCCAGTGATTAGTACGGATTTTCCGGTGATTCTCTCGGGGAAGGCGGCGGTGACTTCCAGGCCGGTGGATTGGACGTTGAATTGGGTCATTGTGGCTTGTGGGTGTTTGCTGTGAGATCGAGTCCTTTTATTGTGTATAGATGTTGTTTGTGAGGTTGATGGGCCTTATTGAAGAGCTTGAAGGGTTTTTATATACACTGCCTTCAGTATTAACATTGGTGTATGTACTTGGTAGCTCATCGAGTGCTGGCCGGAGATAGCTACAAAGTCCGCGCCATGGGTGTACTCGGTACGAGGCTTGGAACAACAGCAGCATGTAGCATGTGCACTTTGAAGTACCTTTTGCAGTGACAATTGGTGGTGCCTGCATTGCTACTCTAAACGTACCGAGTAGAGTACATAGAGAGAATTGCAGGGTCAGGGCCTAATGAACGATTGGTTGATATCCCACGAGATTGGCAGCTTAAATGAACTAGTCCCCCCGTTCAACTGCCCTGCATATTTGCTCGCGTTGGGTTTCGATTTCACCACCTCTGAATATGAATGTATCATACACTACCTGTTGCAACAATCTGCTCGTTTGAAAACTATAACAATACGGAGATAACACAATTCTCCGGTGCTGTGGGTGATTCTACTGGGACGGACTACTTCTTTCGGGTTTCGAAAGATCTAGATTTGTGCTTACTACAGCTTGCAGATGTATGAATCATCGTGTAACAATCGGCTCAACGTCATGGAGCGGTTCATAATATGATATCTAATTACTAATCGCCGACTTTGGAACAAAGATTTTCCCTTCTAAAATACCAGCACTATAATTTGAGTTATTGTTTATAGCTTAGACAAGCAGACTTCAAACGAGAAGCCTGCCAGCCACCAAAGACGTGTCTCGTGCCCAGCCGCCAGAGCCTCATTCGCAAGCTCATTGTTGCCCAGAGGCTGGGGGACGAGATAAACTAAAGACAAACATAAGAGGAACTTTTAGTAACAGTTCATGATGGTTTTAAACGTAACCAACAGGATCTTGATTCCCTGTGTACTCCCACCATAGTGACCACAAGGAAAAGAACCGCAAAACCATAATAAAAGGAGGCCTTGTGCATAGTAGCCGCATAGCTTATAGATAGTCAATAACATTAACTTGAACTATATTTAGACCGAACAGTCACCGTTTTATTGGAATCACATTGAAATCACATTGAAATCTGACAAGCAACACTATTGAACCACAACTTTAAATCTTTCTGGAATATATAGAACAATGCTTCCAAGTTTCAAAAAACTGTAAATCTGTCACTGGTTTTTGGTTGTAGGAAAGACCTAGCGAAAGGACTTTCGCGAAGCTGCTGTAACCACCATATATACCCTCTGAACGGCTGCCGTTCACTACCAAGCAGATCTAAGTCGGCGGAGGGATCACAAACCGAATTAATGGTAGTGTCAGAATCCCGATCTCGAGTGACCAATAATGGTAGAAAGAATGTTTGAGCAACGGTCCGAAAATTGTATAGAACGCATGCCTTAGATACATGTCAATAACACATTTAACCCGGCAATGGAGTCCAACCATTCATACCCCTCGCCATGAATGATAAAGCCACCGACAAGCGCCCGCATAGCTGCTACTGTCGGGAACCTGATTCGTGACGTGTTCTTTTGTAGCTTGGAATCGGCCTGGAATGGTAAAGGCTTCCCCCGGTACGCGGTTTCGAGGTTGTTGCCTAGATAACGTAGTAATTGCTCGGCGGGGTATAAGTGATTATATCTATCGGTTCCTTGGGCTCAATCCCCTCCTGCCGAAACGCTCCCGAATCACGTCACGATGCGATCAGACTCACTGTCCCTAGTTATCGGTACATTCCTTCTCGCGTGTCTCAGCAGATACTACTAACTATCGAACGTGAACGACAGATTTCCCAAGGGCATATTGGATACGCTGGCGGCAATGGACGGTCTCTAGTCATACGAATGAGAGACAATATCAAGGGCGGGTGCGGTGCCAGGGGATGATAGCGCAGAGAGGTGGAAGGGTGGATAAGCATCAGAAGGGGTGATGCATGAAGCGACATCATTGAGCCGCAAGTCCGCCACACATCCACTAGGCACGAATGCCAAGAACTTTGCCGCAGTGCCGCGCGTATAGTATTCGAACAGATTCGTCCTTTCATGACGGCCACTCGGTAGTTTGAGGCGCGGCACATTAAACCCTCAGATCCACTTCCGCTGCGGGCTCTCGGGTGTTGGTAGGTTGGAGCTCTTGTTGATGGGTTTTATTATGGCAGCGAGCGCACGAGAGCAGATATGTTACAGAATCAAATCCAACCAATGCTTTTCCTTGAGATCCATCGTACCAACAATTACAGCGTGAAGAGAGGAATACAAAGCAAAGCTACAGACACGACAAAGGATTACCAGGTACCCACATTCCTTACTTCTGAAGGAGCCTTTGTCCACACTGATCCATACAATTGTGAAACTATTCGGATGCGACAAACGGCAAAATATTTTTGCGGTTCTTCCGAAGATTTGGGTACGAACTCTTCCCCGGCGATCCATACGACACCAGCCTTGATGATCTCCATCACAGTTTCCACCTCTTCCTTAGAGCAGCAACCGGCTTAGCCATACCATACTCTGAAGATGAGTGAGGAGAGACGAATGATATTGGGCGAGGGTATCGACATTTTTGAGGATGACAATAACTGGACGCCCGTCCTTCTGCTTGTATTCGACTACCTTATGCTCAAGATCGTAGAGGTACTCCATCAATTGCAATGGCTCAGAGTGTTCCATTTCATCTGCGCCGTAGTCGATGAGCATGTAGCTTAGAAGCACAAATACCAGATGGCTTCTAACCCGACTCTTGCTTATCCCGAACAGTTTGCTGGCGTCAGCCTTCGCCCACGAAGGACGGCGCTTAAGCCTTAGCAAAACAGCGGTTGATATCCTCGACGAGTTCCTCCTGGCTAGTGATATATTCCCCAATTTCAACATAAGTGACTCCTTTTATGTTGCGAGCTTCATGACGGACAAGCGTAGTCTTATGACATAGTACGATTTCGACCGCTTTGTAAAGGCGTGTCCAACACGACGCCTGTCGGCTGGCCTATCGATGAATCCGTCTTCGGCATTCGCGACCATGGGAGTGGGGACCGGCCTTTCTCGAACGCCCGAAAGAGTTCCATCCCCCTCTTCTAATTGTAGTACGCGCAGGCGACATCACCTGGCATGAAGAAGACGGCAGAGGAAATCATGTTGCCGGAGAGGAATTTCCTAGACCCTTATTAGCAAGAATTGACCAATGAATACAGTTCTATCTTACCTGAGGGCTGGTATGGCATTTCCAGCGATCACTCCTGCACCCTCCCCGTAGTCATAGAAGCAGTAGTAGCTCCGAGGGGCTTCTCAGTGCTCTTGCTGCTCGTATACCGAATACCGAAGAGACCTTGTTGAAGTCATTGAGAGGCACTATTGCAACGACCGAGAGAAGTCTTGTCATGACGATTGAAAGAAGACTTATTCTAACGGTGGAGTGAGCGAAAGTTGTGAACGCGCAACAATCATGGCGGACGCAGTACACAGCCGGGAAGTCTGAACATGATAGTAATGACACCTATGCCCGGTGAAGTGTAATTACCAGTCTCATCCGACAAAATATTAATGCCCTCCTGCAGCTACACTGCCGTTGCCCTGTCTGCTATGTCCTTTTTTCCCTTACATGACAGCGGCAAGAACGAGGGTCCCTAGGAGCCAGAGCGAGCAGGCGGCGGAAAGTTTCAAACGGGCAGGGGACGAGCATGGCAAAAGAACTGAGAGGGAACGAGCGGCAGCAAGAAGTGTAGCAGTTGCGCGAGTGAGGCGGCGGGAGAACAGTCTACTTTGAGGCGGCAATGGCGACTGTGGGAGAAAAGAAGGCTGTGATGGACGGCTGGGCGCATTTAGCGAATTCCGGATGCGGCAACTTGCTGACCATACCTTAAATTGATTAGCGCCAGCGCTTATCACCTCTGCCTAGGGTTGGGGTTTCTTATCCGCTAACTGGAAAAACCGGGGAACTTGTTGTTTCGGGGAAGGTGGGGGGTCGCGTTTCAGAGATAGCCTCAGAACAACCAGCGCAGCCCGCAAGACCCAGCCAAAACGCGTGCCCGGCGGCCTGGAGAAGCGGGTGCCAAGACGGTCCACAAAGAGACCGCGGAGTGCGGCTCTGGGTACCTTTTCTGGCAAGAGGCGAATCGGGGGTGTCCGAGTGCTTTAGTCAATGGCGGTCAGACGGCTTATTCTCGCAGCCGCTAGCCGCTAGCGAGCTGGCAGAGTGGGGCAGTTTCACCTATTCCGTCTCACTTTGTTTCGGGCTCAATTCAATGCTGCGTGAACAAGAACAGCGAGTTGCAACTGGGGATTCCCTCAAGAGTTTGAATCCACCACAATAATCGCTCACGAAATCCACTCTACCCATTACTCGTTTTAAATCCCCCATTCCAGCTACTTCCTAGTCGAGCATTGGCTGCACCTCTCCACCTGCAATGCAACCGATCATAGCAGACCAGCCACACACCCTCGTTCTCCATCCATGGAAATACCCCCTCTCGCCCTCTCTGCCTTCTCCTTGAATTGACCTCCCTCCCTCCTTTTCTCCTCCCCCTCATCCTTATCTCTATCCGTACGTTCCCATTATAACAATATGTTCGGGAACTGGTCCTCCCTCCCCGTCAGCTCTGGGCCCAACGGTGTCAGTCAAATCTACAAATACAAGGGGCCCCTCGTTTTTCCAGGCTACAATCCCGCCTCGCCTCCCTCGGATCCCTCTTTCACCATTCCGCCCGGCGAAAGGAGCTTCTACTCGTACTTCGCCAAGGTCAGGCGAGCGACCGATGTAACACGGCACCATCTCGATGTGCTCAACGTCAGCGTGTCCCACAATGTGTCGGTGCAAGACCTGGTTGGCGGGTCCGAATGGCTGCCTAAAGAAGACGACAAAATATGGGCTGAGCGGCAGACTGAGTTGCTGATCGAAAACCACGTTGCCAACGAAGTCATGGCGCGGCTCCGCCGAGATGTGAAGCTGGGACACATGTTCAAATTCTTCCAGAGCCTAGAGATGGTATTGCCGTATTACGGTACTACCGAAGAATGTGCGGCTGCGGAAATGGAGAAGGAGAAGGAGAGGCAACGCAAACAGGATGACCAGGTGGACAAGATGGATATCGACTCGGCGGACTCACCTAGTAATGATAACGGCAAGCGACCAGCCTCCGGAGAAGCAACCGGATCGCACCATGCGGCTAAGAAAGACCGCGCCTCCCCCGAGTCCGAGCTCCAGGAAAAGAAGGAAGATAAATTCTCAATGCCTGAGCGCTTCCGAGACGATTTGGTCAAGAATTTTGTCGAACCGATATGCTGGGGCCATGGGGTTAGGGTTTAGTGTGTCCCCCGTACCCCTGCTCCTTATCCATCCGTATGCTAATCTCCACCAGCCCTCCTCGTCCAGCTCCAAAAATCCACCTACAGTGCTCCAAATTCTCTATCCATCTGAACTATCACATCCATCTAACACCCATGGACCCCCAAGAAGCCCGGAGCGGTCTCGTCGACGGCCCCGTCCTCGGCATCCAGATCCGCCATGAGCATGCCTTCCGCGCTCTCAGTGATCCGGCCGCCGCTATCAAAAAGCGCCGTAAAAAGCTCATGGCGGCAGCACTTGCCGCAAAAGTCCCCCCCACCCCTGAGGAAGAAGCCGCACGCAAAAAGAAAGCCGAGAAAGAAAAAGCTCGTGCGGAACGCCATGCCAAACGCGGCCGTGTCTCCTCCAAACCGGACGACGAGAAGGAAGAGAAACCGATTGAGGGGGAGATGAAGGAAGAAGTTGAAGACCTTCTTGGTAACGAGGGGGTCCTCGTCACCGATGTCGACGGCACCCCGCAGGACGTCGTCGGCACTACACGAGAAATAGTGGCGTTGCTTTCGATGGCGCAGTTGCGGGCCAAGGAGGACGTCATCGAGAAGAAGGTGCGCTTTAGAGCTATCGGGGAGGAAGACGGAAGCTATTGGGACGACATCTTCATGGTCACCTGTCTGCACCACCATATCAGCATCTCCCATTTGCGAGTTAGTAAGCCGTATCTGAGGTTTCTGAAGACGGGCAAACTGCCAAATAAGGATCATCCGTTTATCCGTGAAGGCGGTTGGGAGCAGCTGGAGTTGCGGAAAACCAGGTATTGGAGCTTGCTTGATCCTAAGGAAAGAGTTGAGGGTGCGAGGGCGTTGGTTACCGTATTGAAGTGGTTGACGAGGAAGGAAGGGAAGAGGATCGGGTAGAATGAGAGATATTCATTTGTTTTTCTTGGATATGGAATATCTATCTACTCAGGATCAATGAAAGATATAGATTCCCACATGTCTCTATTATGTTGACTTCTATTGTATGTGTGTTATGAATGGAATGATAGGAGGCTGGATGGGCGTGTGAGCGTTGTTGTTTTGTATGAGCCATACTTGTATACAGTGGATTTATGGACTATCACCCACCCTCATGAAAGAAAGTCCCCAGGGCTGAAGTGGGCCCTTCCACAAGGCTTAAATGGGCTCTCTATAAGCGTGAGCTTGGCGGATTCCAAGAGTTCCTCCGCTTTTTATCCGCTAGCAACAAAATGCTCATGCACATGTAGCTTAGCATTTGGGATGATTTCCGCTCGGCTGTGCGTGTGTACTCATTGGGTTTATGCTTTGTGTAGAAGGTGGATGATGCGTGCACCCCCACGCACCCCCCCACAATATATTGCATTCCAGGTTCACATCACACAGTACTTGCAGACGCTGGTAAGGATATTTAATTACCGCGCGTCCCAAGCTCCGCGCTGTCTTCATAGAGGGAAGTGGGGAGTCTGGCACTTTCTTTCTAGGCGTGAATCTTTACGCTTTGGATAGATGCTGACGGACTACTCTAAGGTCTCACCGAAAGTGACGGGAGCTGCATACGAGACAAGCAGACAAGTGATGGAGGCTGGCAAGAGACTACAGCTAGCGCAGGCTAGAGAGGAGTTTCAAGTTATGGGCGATATAACATGCACTGTCATCTGACCCTAACCCTGGATAGAGTGAGTCGTTTAAGCGCTGATTGTGAGTGTCGTCATGTTTGGACGACGAACAGTGTAGGAGCGAATGGCCCTACTACGATGGTAAACTTATGCCACAACAAATATCTCTTCGCCGTCATAATGACTTGCAAGAGTGGACAGATATCAAAATCTCTTACATACGCGCAGTCTGATACAACTTTTTCCCGACACCCACATACCACCGAGAAATGCTTTCCTCCCCTACGTCGACACCGTTTTCAGATCCTTCGTCACAGAAGTCCAACACTTCTCCAAAACCCCACAAGCATTCTCCTCTGCCATCCCCTTCTCAATCAACAGCTTCCCCACCGTCGCCAAGAGAACCGCAATCAGCACCCACTTTCCAGCCATCTTCACCGCATTACTCGCAAATCCGCCCGCCCCATTGCTCTGCAAAAACGCATACAACGACCCCTTCTTAACATTCCCAACATTCGACTGCATCCCAGCCGCGATGGAACCTAGATCGCCACAAACTTAAGCCAAGTCCCTCGGGAGAGCTATACACTTACCAGCCACAATCCCATTAACCCCAAATCCAATTATCAGGAGCCACGCTTCCAACGCGGGAACCAGGATCGGCAGCAAAATCCAAGGATTCTTGACGACGAAGTCGAGCGCAGGGGAGATGATGTCGAGTGCAGGCATAACGATGTCCTTCAACGACTGGCCACCGGCAGAGCCTTCCCACACTTGCAGAGAGAGCTCTTTTGCGTGCTCGATATTTCCCTTGACAAAGGTTGCGGCCGGCAGCGCAGCGGTCTGTACAAAGTCCCCCGCCTGCGACAACGCGGTTTCCATGGCGGGTATGACTGCGGTTTTGAAGTATTCGCCACCTTCGCTAAGGGCGGATGCTGCATGTGGGTGCACGGCGGTTTGGTAGTAGCTGTTAGCATGGGAGGCGGCGGGTTTGAAAACTGGGATGACGACTTCGTTGACGAAGTTGAGTGCGTTTTGGAAGAACCCCATTGTAGTGATGTGGTGATGGTGATGATGATGATGATGATGATGATGATGATGGTTATGATGGTTGGGATTCGGGCTGGCGAGATGAAAAGACGAGCGGTGAGGCTCAGTGGTGGCCTGAACCGGCGAAGGGATGGGTTAGACGGGATTGCAGCGGTTTCGTTGGGCAGATAGCTGCAGATCAAACTAGTCGTCTGTCAGTAAAAGCAGGAGGCATTCTCCAAACTCTGATACGGCGAATCCAGAGAGATATTGGAGTAGGCAATACTTAAGCAGCTACAGGACCCTAAGAGGCCTCCTTACCCCATTTCACTAACGCAGTTCTCATCAGTGTCATCAGCACTCACTCGCTCGGCGGCAAAGCCAGTCAGGATTTGAATCGGGGGTCTTGTGTCCATCTAGGAGTTTGTGAGAGAAGAATGGGCAGATTGCATCAAAAAGTATCGTTCTCCATGGCTGATCATCAAATGTTACTGTTTTTTCCGCGAGCCGTCACAGTTTTCACTGCTCACGCCTGTAAATCTTTGGGGCTTAGAGATGAATCCGGCTTGAGGCTCGTCCTAATGGTTTTATTCTCTCATTAGGTAGATGGGCCGTGGTCGGTACAACCACAGAAGTAGTGTAATGTAAATGTGTCGTGAGATTACTCGCATTTTTTTCTTGGTAGCGTGATAGCGGTTGCGGAGCCCGAGAATTCTGGAGGCGCTTGTCTCTCTCTGTCCGCTAGCTTCAAGCGTCGAATAGGTCTATTCGGTTAGGGAGAATCCACGCTAGCGTCAGCCCTAACCCACGGATTTAGGAATGAATGAATAAATTAATTGAAACATCAGAAACATTAGTTGGGTGGAATCTCAACTGCATTCACAAATTCTGGGTTTTCATTGCTGCATCTCGTTTCGAAATGGTTGCTCATCTGATATGGACCCCAACCCAACGGTGAGGCTATCTCTACGTGGATAAGAGCGACAGGGTCCGAGCTGGCCATCATAGCTGTCCTGAACTTTTGACAGCCTCGACTCTCCAGACAAACAATGGAAGAATGCCACCCCTCACAATCAACTCGCAACTCGCTCGACTCAGCTGCAGAACCTTCGACCCCAGCGTCACCATCAATATCGATTACTAGTTCGCCGCCTCCCGACTCGAAAGAGCCCGCCACTGCAGAATCCAACCCTCCCCCGGAGGTCGCTCCAATCGTAGCTACTGAGGTTGCAAGCAAGGCTATAGCATTTCTATCGACTGCGCCACCGGAGCAGCTGATAGCTATCTCGATCGGCGGTGCAGCAGTTCTATACTTTGTCCTCGGGCAACTTGGGATTCTAGTTGTAGGGGTTGTTGCCGGCGTAGTCGGACATGCGACTTTGAGTTTGAAGGATCTCAACAAGGATGGGAGTGAACTTCAACAATGGCTAGAAGCACGAAAGAAGGACGGCACGGCGGCAGCGAAGGAAGAGGAGTATGCAGTTGCTGCGAAGGTTTGTCTACCTACCTAAGTAGGACACATAGTTTACGTGGGAATACTGACTCCTTTAGGTGTCATTGAGGGCCGATTTCTTATCGCTACCACCAGAGACGGCGAAGGCGATGGAAGAACTTACGGATGCAGTTGTGCGGGACTACGTTCGGTATCCTTTTTTCACTCTTCCGCGGTGGTCCATGCTGACGTTGGCTGGGATTATTATAGGTGGTGGTACAACCCGATTCTACCAACCGATGATAACTTCCCAAACTCTTGCCGAAATGTACTTACCAATGTACTACTCTCAATGTACCACCGTATCTCCAGCAAGCGAGGTGCCGACACATTTCTCCTCTTCCTTATGTCGGCAAGTAACACGTTTATTGTCTTCCTCCGCGAACTCGCCGCCTCGCGGCCGTCCATTGAGACCTACTTGGAAGAGTCGCCTTCTTCAGCAATGGCACAGCTATTGGATCGCGATCTCCAAAGGCGGAAACTACGAATGGCGGCCGAAGACGTTCTCCAAAGTTTTTTCGGAAAAGATGTGCTGCAGTGTGAACCTGTGCGCGTATTCCTGACCGAGATTCTGTCTGGGGTGGTACTGGAGATGACGGTGGATAAATGCTCCCAACCGGATTGGATCAACAGCTGGCTCGTGTATCTCCTCGATGAAGAAACACAACCCGAGGTTTTGCAGAAGATTGATATGGGCGAGGCTACAGCCGTCGGCGGAGATGGGCAAACTAACAATTTGAAGAGGATCAACCAGGCAGAGGAGGAGGTGGCACTAGCTCTTGAGAAAGCGGAGGCGATGAATAGAATGATTGAGGAAGAGGCGGATCGGAAGCGGATGTCTATGGATGTGAACAGCGTGGATGGAAGCAATAGCATCCACAAGAGCGCAAGTAGTATCAGAGAACTCAGCAGTATGGCAGAAGAAGAATCTCCTGAGCCAGTACCTGCACAGCCATCCCCTCCGGAACGATTCTTTACTGCCTATGACCAGCTTGCCGGGACAACCCGCGAAAGCACTCTTCACCGAGCCCACATCTCCGTCTCTGACCTCACTCCCGCTGCAACCAGCAACCCCTACTCTGTGACGCCAAACGAAAAGGCTCTCCGCGCCAAACCGACCGCTGCCGAATATCTCCTACAGATAGAGCCAGCATCATCACAAATGCCAGGTTGGGTTGTGGTACGGAAATACAGCGATTTTGAAAATCTGCATGAGATACTGAAGCGGATTGCTGTCATCAGCGGCGCAGAAACATTCCGACGACACCACTCTGAGATGCCAACCTGGCGCGGAGAAACACTAGGCTCGCTCCGCTTTAACCTGGAAGGATACCTTAACGACGCTCTTCACGACCGCGGACTGGCCGACTGCGAAGGCATGAAACGATTCCTTGAGAAAGACCCCGGCACGACTCCCGGAAAAACTGGTTTTGGCATAGGAAAGGCATGGCCCAATCCTGCCGCATTCGCAAAGATGGGACAGGGAGCTTTGGACGCCCTGGCAAAAGCTCCACAGGGGGTTGCAGAAGGCGGGAAAGGCCTCTTTGGCGGGATGAAGAAAGCGTTCACTGTGGGACAACGTAGCGAGGAAGAAAGGACGGTGCAACCCAGCAACCATCGTCGGCAGTCAACAGACCCGTTTGGCGAGCTTTCCCTCGACTTTCAACCCCATTCCCGCCCAGCCTCTATCCGCGAAGATCCAAGAAATACAAACGGAAATTGGTCCTCCAGAGCATCGTCAATCCACTGCTCCGACTCGAGAAAACCCGAAACCTCAGCCTCATCTGTGCGTGAAAGCGGCTACATACAACTTGAAGTCCCGCCCAAGGAGGAAGGAGACAACGTCTCCATTGTTTCACTCCCCCCACCACCAAGTGACATGCCAGACGATTACGAATCCCCCATCACAACCGCCAACAACCGTACTTTCCCTCCCACCGAGCTATCACCAAAACTTCCGCCCCGCCCAAAGAAGGAAAAAGAACCACTCACAACCCAAGAAACTCAATTCATAATCGATATCGTCTTCGCGCTGCTAACGGAGCTATACACACTCTCCTCGGCATGGACGCTCCGCCGCTCGCTCCTCAACGTTGCAAAGAGCATCCTCCTCCGTCCCGGTAACGCGTCGCTCGAGAATATCCGCGTCGTAATTCAGGAAACGGTGATAGACGCGAACACGTCTGACCCGGCGGTGGCCTCACTCATCAGGAAGGTTAGAGAGAATGTCTTTCCGACGCAAGAGGAGATGGATGCGTGGACGGATGAAGAGTTGAAGGGCGAGGAGCTGAGAGAGAAGGCGAGAAGGCTGGTCTTCGAGAAGGGCGTGCCGGAAGCGCTCAGGGGAGTCATGGGTGCCATGGCCAGCGAGGAGGCGCTGGGAAATGTGTTTGATGCTGTGCAAATGCCGAGCGTGGCTAGGGGCGTGGTTGGTGGCGTGGTATTGGAGGGAGTGAGGGGGGTTTGTCAGTAAGGAGGGGTGGAGATTGAGGGAATTGTTGTGTTGTATTTATTGGCGTTCTTCAGCATCGAATACGTGATTCAATGGGTGGATTGGGTAACTCTCGTGATTGGCGTATAGACTTGTTTATTAAAAATTTAAGTTCTGTTAATGGATACTGATACATAGGATATGCTGCATTGTCATTGATGTCGATGAGCCTTTGCATACGGATGGAAAAGGCAATGATCTTCATCCCGCAATTACGATGGACATAGCTGCACCTAGAGTAAACAGCTAATGGGAATATGTTTATAGGTCCTGCCACGAAGTTACATACAGAGTCCTTCTTCCCTACCAAGTCCATCCTTCATCAGAGGACTCTCCTTTCTCGTCCACATCCTCCCACTACATCACTTGTTTTCTTTTCTAACTAGGAATCAGATCCTCATCCCACTCCACTTCGCCATCATCGTAGTTCCATCTGACCTTGGTCGTCCAGCTAGTATACATGCTACACCTTAGTCCCATACAACCACCACTGGACTTTGTTGGATCCTGCCTGACACTATTAAAACCTACTTCCATCCAAAGGACCAAAATTCTTTAAAAACATAACCGACAACCCCCTGCCTTTTCGAGCACACCTTCAAACTCCTGAATGACACGGCAGGATTTTGCCGCGCCAATTACACGCTTGACCACTGTTGTCTATGAACATTAGCCGTCAGAGTTCACATCCATCAAAAGGGTCTTGCATACCAATCTCGTTATACCATGTCGGGGCCAAAGGAATCGTCGCATCCTCCGTTTCAGCTTGCCAGTCCCTCTTTGGCCATGAGTTTGTGGCATTCCATTATAGTGGACATGGACAGAACTTGGGACTTTTTCCTACTTATTGGTCTTCTCCTGTCCCTGTCTCCTCCATGGAAACAAGGACAGGACGTGTGGTCCCTCCTTTTGGCCTGTATTCGACTTCTTCTTGACGTGGGTCCTCTTCCTTGTGCCCGTCCCCAACCAAATCGCCCCAAAACCTCCTCATCTGGGGTGAGGAGGTTAAACTCTATGGAAACAAGGACAGGACGTCCGATCCCGCCTTTTGGCCTGAGGTGTTTGACTTCTTAATGTCTGACCTCTTCCCTGTTCCCTTTCTTCAGCTCCTCAGACCACTGGAGATCACTAAATCCTCCCACAACCCTCCTCGACTTTCTCGTAATTCTCTGGCTCTCCCGCGTTCTTTCTTTTTCTTCTGGGGTCATGGGTCATCCAGCTTCCTCTCTTTAAACCTCCTGAGCAGGATCTTATTCTCGTCCTTCAGTCCCACAAACCTCTGGAAATCCTCCAACCCCCACCACGCTCCCTTGAGGTTCCTCCCAAAGCTCTCACTAGGCCTCTTTGATGCGAAACTGCGCAAGTGGGTTCTTTTGGTTTTTGTTTTAATCATACTGCGTTCACTCTATCTAGAGTATGCTAGAGCCCGTTTCTCCTCCCCTTCGGATGGCTAGGTGGGGGAGATCCCCTTCCGCTACCCTTCTTCCCCTACGCAAGTGGGTTCTGAGATCTCGTTCATAGTGGTTTCTTGTTTGGAGACGATAGTCAATTCTTAGGAATGCACCAGCAGGCAAGACCTGACCGGTCTCTGAGCCTAAGGACACGAGCAGGAAATATCCAAGGCTCAATCCGGATGAACTGCTGCATCTTCTATGTGATTCGAAGTCGATCTCTTAAATTTTGGTGTCGGCGCCACTGAAGTCTTAATCAGAAGCTTCGAAGACTTTTGTATTTGATACTATCGTCCAATTTTACCAGGGCGCCGGCACCACGGAGGTCCGATGAAGACTGCTGCGTTTAAGGTTGTCATTCCATCTCGCAAAGGCGCCAGCGTCATTGTGACCTTTAGCGGGTTGAAGGGTTGAAGGTTCACCAGTGCCCGGGTTTGTGGCAGTCGAGGCAACGAAACTACTGCCTAGGGATGAAATATCCAGCCAAGGCTCCAGATCGTCTGATGTATACGGGTCGTTCAGGTAATGGAGCTGGTCTTCTTCAAGCTTTCGTTTCCGGAGCCTTGTCCTTGTGATATCTCTGGGTTGGCAACTTTGGACTGATTACCCTCTCTTAGAGAGCTGTTGTTGTTGTTTAATCATACTGTATTCACTCTTACTAGAGTATGACAGGACCTAATAACCCCCTCCGCCTCCGGGCGAGCCGGCTAGATGGCAGAGCTCCCCCCCCGCTACCCTTCGTCCCCGACTCTCTTAGAGAGCTTGTCCTTGTGCTCTCTCTCAAGACTGGCGACCTTCTCCTTGAGTTTGTCGACTTTAGATTAGTTGCCGCCACTTCCGATGGATGGCCTATGGCGCAAAAGCTAGCAGTAGTAAATCTAAGCAAGGATCTCTAGTCCCCAATGCCCAAGCTCTAATATGGGGAGGGGACGTCTCTTTTCACCTACGGGACTTGGATATTTGAATGCAGAAAGGATGGTGGCGTTTCTTCCCGCGGGCGAAATGGCTTTGATGGTATTTCTTAGTCTTAGTTATCTATCCTATAGTCAAGACCTTGAGGGGTCGAATAATATGTTTTGTTTAAACAGTACCGCCGAAAAAGGCCGAATGATCCGTTGGAACTTCCAAATGCCGGCATCAGACGCCTGGTAAACTTGTTGTACTACTGCTCCGCCCCGTACACCATTAATATTCAATGCTCGAACCATTGGACATCGGCGTTGGTGTCCTTAGAGCTCCATTTTCATCGACTCTTTGTTCTGGCCAAAGGCTACAATGTCTTTTCAGCTAGCTCCATTCATAGATTAAGAAGTTTCCGATTGTGGATGGGGTATGCGATTCTATCCCTTGGATGAAATATTCCGGTTGATGCCATGGAAGACCCCAGAATCAAAACTACTTATGTAGATCCAACGGTTGGGAGTGTATTCGGTGTCCAAGACTGTATCCTCCAGGATTCCGATTGGAATCATTGACCCTCAGGATGGGAGCACGATGGAGGACACTGCGCCCATCTGTCGTTGATAGTGCCATCGTGGAATACTCTGGTAGTTTTTAAAGCTTCCGGAAGATAGTGGCAGCTTTGAGGATGATAAAACCCTCGTTCCAGTCGGGAGACTTCACTATAAACATGATTAGCAGAGTAACTACATCACTAGGAACTAAATATACCAACACATACCCAAAGAAGATCAACCAAAAGATACACATTACAATGCCTCTTGAAGAGGCGGTGAATCACTGCCCGGGGCACTCCGACTTTCAATGTAAAACAAAAACGCAGGAACCGCGACCAGTTCCATGGCCATAAGGACTGGCCAAGGTCCGGTCTGATCTGGAACTGGTGACGTCGACCAGTCGACTGTTAGCAGCCCGAACTCAGACCTGACCAGCCCTAACGATATTCAGAGTCTTGCAGAAAGATGACAACTGAGTAACTTGTATAAGCCTATGTAATGTTGTTAGTATTCAAGTTCTTTCGTTTTTGGGATCCGAGACGCGTGAGAGGATTACATATGTATTGTAAGGTCCATGGTTGGATCTTCAGAGGGTGAGGAATGTCGAAATTTCGATCGTACGGATGGTGTGAAATGGGGAAGGAGAAAAAAGGGAAGGGAGAGGAAGGGAGGTAGGTTTTTGTAGGGAGAATACAATGGGGTAATCTTGAAGGGTCTAGCGTCCTCACTGGCTGGACTCACGCACTATACGCTCTTCAGACGCCTTCAGGGTTTCCCACTTTTTGGAGATGGGTGCCTTACGCGATTAGCAGTTCAACTCCTACGAACATGTTGTCAAAAATAGAGCTCCATATCTCGGGGACTTTGTATGTAGGTAGGGAAGGCCAAAAAAACCATCAGACGTTCGTTCCCAGTTATCATCACCGTGGCCAAAGTACGACAGATTCCTAAGCTGCTATCTCTTCACCGGTTTGGCCTCATTGAACTCAAGCAGAAGAAACGCAGTAATAATCGCTATACGTTCCATTGCACCAATGAACGCATCCACATTACAACAGCTCTTGGAATCTCGATTGGTGACGGTCTTCGTTGATTTCAACGTCCAGTTGACATTCTCCGGGCCCACATTCACACCTATAGGCTGTTATGAATTCCCTCCGGCTTAGTTTACCATACAGCAGTACTCGTTCGAAAGTAACCTTCGCGTTATAGGGATCATATCGATATTCTATAACTAGGTGCCAGGGACACCCCTTCTTCCGCTCTCCGAAGCCCTCTACGGGGAAGAATTCTTCCGTGCTGCACATTCGGTTTTGGAATGGCAGTGCTATCCGGACCCGGAGTTCAGTAGCTCCAACACAGAAGTTGGCAATATTTGGATATACCTGAACATCCCCGTGTACAAGTTCGGCGTTGAAACCTCCGTAATGGATCCGACATTTAAGGGCAGACTAGTAGATTTTTGGACCGGGTACATGCAAGAGATAGATAGACGCAGGTGATTTGGTGGGTTAGATTGATGTGCTTTCCTCCATGCTTTCCAGAATACTGATACTTTCCAATTGAACAGTGGTCTATCCCAAGTTGGCTCCACCACTGCTTCCCACCCTTTTACATTCAAGATGACCGCGGAGAAGACTAGACAAAAACATACATTCTTGCAGTTTTCTCGCGGTACGCCAGCTTACAGCCGACAACGTACATCCCAATCGAACTTCTACCCCACTGCTCTCCCCACACTTCGACCTATCTTTTCCCCAACCCCCTATTCTCTCCACATCCGCCACCAGCAATGCACCTTCCCTTTCTCCTCCCGCTCTTGTTTCTCCCTTTCTTCACCACCGCCTACATCCCCGTCTGCATTCCCAAGGGGCTACAAGATTTTGACCTAGACCTAGACACCGAAAACTACTGGGTGATAAACTCCATAATAATCGTCGCAAACTGCGAAGCGGTAATATACTGGGTTGATGAGGATACAGGTCGTGTGAATGGACCGCTGGAGTATCCGCAGCAGCACCATAGCCATAGGTGGTGTGAAGAATCGGAGGGTAAGAGAGGAAAGAATGGGGCGAGGGAGAACGAAAGGGATGGTGAAGTTGACAGGGTATACTTTAATTCTTGAGTACGCATTGATTTCTCCGAGTGAGAAAATCAACACAAGCGAGCGAGAAACCGTGATTATAATCGATTGCAAGTTGAAATTTTCTGTGTTTTTTAAGGAAGAAAGGATAAAGGGCGCTCAAAGAATGATAACCGCAGGTTTCGAGCTCGCGACCTTGGTGTTTGGAGCACCTGGTGTTTTCAGCACCTTAGGCTGGCGTTTGTAACATCATGCTCTCCCACTTAAGCTAAGAAGTTCTTATTTAATCGATATCCTGGATCATTACACTCCCAATCAAAGCAAGGTAAATTTGGCGTCTACAGGGGCAGCTCTACACCTACAAATTCGTGAATGTAGACGTCACACGGGCTACAGCGTGGCTCAAAAGGTCCCGAGACAATCAGAGCCGAACTAGAGAGAAAAAGAGTGCTGACCGCAGAGCTTAAGCCTACGATCTTTAGTGTTTATAGTACCAAATGTTTATAACACCATAGAGACAAGTTCCAAGCCTGCAATCTTAGTGTTTATAACACTTAGTAGAGTGATCACCACAAGTTTCAAGCCTGTGATCATAGTGTTTAAAGCACCAATCGAGCTAGGAAGTCTTTGTTTATTCAATATCCTAGATCACTAAACTCCTAATCCTTACTAGCACAAGGGCGGCGAATTTAAATCTCTGCGTAGGCTATAACGTTAACCCCATGAAAAAGACCTATGTTAGAGCAGCTGCACTACAGGAGCAAAAGAGTATTTGCCACGGATTTTGTAGCTCGAGCCTGCGGACTTGGTGTTTATAGTACCTAGTGTTTGTAACACCACATAGTGATCACTGCATGTTTTGCAGCACCTGGTGTTTGTAGCACCATGCTCTGTCAGTTAAGCTGGGGTGTTGGTCATGTTTACTTTATGGTCTTATGGCACCTTAGCTCACGGATATGGTATCGGCCCCTGCGAGAGTGATCTCCGCCGGTATTCAGTGAAAAAGATATCAATCTCAGGTTCAAGTAGATTTGGTATACACTGTCCGTCACTCGGATGGAACTTTGTACATTGTTACTTTGTATGGTTGATTGACTGATTGATTGATTTCTCAAGGCCCTAAGGCCCGTATATGTACAGACTCTCATCTGCGTACACGTATGCACTTATCTTACATGAGACGCATTACTTTGATCCTGATCCTCATACAAGCCTCCATCTTCATACAAGCCTCCATCCTCATACAAGCCTCCATACAAGCATAACATCATACAGAGCCGTAACGGAGGCCTAGACCCACGATCCAAGTACATATGAAACATACATTCTACTTTAATTCTGCACAGTACCCATAACTCCTAATAGCCTCACGCCCCGAGACTATCATTTCTTGCCCTCACACTTTGCCTCGTAAATATCCCTTCCACTGCAACTGCTACCTCGTCGTGTAGCAGTGTCTCGAGAACTATGTAACAAGGTAACGAAGTGGAGCGACCTGGTAACTTCATAGAAGCCGGCGCACCCACTTCGCTCAACTATCACTCACACATCTGAAGCCGTCCAAAATGTCCTATATTTTCCCATCCCATCTGTTATATATTCTACGTCCTCTTACTTGAATATACACATCCCTAAAAGAAAAAGGGTATGGGTATAAACGCACATCGAATAAAGCCCAGTTGATCAGAACCCGAACAGACTACCCGAACAGAAAGAATAAAAACGCTAAAAACCAAAAACATATCCAAATGCTACAAAAACCGAAGCATGTACAAAAAATCTCCAAACCTTCCCCAACTTTCTGTTTCTATGGCTCTCTCAATTCATAAACCTTCTCATTCCACGCCGGTAGTACATCATCATTGTCCACAACCCTTACAGCAGGCACCTTCTCGGACGGACCGGCCGGACTAGCACTCCTACTTCTGGCTGTAGTGGTAGTGCTAGCATTACTATCACCCTTCACCAGCCCGAGCATTTCCTCCTCTGTCTTGCCAGCTCCACTTCCGACTGGTAGTTTCTGTTTCCGCCCCAGACTGGAGTGCTTGCCACTAACGTCCGGCGTATCAGCGCTACTACTACCAATGCTATCGCTCCGTCCATGGCGGTGCAAGAACTGAAAACTAAACTGTCTCCTTGCACCATGCCGACTGTCAGGTCGAAGAGAGTCTTTCGGTTTCTTTCCCGCAGCCGAGCCAGCAGGGGATGGTGGTGGTATAACTGTATTGGTAGGGACTGACTGATATTCGCTTCCTCTGCTATGAGTCCTCCTGCCCGACGCTGCTGCGGCAAAATCATAAGATTTAGTGTTCGTCGGCTGTTCGAAAGTAACATGATTCACCTGTGGTGAAGATTGTGAAGCTGCTTGCTGTAAACCGCTCAAAATCGGGGGTTGTAATGGTCCTTCAGAGGTATAAAATCTGGGTCGGCGGGATGACGGTAAAGCTGGTGTAGAGCCACCCACACTTGCATCTCTCATATCTCTGTGGGGTGAGCCGGCGGCTGCTAGACTGTTGTCCGCATCATCCAAACTTGCTTTGCTTCGTGCCTTGGGGATAAACAGGCCTCTCATTCTGCCCAAGAAGCTCTCGGGGGGCTCTTCGCTGATTGGACTGTTGCTGTAAACTTGTTGTCGCATAGCTTCATCCACTGACATACTACGCCGGCGGCCTCTATTCTGTTGCTCCTCGGGTACAGCTCCCTCTTCTTCGTCTGGAATCCTAGACATGCCAAGTGGTGGGTGTTGACCACTTAAGGTGTTTCTTCTGGAAGTGCCGGGCCCAAGACTCGCACCAGAAATTGTCACTCGCCTCCGCACACCATCCCATTGCGCAGTCTCTCCCACCGATAAAGGTGTATGCAGGTCTTCGCGGATCCTTCTTGCCTCATCCACTTCAGCCTGCTGTCTAGCTACCGATAGCCTCCGAATGATAGCTGCTGTTCCACGGATCGCATCTGCCTTGGGCTCGGACTCTGGTTCGGATTGCTCGGCGACAGTTCTGATTTGATCCAGATCTCCGCGGAAGATCTCGGTATCGGGAACATTCTTTGAGGACTTCGAAAGCTGCAAGAGGACGACGCCAGAGCAAATTTGAAGAAACCCCATGACAACGGTTGCTATCGATGACGGCGAGCCCTTAAATCCACGAAAGAGAATAGCAGAAGTAACTATAGTCGCCGAAGTGAAGATGACGTAGTATGTAGGAGTAACTAAAGCTGCATTGAAGATGTTGAGAGCTTTCTGCAAGAAACACCATATTAATTCACGACCCCATTATGACAGTAGGGGACCTACGTTGAGATAAACAATCTCGACTAAAAGAGTCACAACTACAAACACCAGCAATACGTAAAGGAACCACTGATTAAACTGAGGCGTACCGCGAGCCTGTGCAACCACTGCAGCGCCGAGGCCTTGGGTTGCAACAACACTGAAAGTTTTATGTCAGCATGTGCACAAGTACTAACTGCAAAGCGGCAGTCAAATCCTACCTCAAACCTCCAATCAAAGAGCAGACGGTCAGGTACACCATCATGCTTTGATTCCCGTATTTGGGTGCTATCCAAATGATGATGCCAACACAGCCCAAAATCACGATTCCGGCATAACTCAAAAACCCCGGTGACAAGATAAAATTCTGCATGTCTTGTATGGTCGAGACCGAACTCTGTGCAGGAGCATTCACGACAATAACCACGGACCCTATTATACACATGAAGCAACCGACCTTCCCGACGAAGGAGAGTCTTTCTTGGAGGAAAATCGACGACAGGATTGCAGTAATCACTACAGACTACAGATAAGTTAGCAACATAGAAACATCTAGGACGGAAAACATACTAGAGCCCCTAATGGAGTCACCAATATAGCTTCCACAAACGCATAAGCCGCAAAATTGCAAATCTCTCCAATTATCACTGAATGCAATCCGTCAGTATTTCTCTTCCTCTTCCTTCCAGCTAGGCCAGCTCTGGAATTCGTACTCAAGGTCATCCCCGTCCACCACCAGGCGTTCCGCAAGTAACCGTAGCCTTCACCAGCCTCTTTGCCATCCTTCAAATTTGCCGCCAACAGGCCCTTCTTCTTCAAGACGAACGAGACTCCAATGAAGACTCCCGATGCCACGGCCAAAGAAACACCAACAGCCTTGAATCTATTCACAGAGACTGTGTTAATCTGGAAGCCCGGCCGGACAGACGGAGGTGTAGAAAAGAGCTCACATTGGAGGTCTATCCCCGGTCGACACTGATCCCCCTGTCATGGCGACAGGTGCGGGCTTAGGAGCCCTGGAGGAATGGTGCGATGTAGTAGATCAGTTCCGATCCCAAGACGAAATTGTGGCCGTCGTTGAGGTTTCTACGGGGATCGATTCTGGTATGTCGGAACGTTAGTACACAAGACTGTGATTCCGGTATAGCTGCTAGCTAGTGATGCTGAATTGAATTGTAATCGTGAATGGCGGAAAGGGCGGTGTATCGGTGGTGATAAGTACTAGGGAGCGTGGTAGGATGGTTTCAGTTAAAACAAAACAAGCGCTTTTCATGAACTGGGGAAACACAACACAAAAGTCAGTCAGGTAGCCCGTTAGTCGAACGAAATAGTCCAATAATCAAAAGTGGTCCTGGATATTAAGCGGGGAGCGGAATAATACCTCGTTAAAACATCAATGACAATTCGTCAACGTAGTAGGCGTTGATGATCTCTCTTCAATCTTGTCTTGCGAAAAACTAAGACGGATTGCCGGCGTGCAGCAATGTCTTTGCTTTTCGTGGTGCATATACAGTGGCTTGCCACAGCAACCAATCTTCCAGGGGTCTGGCGCACTGATGCAAATGCTCCTTCCCGATCTGATATCTACACACACCTCCTCGAATGGTTACTTTGGGTGTTGGCCACAGCTGGCGCCACCACAGCCTACCACGAACAAGAAAAGCGAAGCGCTGGCCATTTTTTCCCTTCGACCTTTCAATGGGAATGAATACCGATGACGCGCCATCTTCATTTGAAGTTTTGAAGGTCCAGAGTCCACTCCAGTAACTCAACCTCATTCAACCACATGTACTGTGCCGTAGGGCTGTTGTAATTTAGAATGTTTCATTTCATGAACCGTCAAATATTGAGCTAGTGAACCTTAAAGAGTTGCCGAGAGTTAGCTTCTCCTCCCAGCCTTCAGCCATATGTATGGTGATCTTGCTCTCCTCTATTAGGATTCTAGATCTCTTACTCTCACAAAACGTACTCTAGCTTTGAACATCAATTGATTATCTTGGAAGAACCTAGCCTTCATCTATGTTCTAATTACAAGATACCAATCCCCACCACCTCCATCACTGACCCACCTTCGCCACCAACATCTAGCGCTCCCCAGAGCGAACCAAACCGAAAGATCAGACTTTTCAAGCTGTCCCTCACTGGTAGTGCAAAACAACCCAGGACACATCAACATCGCCCACACAAGGTGAGTGCTGTAGCTGCTGCTTTGGCGTTCATCATGGGTTTTAGTTTGGTAAAGAGGAAAGGAAAAAAAGTCGATGCACGGCGGAGTCGGAGGTAATTTATGTACCACACGCCAAGACGCCAAGGCATGTCGCTCAACTTCAATTCCTCGAAATGGTCAGGACTTAAGAAAAATAAAATGAGATAGAAATCCCTCTATCTTTTGGTCCTTCAACTTCGTTGACGGCTGCTTGAAGTTCAATGTTTGGTATACAATTTAAGGATCCTCCGGTTGCGTCATCCCGAGACCGCTAGCCGATCATGCATCACCGTTATCCACACAACTTTAAGTCGATATAAACTCCAAACTCAGCTTCTCGCCACATCTCTAATTATCCTCCAAAATGCTGGCAAGAACCATCCTACGGCAGCGTACTGCCTCAATTGCCTCCAAGGCCGCATTCTCAACCTCGGTTGCCCGCAATGCCGGAACATTGTCTGCAAGTCATGAAAAGGTCAGCCCCACCAAACGCCACATTTCAATTCCGAACTACCTTAAGAACTCTCAATTGACAATTCGACAACAGCTTCTCCGTGATCACCTTCCTGCCGCTGATCCTGAAGTCTCCAAGATCCTCGAAGCTGTACGTACCTCTCCACACCTTCACCGTAGCTATACTAATGACTCACCTTGATCCAGGAAAAACTCCGCCAAAAAGAATGTATAAACCTCATCGCCTCCGAAAACTTCACATCCCAATCCGTCCTCGACGCCCTGGGTTCCCCCATGCAAAACAAATACTCGGAGGGATATCCCGGTGCACGCTACTACGGCGGAAACGTCCAGATCGATGCGGTTGAGCGTCTTTGCCAACGCCGTGCACTCGAAACCTTCAATCTCGATCCCGCGGAGTGGGGTGTCAACGTCCAGCCGCTCTCCGGATCCCCAGCAAATCTATACGTATACTCGGCCATATGCAAGCCGCATGAACGGATCATGGGGCTTGACCTTCCTCACGGTGGGCACTTGTCGCACGGATACCAAATCCCCAGCAAGAAGATCTCAAAGGTATCCGAATACTTCGAAACCCTCCCCTACCGACTTGATCCCACAACCGGATTAATCGACTACGACGGGCTTGAGAAACTCGCTGAGCTCTATCGGCCCAAGGTCATTGTTGCCGGCGCAACAGCATACTCCCGCTTTATCGACTACCCGCGGATGAAGGCCATTGCCGACAAGTACGACGCATACCTAATGTCGGACATGGCACATCTATCGGGCATGATCGCAGCCGGCGTCATCCCCTCCCCCTTCCTACACTCTGATATCGTCACTACAACTACACACAAATCTCTCCGCGGCCCTCGCGGCGCCATGATCTTCTACCGAAAGGGAACACGCCGCGTCGATAAGAAGGGTAACAAGGTAGAATACGACCTCGAGAACCCAATCAACGCATCCGTTTTCCCTGGGCACCAGGGCGGCCCCCATAACCACACCATCACAGCACTAACAGTGGCACTCGGGCAAGCTCGCACCTCAGAGTTCAAAGAATACCAGCAACAAGTCCTCAAGAACGCAAGGGCGCTCTCGAACAAGCTACAGAGCATCGAGGGGTACAAAATCGTCTCTGGCGGCACCGAGAACCACTTAGTGCTTGTCGACCTCAAGCCTAAGAAGATTGACGGCGCGAGAGTCGAGCGTGTACTAGAGCTTGCAAATATCGTGACGAACAAGAACACGGTGCCTGGGGACAAGAGTGCATTGAAGCCGGGAGGGCTGCGGCTGGGATCTCCGGCAATGACTACGAGGGGAATGGACGAGGCCGATTTTGAGAAGGTTGCAGTGTTTTTGGATAGAGGTGTGGAGATTGCGAGAATGGTAGATTCGAAGACAGAGGGGACTAGAGTCAAGGATTTCACAAGTAAGCTAGGGAACGGTAAGGGTTTCCCCGAGATTGCGGAGTTGAGGAAGGAAGTGGCGGAGTGGAGTAGGAGTTTCCCTCTGCCGTGGAAGCAGGATTAGAGGGAGATGACGGATGGTGGAGGCTATATATACCAACAACTGTACATTGGATTCACTATAAATCTATGTCTCGTTTGCACGCATCTGTATACTAATGATACAGAGCGCAAAGGCGAAAATTCTGACGGAATTCAAGTTTGTTTTTCGGGCAGTGCAAGGTTTTATGGCGAATGGGGTGAAGGAGTCTAAAGTTAAAGCATGCCCCAACTTCCAAATCCTCGGATTTGCAATTTGCAACCACCGCAGCCCCGGATAGATAGTTCTTGCTTTCCCGGCATGGGAATAGACGATCGATAGACTATACGCTGTATTTGACTGCTCGGATGACCTTCACTGTTGAAACTCAAACGTATGACCCGAATTGGGGTTGTGAATTCCGCCTATTACTAACATTTAAGAGTGATACTCACAAGACACAGCGGTTGAATTACTTGTGTCTGTAAATTGTACCTTGTGTATTTGCTACTCGAAATCAGAAGACCGAGCACCTCGAGTCCTGGGGCAAGCAAGACCTATTCACAGGATCTCATTCGCATACCGGAAATCATGGGCGGTCGTTCGAAAGTGCTTCGAGGCTTCGACGACAACCTAGAGTGTGCGAGTGAATGCTCGGTTAACATATCACTCAAAGCTAGGTACCGAGCGAATAGACTCGGGGGGGTTGTAAACAATGACTTCCCACGTTCCTGAGTGAGGGGAAATAATTGGGATATGGTTGTTTCTACAGGGCAACGGGATGATATATTTGGAAGTAGTGTATAGAGCTTTGTTAATGGTATGGCATCTCAGCAAGGATTAGTGGTCAATTGTTATAGTGAGTGAGGAATGGAATTGATGCTTGTGCGGACTCTGCACGGAAGAAGAAT
>Ga0307512_10001940_pt1 | contig 27617 bp, 28 predicted proteins | sample 14_EM_MG_FD_200267 | JGI IMG/M metagenome (GOLD analysis project Ga0307512, IMG submission 200267) | Populus trichocarpa ectomycorrhiza microbial communities from riparian zone in the Pacific Northwest, United States - 14_EM | ecosystem: Host-associated > Plants > Roots > Unclassified | place... | reverse complement strand
AAGAGAGAGATCAGAGGAGATGGGGGAAATCATCATGAGAAACTGGGACTTAGAGAATTTCGTGTGCGAGTCAATTGACCATCCCCGATACGGCAGGTACAAGTCCCGATCCGGCGCAAACTAACACCGATACGAGGTCTTCCCAACCCAATCAGGCAAGTCGTACCCCTGATTTCTCATATCCGCTCGTATCCTCCATATCATTCTCATCTTCATCCCCCATCACTCTCATTCTCGTCCACAACTCAACCATCATCGCAGAACACAAAGTTAAGTCATCCCTCTCTATCTCTCCATGACATGATCATGAGTTCACACCGAGTACAGCATACACCGAGTACAGCATCCACCCAAGATTGTTTGTCTTCCCTTCATTCTCATGATTATGAGTTGACCCCTGAATGTAGCTTCAGCTTCCGGCGTACCTCCCTACACGATCAACCGCCATCAGCCAGCTCTCCATGAGAGCTCAATGGTAAAGTCACATTGTCTCATTCCCACGGTTGCGAGTTACCTAACTGATGAATAGAGTCTCATCACCCGGTGCGCCGTCCATCGACCGCCTCCAAGTACTCGTCCAATCCCACTCGATCACGGCCTCCAAGTGCATCTCCAAACTCGGTCAATCACGGTCGCCCAAGTGCATCTCCAAACTCGCTCGATCACGGCCTCCAAGTGTATCTCCAAACTCTCTCGATTACGGCCTGCAAGTTCGCACGAGCATGGCCTCCAAGTGCATCTCCAAACTCGCTCGATCATGGTCTCAGAGTTTATCTCTAAGTTCACTCGACCACGGCCTCCAAGTGCATCTCCAAACTCGCTCGATCACGGCCTCGGAGTATATCTCTGAGTTCACTCGATCGTCATTTTCAGGCGCACCTCGAATTGCTCTCAAGCACCGCCTGCAGCCAGTCCAGATATACCGTGTGTAGATGGGTAGCTATACAGATACATAGATACATAGATACATAGATACATAGATGAGAATACAAACTGAATACATGACTGTGATTCGAGGTGCTCCCAGACATGTCGCCGGCTCTCCCAGGTTTGTCGCCGGCGCTCCCAGGTGCTCCCAGGCTTGTCGTCGGCTCTCCCAGTTACTCTGAAGGCCGGCAGGAATGCCCTCCTAGGGTCTGATACTCCTGAAATCGACGCATCTAAGTATACACTCCACATCCTCTCAGACCAGTGACTAAAATATATTTTACTGATGCTATGCAATGCAACCCGTCGCCTGGGCGACGGGTAGTGTGTAATTCTCCGTCAGAGGGTACGAGGTTCCGTCAGAGCCGTCAGAGCCGTCCGGAACACCTGGGTGTGTCTGACGGAAACTAGAGTTGTTGCTGATGTGGGAGCTACGTTGCAATGTTGCCAAAGAAAGTGGGAACTGTTCGTCAAGTGCTCGTTGTCACATTCGCAGAGTTGGGTACACTTGTCCTGACACTTGCGAACGGCGTCACGACAACACAATGAACACTCTGGAACAATAAATCAATGCCATATTTCGGGGAAACCTCGATTTCATTCTTTTTGAGTTTGTGGATACAATGAACAAAATACATTTAATCAAGGAAATTTAGTATTTGCTGATGATTATGTTGAGAGAGAAACCTGTGTGGCAAGAAAGCGAGCTGAAGATGCAGAGACAGCGATTAATCCGGAGCAGGAAGAAATGACAAATGCTGAAAACGCAGGATTGACAACAAGAGAGCCCGAAAAAATGTTTCTGTAGTTGATGATTGCTATTGGAGACAGTCTGAGCGATCTTGCAAGTTCCGACGCTGAGGATGATGGGCAAGATGAGAATAATGAAGTTACAGCGCTGAGTAAGCTGTGCGAAGATGACTAACCTGGCTGGGTGGTGGGCACAATACTGAATATGTTACAGCAGCACATGGAGAGATTTCGGCCGAAGCAGATGAAGCTTGATGAGTTGACACAGCCAGGATGGGGGGGACGCAGCCGACTACATCCATGACAGACATAGGGAGTACAGAACAACCGAATTGAACATTCAGGCAGGTGTTAGTCCGCAAAGAGATGAAGTAGCAGCTGCTTCTGCTCTGAGAACCTTTGGAGAGCTACTGCAGTCCCTTGATACCGTCCTCGGAAAATTGGAAATGCTGCAAGGGACTTCTCAACCAGGACATACTCATATGAGACTAAGTTCAGGGAAGGCACATACAGACACACACATGTGGTCTCGTTTGCCCGACACAAAGCTCGATTCGTCACCGAGTAACAATACGAACTCTGTTGAATTGTAAGCTTCTATCCCTGCAAATTGCCTCTCGAGCTAATTGCCATATTGAAACCGGATCTGTACAAAGAGATGGTGACGTCTCGTGCATTGCAAGAGGGATACATATGCGAATTGTTATTGTTGACGTCATATCTGTTAGAAAAGGAATTCCTGTACCAATATTGCTACGTGTCAGCTGTTTCTTGATTTAACTGAACACATTGTGAGACATTATAATTCGTCTGTGGATGTGCAATGGTCATATGCACCATGCGAAAGATCTACATTTCAAATCAGGCTGTTAGACAACCAATCAACTCGATATAGTCTGGCCTATTAGTGTTATGTGTCAGGGGCTATCCCTTAACAGTCGATAATGTTACCTGTTATGGAAGCCAATGATGAATACTAGTCGAAGGACAATTAGAATATTACCTATTCTAGGCTCCACAAAGGGTCCAGCCATTTTGGCCTTTAGCGGGGCTCCAGGACAAGTCGCAAGTTGATTAGATCGGAGATGGTATTTCCTGAGCAGAGACGTTTTGATGATGCAGCAACCTTGGCCTTGCCTGCAAAGGTGCCAGTCGTTTCTAACGACTTTCATTCTTTGGTGATGTGCATATGGGGATTATCCCTAAGTGCAGGACAATCGAGTCAAGCAATTACATGGGCTCTCCTACCTTCCATTATGACTATGGATAAGACCAATAGGGGCACACCCCGGCACTGCCTAAGCTAGTATGAGATTGAGAGAATTGTGACGTTTGAGCATACTCTTTTGAGTGAGTTTGAAAGAGCTTGTTGCCAGGTCAGTTCATATAAGGCGATATGAATTGACCCGTCAAATTCTATGTGGCAGAGAATTTGTTGGTTTACCAAAAGATAAGGCTTTGAAAGCGCAGCATGAGGCATTAAGGCATTGTTCACTAACCACTGAAGGTTGCGAGATATCTAAGTTGAAGCAAAGAGTCTGATATATCATATTGCAAATGAGAGGGTTGCAAGAACACAATAAGCATAGGCATTCGTGGCCGTATGGTCAGAGAGTAATTCCGAGACTAAAGGCAAATTTTATCATAGTTCAAAAGATGAAGATAGGATGACTGGAAAGAGTTCCGGGGAGTAACTCCTGAAACCACTATCATCATCAGCAAAAACTAAATCTCCTTCATTAAATTCATTTAGTTTATTGTACCCACAAACTCAGAAAAATGAAATCGAGGTTTCCCTGAAATATGGCATTGCTTGCCTGTTCCTGAGTGTTCTTTGAGTCGTCGCGATGCTGTGTTCAAGCATCACGACCAGTGTACCCACGCTTGTGAATGTGACAACGAGCACTTGACGAACGGTCCACACTTCCTTTGGCAATATCACAAATCATCCTTCGGCATACTCCTACATCGCCCAATTCGATTAGTCCTCGGGATGATGATAGTACTTGCTCCATACGTTTAATGAAGCGTGTAGTTCATGTTTTCAAAGACCCTCATGGCTTAATTTGACCAATGATAGTTACCATGCAGAGGTGGTTCACAATATTTAATTTGGTGATACGAGATCGTCAGTAGCTTGCAGTTCGTCGCGGGAGGGTTATGCGTCGTCTCGATCATGATTTCGCCCGATTGAGATCAGACTTCAGTAAACCATCAGTTCAATTACATTTACTACTATTATGATATATCGAGGAAAGCTAGAATGAAATAGCACACAAAGGAAATCCTAAATCTGATCACCGACACCATTCCTAACCTCCAAGCGACATCGCACCCTCTACAACGGTACTTCCATCGACTAATCCCGTATTCTCATGGCTGGTCATGTTGGTGATGTCGTTGCTGTTGCTGTTGCTGTCGCTGCAGGGGATGGGCTGGCTGCTGCTGGCGATGGCAGGCAGAACAGCTGAGAATCGCATACTAGATTCAGTAGCAGCAACAAAGCTGCTGAGACAATGAAAAGAATTGTCGGGCTGCTCTATCAGCTCCTCCGGGAGGTAATCAAGGAAGTCATCATCAAAGCTGCCCTGATTGTTGTGAGGATGTGCCATAGCTGGGTCTGTACCAGTTGAGTGGATCCTTCGGCGGATCATGCTATGGATAGTGTCTATCTTTTTGGCTTGAACCTCTGGCGAGGATGAACGCCAATCCACGTCGAGATGATGAAATACATCTGTGCATGCATTATTAACCGCGTGATCAATGTTTCTTGTATCGCACTTACGTTGTGCTCCACCTCCAGGACCAAACTCTGGCGGGACCCTAAACTCGCCTGTTTTCAAGGCCGACAGACAATGGTGGATGGCCGTTTTGGTGAGGGCAATGAATGTCGGGTTGATTTTATCAATCAATGATCTATCTTTCATTCCCATCTGTTGTATGCCATAGAAGTATGTCCGGTGAATAAGATCCACAATTTCAGTCGCTGCAAATCGAAACTTGCACTCCTAAATTGATCGTCAAGACAACGATTAAACAAGAGGGAACTTTGAACTTACCTCACGAACGTTTGTGGAGCATGTGACCCTGGCCTTGGCCAATAGCCAGGCTACCACTTTCCCGATCGCTGTAGGCGACTGTGTTCGAAATCCATAAATAGAGTCGATTGAGGTCTTGCAGCAGTATACCATTGCTGCACGGGAGCAAGTAATCTTAGGGAGAGCCTGATGCACAATGTCAGTGATGAAAACAATCGTTGAGATAATTCATTTACCACTGAAATGTAGGCACGTGGAGGGTCTGAGTTTCTCTGGGCTTGATCAATCCTGGCGATTTCCTCATACCACCAACTATGAATCTGGGTGGTCTTCACCGCATTTGTGGCAAAGGGATTCACAAACATCGCATAGTTGATAGCTTTAGGCTTCACACGTGCCATGACCATCGCTGGAACGCCTGAAAGGGTTGTCTGGGCGTTGTATTCTGCGCTGTCGAAGAGGCCTGTCATGTTGTCAACAAAGGGCTCATATCACCACAGATTTCCAGCATTCCATGCAACCAATTGCTCACCAGCTTCGTTTGAATCCTTCCTCTAGTAAATATATCCATTAGCGGGCGGATTCCATCCTTCAAACGCTTAATTGGATACCTTCTTGGGTGCCAGCGGCGCAGGCTCGCGTTCATCCTCCTCCTTCGAGACAATATTGACCACCCGACGCTCAGGATGTAGGGGTAGCGCCAACATAGGAGTTAATTGAGTTGCTGCGACTCATTTTCCAACTGTTGACGTGACGGAATCTTTTGATGGCCACTTACCCATTGCTTTCCTGGATGGTCACCGAACAGGCTCGTCGTCGCATTCTGAAATGTCATCTCAACGATCATGGTAATTGTCGGGAATCGTGCTGAGATCGTCATTGAGATCCTCGTGGTGGATAGATTGTCTGCTTTTCCTGGTGCTGGAAGGAAGAGGAGGAGGAGAAGTGCGGCGCCTTCTTGTCATGATTTAAAAAGGCGGCGAGTGATAAGTACCAAAAATTAAAGGAGTTACTAAAGGAAATGTGAATGGATGTGGAGTAAATGAAGTAAAGTGTTGTGTAAAGGAAAGAAAGAGTTGATATGATTAAAAGCATCGTCGTGATGCGTCTTTTCATCCTGTCAACGATTCAAGGATCTTGGCTTGTTCTGCCACCCACACTTCCAACTCCTTGGATGGACGGGAACTCGGAACTAAGAATTGCAGGTGACAAGCATGCCGCAGTGTTGTTGATTGGCTTCCTTTGACGAAAATCGTTATCGCAACGAGCTAAACGGCGTTCGCGTTTCACTAATCATGCGGGCTAACTTCTGCAGTGTAAAGATACCGAACTACCAATTACATGATAGCCGTACACAGAGTCCTATCACTGGCACTATGCCATTCCCAAAAATAAACGACTCAACAATTAATCCCAACATTGTGAACTCTGAACACAGCCCTTCATGCATGAATATGAATTATGTAATAATAAATTATACAAAACACTAAAAAGAGACCCAAAACCTCACCAAAAAACTCCAAATTATCACCCATCTGTCCACCCTCCAAAGTGCCAGAAAAATACCCACCCACAACGCAAATCCTTGAACAACCGTCCAGCCATTGCATTCCATCCTCACAACGACTAATTTGCAGCTGGGCGGCTGCTTGTACGCTTCCTATTGGCCAAAGAGCCTGCAGCAGGAGGATGCACAATGTGATCGTGCTCACGTAGCCAAGCCACATCCTCATCAGCAACAACACTTTGCTCGTAATCGGCAAAGAGACCAACAGCACGGTTTCGGATGACTTCAAGGTATTGCTGCTGTCTGATAATCCTCTTTTGAAGCTTCCATTCAAACTTTTGGAAGCCTGTTTTCGTCGTCGGGGAGCTTCTTGGATTGGGGCACCACGTCTCACCATCATCGTCTGATTCCTCCTCGATATCGTCGATCATATCCTCGGCTGGAGGTGGGAGGATGTTATTCAGAGGAAGGTAGCTGCGGCCTCCACGCATAGGTGTTTGGGCACCATCTGTGCGGTCGGCTTGTTGGCCACGATAAACGACGCAAAAAAGCGTTGGGTTGCTTAATTTCATCGCCGCCTTTACCCATCTGGCAGCAGTATTGTTATCGAACATTGGGGTAACATCATGGGCGTATGGACTACCCTCTCAATCAGGCTCCTCCAGGTAGCCCCAAAGCTCTTGAATTTTCCGGCTGGGGTCTGGCAGACCGTCAATTGCAGCATTCACGATTGACAAAATGGTCGTATCGACGATTGATGTAACTATCGGAAATATCGATTCCTCATCCCCAGGCCAGTGCCATGGGAATAGCTGAGTATTGTTTTCACCCACCCTCTTCCCAGCAATGTCGGGATCCACATAGGCGGTGGTAAAGCTAAATGGCTCAACAAGAAAATCGCTTGAGGCGTCGCAACGCACCATTATTGGCGAAGACCTGTGACCGGAGGTTCCTTCCTCGTCATCTTCTCGATTTACACATCATCAGGAAGAGCAAAAGAAGCATCAGGGCGATGAAATACATACCAACATGCAAGAGTTTCCTGTTCTTGGTCGGGGTTTGTTCAAGCCCATTCTTCCTCCGGCGAAGGCCAACCTCCATGAACTCGTCCAGTGCTGCCTTGAGTTTCTGAACATTGAGGTTAGTCCTGTCTGCCATGTACCGTTTCCAGAGCGGCCTTTTAGACTCCAGTTCACTGATTAGAGTAAGGCAACGATCGATTAGGAGATCCCATTCCTCGGTGCCAGCGCCTTGCTTGTTGATGATGCTCCTGGACTGGGCAATCACCCAGACGCGCTCCCTCACATTATTATCCATCCGTTGTGTTGTCAAGCCACCCTTATCCTGCCAAATCCCCATGGTTTCTGCTGCCCATTGGCTGACTCCAATACCGGCGTTCTCGGCCCAGACGTGGACTTGAAGAGTCGGCATATAGATTGTATTAGCATCTGCGACGACTGATTTCGGCAACCAGAACGCATCACATTTCATTTTAGGTTCTCAACGGTGGTCAATGATTGAGTGGTGGATATCGAATGCTTGTTACTCTAAACAAGCATCGGGAGTGTTGAATATATCGTCAAGGGTGATGCAATGCGGCAGCAGAGGTGAGGAGGGTGTGTCGAAGGTTCTGGAGATTGTAAGCAAGGTGGGCAGGCAAGGCATATATATAAATGGGCTTGGAGGGTGTTCTTGATCCGGCGACATCATCTTGGCTGCAATTCAGCTAGGAGGCAATTTGCTTAGCATCCTCTAAGCGCCCTGATTTGTCGACTGAACGCTGAAGTTCATCACAAAGACAACTAGAAGCATGCTCTGCAGTCATATCTCACTCGTTTGACGTTGCTGTAGTTCTTTTACCCCGCAATGACATCGCTGAGTCGGTATCAAAGGAGAATGCACGGTTCATGTAAGGTACAAACTTATCATAAAGTGACAACCATAAATCAGGCAATGGGCGTAGGAGGGTCATGTGAGGGTGTGAAACAATCGCCGTGACAAGCTGAATGCAGATGCGGTATGATTTTCGAGATCCAAGGGATGTTGAAATTGAGAGAGCGAATAAACTCTTTGCAAACGTTTGAAGGAGGATGAGAGAAATCCTACGAGAGTGGTAGGACCCCTTTTTCGAAAAAGTATGTCGCGGTGCGGCTTTTTCCGAGGACAGCCAGCTTGCAATGGTGTGAGTTGGTAAAAGAGCGTTGAGATGCTTCTTAACGTAGTTGCGACAGTCTATTCTGCTAACGAACCATGAATCTTCGTCAACTGTGTCTTTACTGCTCGAAGACCTACTCCTACATCGGCACTTACATGGCTCACCTCCGTCGCGACCACAAAGAAAGGAGAGTATACGTATCAGCCGAACAACTGCCAGATGATGGTTTTGCGATCGAGCACGATAGTATTCGGCTTCCAATCGTTCATGAGCCACATCACGACGCCTTTTTCCACCCTTCGGACGATGATTCCAGTGATACAGAAGCCGACAGCAAGAATGCGTGTATCGATCCAGAGCAACCTCCAGTTTGGACACGGATTTGTGGTACGCCACACTTGGACAACCGTCTAGCCGGCAAGCATATTAGTAACGAGTATTTCAATTTCTTCAACGATGAAATTGATCTATGGTCACCGTTTTCTTGCGACGAGGAGTATCGATTAACCGCACTGGTGCGTCAAGCACAACTTGCGCAGAGCTGCTATCAACGAGCTTTTCAGGAACCCTACGATGGCAACCGTCAGCAACTTGACTTCGTCCCACACTTTATTCAAACGGTCGAACGAAATGTCCTACGCAATGGGCATCGACTCTTGGAAATCCGGGGAAGTGTGTTACAATCATTTGGCCGATTCAAACATCCTTCCCGACGATGATTACACCCATTTCTTTTACCGCAATCCTGTTGAATGCATTGAGTTCCTCATGCAACAGCCTGTGTTCAGGGAACATATGTCGTATGCACCAGCAAAAGAATTCAATGATGCTGAGGGACGTATCTACTCAGAGGTGAAATCAAGTGACTGGTGGTGGAATGAACAGGTACGTTAGTTGAATTTCGTCATAGCTACAATGATTTTGACCGCTTCATTAGCAATGGCGGCCGCTTGGAGCTACGATTGTTCCTTTGTTCGGCAGCTCAGACCAGACACATCTTACAAACTATTCGGGCGACAAGAAGGAATGGCCAGTATATCTGAGTCTCAGGAACATCGACTCGACGATTAGATCAAAGCCTTCAAATATTGCAAGCATCCTTGTTGCCCTTCTGCCCGTTCCTCCGAAATATCACTTTCAAGGACATGGAAGAACAACTGCTGTGAAGGAACAACAAATCCACAATCGAGAGGTTTTAAGGAAGGTCATTGAGCTCACTTTTCGTCCTCTCGATGCGCATTTCAACACTGGAAAGCTTATGCTTTGTGCGGACGGTCGGATGCGGCAATGTTATCCTGTCATCTGTGCATGGACGGCTGACTACATCGGAAACATTCACTTGCATTGAATCAAGCAGCCCCATTACCCTGTGTGCGAAGCACTGAAATCGTCGTTTGGAGAAGGGAATTCATCGTCTTGGCAATTGAGAGACTATCGGCTATACTGCCAAAAAATATTACTCGCGACTAAGGGAGATGAGACAAAGAGCCAGGAAGCAAGACAACATCTGGAAGATCGAGCAGTTGGAACCTCAGAAGGCGTCTTCTGGAATATGAAATGCATCTCTCCGACGACTATTATTGTACCCGATATTCTTCATACCTTCTATCTCGGTATGCTGAAGCATTTCATGGACTGGGTAACGTCCTTCCTCGAACAACATTCCAGGATCGACAAATTCAACCACCTCTGGCCGATGATGCCTCCATATCCTGGCTTCACTCGATTCGACAAGGCATATAGCCTGGTGACGCAATGGAGTGGTAAGGAGATGAAAGCACTTGGGCGTGTGATTGTTCCAGTTTTGGCAGCGACTCTTTTAAACCCTTCGGCGAGCCAAAAGATTCCCTTTACAGAAGCCCTGTTGTGCGTCAAGAACTTAGTGTATTTTCACCTTATGGCACAGTACCGGGACTATACTGAGGCCACGATCGAGTACATGTAGTGTTAGCAACGGTTCCAACCCGCTAGAACGGTTCCGGGTTAGGGTTGGAACCTGAACCGGACCGTGGCAACGGTTTTACCACATGAAAAACCCGGACTGTTGGCATTTGGGCCAGTTTCAACCTCAAAACCTGGTCAGTGCAAGCCGAGATGTTTTGCTCCAATTAAGTATTTGAGTTCTGATCGTATCATGACACGATGAATTCGCAGATTGTGCAGTTTTAGCCGCTCTTTCACCTCCCGCTTTCGGATTTGCGATCCGACCAATATTCGTTGAGTCGCTGTTGAAAACGCGCGAATTTCAGCGAAAATCTATGCTTATTTGACAGCCACTCAACAATATCAGTTGGATCTCAATTCGGAAAGAGGGCGGTGAAAGATCGGCTTGAACTGCACAATCTACATATACATCGTGTCATGATACGATCAGAACTCAAATACTGAATTGGAGCCAAAAATGAAGGAACTGCAAAATGGACCCGCGGTCCAGGTCCTGCCCGGCCAAAAAACACAGGGTTTCGGTGTGGTCCGGGTAACAAACCCGCCAAGACATAGTGGTTCAGGTTTTTGGCCGTGTAATGACCCAAACCGAACCGAACCGCCGGCCAAAAACCGGACTGCTGGCGAGTTCCCTGGACCCATTGCTAACACTAAGTACATGGATAATGATCTGGAGGAGTTTCATTGTCACAAGGATGTTTTCATTCGATTCCGCACCAGTAAATCTACAAAGAAGGTCTCGGAAGCCTTGAAAAAGCAGCTTACTTTGGACAAACAGGAAGAACAGGAGAGTGACCCCACTTGGAACAATCATTCTGCGGCTGCAAAGCATCTTCGCGTTGATGAAGATAAAATGCAGATCGAGTCAGAAATTGCACAACATCTTGTCGATGAATCGGATTTCCACTTTGTGAAGATGCATCTCCTGAACCACTTCTCTGACCATATCCGCCAGCTTGCCAACCTCGTAAATGTAAGCTCTGAACTCCCATAAACAGCAATGATGGATCTTAAACAAGCGTACCGACAATCGAATCGTCATGAGGCCGCCTGCCAGATTTTGCCAACGAAAGCCCGAAAGGAGGTGTTTCATTAACGAGAGCTGAATGCAAACGCTGCAAAACAATATCGCGACGATGATATGCCTCTAACCAAAGCGCCTATCAAGCGAATGATGAACAACCCGCAACCAGAAATCAAGACCCTTGATGACTCGGCCGAGTGGTGTGCACTGCCAACAGGGGAGCTACAGAATCACATTGCTTGGTGTTTCAAGAGATTTGCCTACTTCACAGACTACGTCGATCACGATCAGTATTTCAGTCGTCTCAAAGATGCACAATACATTCGGTACAACGCAGTAGCAATTCCGGTGAAGTCTTTTCAATGCAATGAGCAAGCCGTTCATATGGTTTGTTGCACTGGGTCCACAAGGTGGAGAAAGCATATGCCACCAAGAAATGATACAGTGCTTCTTGGGATGGGGACGATTCCGGATAGCCACTTTAAGTCGACTGGGGGACACATTCCCGCACAGTTGAAGTGTCTTTTCGTCGTCGAGGATGCTGAATCGAGCGTTAAAGGGTTTCTTGCCTTGGTTCAGATGTTCGCAACAGGGCCGATACGTCAGACTGCTGGTATGGTGATTGTCGAGGAGAGGCATCAACCTCCGATTCAACCCTTGCACGATGGAAGCTACCGTCGTAAGCCTCTTTTCGGCGTCGGAACCACTTATATCGTCCCTATAAGCGCGATCCAGGGTGCTGTACACCTTCTTCCGCTGACGCCGCAGCCAGATGGCTCGCGGTGGTATTTGAGCAACACGATTGACTTGAATGCTTTTAATTTGTTTTACATGTAGATTATTCGACTCGATGCTAGAAGTAATCGTTGCAGCGATATATCGAACTCTGATGTGTTTCCTCTGAGTGTCTTAATTTTTGTAATGGGAGTTGTGCAAGCTTGTGTATAATCGATGACTCAAGGGATTGAACAGTTAAGAATATTATTGAAATCAATGGAACAGTTCAAAAAACCATCGATACGATTAAAATCTAGATGACCAACGTGAAAGAAACAAGTGCAATAAATTAGCCTGAATGACTAAACACGGTTTGAGATGTCGCGACGACGCGATCACATCATTGAACGCATCGAAGCATGGTGGAAGATTGCAAATAAGTCGCTCGGATTATTTGTGGAGAATTTGGAGAAGAATCGGTGCGTGGGGTCCATTTTCGGAAACCAATTTCACTTTTTGCTGATGATCATGCCAAATGAGCTATGAAGAGACAACAGTGCTTCGGCATTGAAAGAGACAGCCAAACAAGCACGAATGAATAATGTTACCTACCTGCGAAGAAGAGACTGAAATATTATTAAGTTTTCAGTTCTTATTTATTATTATCATTAATGAGTATATTAGTAGTATCAATTAGGATTGTACGGGGTTCCCCCGCCTGATAGTTGAGCACAAGGTTAATAACAAGTATGATGTAATACTTTGAACCTTATCCCTGGTACCCGATCGATTCGAAAAAGAGCATCAGTTATTTGAGGCACTGTTTGTCTGGTGAATGGCAAATATGATTCAGTTTACGGAGATATTGATCTATTATGGACATTATAAAATATTTCCATCAGACTACTGAATGGTAACGCCGCTGCCGAGACGGGGCAACAAATAGACTATAGTTCTGGCATCTGATATTCCGTTCTTGGATTTCAATTCACAGTCTGAGATTGAGGAGCAATTGTCCGACGAAGAATCAACAGTTGATTCTCCTGTTAATAAACGTATACAGTTAAATACCACTACATCTGGACAAGTGTTCAAAAAGAAACTGACAAGTCGAGAAGCGACAATTCTTGAGCTTGAGCAATGATACGGCAAGCAAAGCAAGATTCAATGGAAGTTCACGAAGACATGCCTTAGAGACGATTATTTGAATATATATTATTGAGGGACATTACGCTTACGATGTAATATTGCCGATAGTATTTGAACGCCAGATTTATCAAGGAATTGTGAAGGAAGATTGTTGGGGTGATACATGTCAATTTGGATTGCACTATCAACGGGTGAGATATCACCACCATGATATCAATTTGTCACCTGGATTCATTATACGATAAAATATTAAATAATCACCGACATTCATTATACAATAATATATTAACTAGTCCCTGAGATTAATTATACAATTATATATTAATTGATCACCGAGATTAATTATACGATTATGTATTACATAATCACCGAGATTAATTGTACGATTATACATTACTACATTAATTAATCACTGAGATTGATTATATGAGCAAACATTACTTTAATCATCGAGATTGATTAACATGTATTATCATTATTGCATTACACCGTGATACGATTCGGTTGCTATCCACTTGATAGCATTGGAGACAAGTATACATACATGTCCCTTATGCATGTACGACATATACAGACTACCAATATATTCTGTCTGGAGATATGCATAAGGATATCGGATAGGAACTACAGTAGAGTGTGATTAAGTACGTACTTACATATTGGAGTATACTTGAAGTATAGTTAGCTAGGTAGTATTTGCAACAGGTCCGGGTAACCTGCCAGCGGTCCAGATTTGGACCGGAAAAGCGGTTCGGTTCGCTTCCAGAACCGTTCAAAAACCAGACGCGCTGCTACTTGGCGGTCCAAACCCGGCCCCGTGCCCATCAACTGGTGAGTTTCGCCGGGTTTGGATTGACCCATCAGGTCCAATCTCCGGATTTGCATTTCGGGTTGTTCTATTCATGGTCGCCATCAGATATCCAACTGTTGATCGTACAATATTAGCGATGGTATGTTGATGTTTTTCTAAATAAAATGGCCGCCTTTGTGATCAAAATATATACACAAACGCTCCCTGCCCCATGCTGGAAATGAGCATCAACAGAGCGTCAACGATTTTAGGTCTTGCATCCTGGGTAATCAGAGCGGGCATTGGTTGCAGATAGTCATGACTGAGGTATTCGCCTCCTTTAGAGGCAAAAGCGGAAGCGACACGCAGCCTGCCCCATCATGAAAGTGAGCGTCAAATGAGCGTCACTGATTCCAGGTCTCGCATCTTGGGTAATATACGCAGCTCATGATTGCAAACCTCTATTAAGGAGGAATTGGCAGCCTCTCTAGGCAGGTAGGCAAGCGACATTCCTGCGACAGCCTCCCGGACAGTAACAAGTAATTTCATTTACAATAATGAAACGTAGAGTTCATGACCGTTTCAACCTAGAAAAACTGTCAGAACATCATATATACACAATGACAGATGAATCGTGCTTTGATTACCAATGATGAAAGGCCCAAGATCGTTGACACTTGATTGATGCCTGTTCTCATAAAGGGGCACGGAGCGTGTTGCCATCATATTTCCCTATAAAGGCGGCCAATACGTTGATTATAGATATGAACAACCATATCGCTTTTGACCTACCCAACTTACAAGACCAAATATCTTTGCGGCTCCGTTCACTCTCAATTTCAGAATGAGGCATGGAGCGTGATGCTCGCTCTATTGCATTTATACCTAGCCAATGCCGCATTCATGAATGGTCTCAGCCGATAGCCAAGCAGACTACCAATGATGCAACACCAAAAATCGTTGACAGTCCATTGAACCTCATTTTGCCATGCGCGTATCCACAATATGTTATCATTAATTTTGGTGTAATATATCATTAATGGTATTTTGGCAGCCTTTGTACCATCTTCATACACTTTCTCCTTCATCAAAACATTGTTCTTTAATAATACATATAAATATATCCTTTAAAATATATTTTAAAGTGTCCGCTGATTGGAGAAAATTATGCATCCAAAAATCCCGTTTCATTCGATCAATGCTCATCTTCACTGTCAAGTTCGCTCAATTGGCTACTGTCATCTGCAAAATGGATGTCAGCTGCATTACCACGCCGCAGATAGTGTACTAACCAGTGGGTGTTTCTTCAACAGTCAGCAAATCGGGATCAAAATCTTTATCATGCTTGCGATCCTTGGCATATGCATCAAGTTTGACACATTGTGCACTGGGAAGAGGGGTATGAATATACACATATCTGGGTGGCACACCTTCGATTGTGGATAGATGAGCTGCCTCATTGTTACTGGGTGGAACAAGTCGCGTTTCGGGTGGATGTGGCGTAGGTTCTGGTGTCGGCTGTCTGAGTCGCTCTGGGGGATGTGCACCTGTGCCTTTGCATCTTCAGCGTGTCTGCGGATTCTGTGCTGTGCCATTGTGGCAAGGAAGGCAGCCGTCCGTCAGATTGTTCCAAAGCATGGGCTGGTGGCTTTCCATCGCAGCGGTCACAGTTTCATGCCCAGGAAACTGAACTCTCCGCTTCTACTCTTCTCGGACTTCGGCCCAAGGTCTCTTGATTAGGAATTGTGTTTCATCCATTGTGGCGCGCAAAAACCCCCCTTTGACCATTGTAGCCATATTCAAAGCCAGGCGCATGTCAGACTGTTCTAGCTGTACCCGACCTCCTTGCCTTGCCATAGTTGCAGACATGTTCAAAACCTACAAGAAATTAGTTGCTGCATCAACATATTGGATTCGGCCATTACTTCAACCATATACCCTTCCGTCGCATCATCTACTGTGGCTAAAGCCTGTTTGGTCCTCTCTCAGGGATCCTTATCACTATATCTGTCCGTGCAAATCCCAGAGCTGACAACCTCATGACATTCGGTTTGGTGGACTGTGCGGATAAATGCCTTGGTCGACCATGGCGGTTTGCCAATTCGGGCGGCTATGAATTGGTCACATAGCTCTCTACGTACCCCAGCTGTATGTTATATCATTAACTGACGGCCGTGTACCTTGATATGACAACACTTACATCTGATCGCATGCTGCTTATTATTCTTGCCGAGTCTCATTTTAAGGACAATTTTTCGGTGTGCATCCAAGGTCATGTTTGTGGTGGCCGCATTTGCAGCGTCCCAGTGAAGTAGGTGGGGTCTGCATTGTAGTTGGGTCTCAGTGGGTGGCGTATTGGAAGAAGCACCTGTCGTTCTGCTCAAATCAGTTCCACCCTCACCATGCTGAGGTGATTATGGAGCCATGATTTGTTGCTGTGGAAGTGAAGAGATGACAATGACGAAACGAAGTGGGAAGTCTTGAGGAAGGAGCAAACCAAAACAAGTGGGAAGTCCTGAGGAATATATAGTCAGCTTTAAGTCAAAATGGCATGCAAAACAGCCAACATGGTTGTTCTACACAAGATTAATCCTGTTGCGCATAGCTGCTTGTTGCACGGATTGCCAACTGGCCTGCGATTTGCACCAAGTCACTCTGATGTTGTGTGTGTGGTTCCAGGGATCAATCACAGTGAACGACCATCGAAATCTCATGATTGTGTGATAAAAATGGTACATTCCTCGTCAGAAAGGACGTCTGGTGATTTTGGTCTCAAGAAATCCCTGGGATCTTACATGATACAGATGCTAAACATCATGTCATGATGTACGGTAAGCATTGCTATTTCTAATGTAGTGACAGTCAAAATGCAGATTTTGCTTTGTTCAAGTCGATTAAAACTACAAACCTCAACATAGAAGACGCAGCTTGCCTCTATGTGGTCAATATCTTGGAACATCCAACATCTCGTTTATCAACGAAGTCAACACGAAATACAATGGTCAATGGTCCGAAAGAGAATCTTTCGCCACTACCAGCGGGCAAATACGGCAAATATACAAAGCACTCCACACGACCACGTCATCAAGTGAATCAGGGCAAAAGCGGCTTCAAACCAGAACAGGTCCGAGCCCTTGGAGTGTTGTGTAGCTTGCGATCTGAAACGAAGCTGGGGATGGGGAAATGACGAGAAACGCACTTTTTAAGCAACGAAGAGAAGCAGAAATGGATCGAGGATGATGTGGAAAGAGAGACCGCTGTGGCAAGATAGTGAGTTGAAGACGCAGAGACAGCATTCACACAGGAGCAGGATGATATGAGAAATGCTGAAAAGGCGGGATTCACAGCCACCAAGCCTGAAACAACATCTGAGGAGATGTTGAACGCCATCAGAGATGGTCTGAGCGATCTTGCAAGTTCCAACGATGGGGAGGATGGTGAAGATGCGGATGATGATGAAGAAGATCCTTCAGGGGGCAAGTTTAGCAAAGATGACGAACACGGGTGGGTGATGGGCACAATCTCGAACATGGTACCATATCGCATGGAGCGTTTTCGGCAGAAGCAGATGCAGCGTGACGATTCAACACAACCAGGCTGAGGAGATGCGGCCTACTGATTCCGTGAGAGGGATAAGAAGTACGGGATGACTGAATGGAAGGTTCTGGCTGTCGTTCGAACTCAAATGGCAGATGATGCAGCATCATCTGTGCTGACAATCTTTGGTGAGCCTATAGAGACTCTTGATAGCGTCCCTGAAGAATTGCAAATGCCACAAGAGACTTCTCGACCAGGGAGTAGTCGTATGAGGCTAGGTTCGCGGAAACCGCAGATGCATGAACTCATTCCTTCCTTCCCACCTGCTTCTGTGCCCGATTGGACACAGATTCAGCAATCGAACCATCTTGAATCTGAAAGCTTTAACCACTGCATATCGTGTCCCAAGCTAATTACCATATAGATCTCGGATTCTGACCAGAACCTGGTGATGGCTTCTGCGTCGCCGGATGAAGGAATTGGCGAATTGGCATTTGTGACGATGTATCATTTTGAAGTGGAATGCCTGTACCTATTTCGCTACGTGTCAGCTTTTACTTGATTTCAGTCACCAAATTCTGAGACATGATAATTCATCTATGCATGTGCAAGGGTCGGATAGGCCATGTCAATGTTCAAGCCATCACATCTCGTCGACTGACAACCAATGAACGTGATATCGTCCTGCCCATTACTCTTTAGTGAGACAATTTAAACTAAATTACAGACAGAACTCATTAACAAAATATAAGTCAGTGATGTCATTCGAGTCATAGATGCAGCGGTCAAAGCGCAATACAAAGCTGAATGATTGACCACCGTTATGCTGCATACAATCATAGACCCAGCTGCATGACCCGCTGAACAGACCTGGTGGACGTGGTCGAGATGTTGAAAATTGCTTATGGTAGGTCATGGAAATGATGGAGAATGAGCTGGATGAGGAAAGGTGAGAAAGTTGGGCTAAATATATCAAAACTAGTGTGAGGATTTATATGCGGTTAATTGCCGGCTGAAAGCGCTGGAACGTGATAGGCAAACGTCATTTATCACTCAGATAATGAGTCTAGTGGTTGATCAGAAGATGAGAGGCTTGGAATCATTTGGATGCCAATGTTTATACATAAAAACGATTTATTGGCTGCCAATAACGACCATATGCATTTGTATATACAATTGTTGAGCATCCACTGACTGTTGGTATGTCATTAAGTTGAGCGTCAACGGAGTGTCAATGATTTTTAGTGTTACATTTTTGGCAAACAAATGGCTTCATAGTCACATCCTTCCAAAGTGATTGTATTGGCTGTTTTGATAGGCAAAATAGACAGTGACAAGCTCGTTGACCAATCCTGGAAATGAGCATCAATGATGCGTCAACCATTTTTGGTCTTGTGAGTCTGCCAATCAAACAGACGACATGGTCGCTGTAACACATAATCAAAGCATTGGCCACCTTGAAGGCTCAAAATTCTGGCATCGACATCGCTACTATCTTTAAAAAATGAGCGTCAACGGAGCGTCAACACTTTTTGTTCTTGCATCTTGGATAATCAAACAGCTGTGCAATGATATTAAGCTATAATCGAAGTTTTGGCCGCCTTTATGGGGAAAAATGGCACCGACTATATCACTACCACCTCCTAAAAACGAGTGGCAACAGAGCGTCAACAATTTTTGGTCTTGCATCATGGACACTCAGAGCGCTGTGCATTGACATTAACCCATACTCAATGTATCGGCCGCCATTATGGGCAAAAATGCTAGGAATGATATCACTACTACCTCCTGAAAATTTGACTCAACGCAGCGTCAACAATTTCTGGTCTTGCATCTTGAACAATCTAAGGGCTACGGAGAGGCCTTAACCCATAATCAACTCATCGGCTGCCTTCAAGGGCTAAAATCCTAGTGACGATGGCGCTACCACCTCCTAAAGATGAACGTCAATGGAGCGTCAACAATTCTTGGTCTTTCATCTTTGACAATCTGAGGGCTACGGAAAGGAGTTAACCTATAATCAACTCATTGGCTGCTTATATGGGCAAAAATACTAGTGACGATGTCGCTGCCACCTCCCAAAAATGAGCATCAACGGAGCATCAACAATTTTTGGTCTCGCATGATGCACACTCCAAGCGCTGTGCATCACCGTTGACCCATAATCAATGCATTGGCAGGCTCTATGGTCCAAAATGCTAGTGACGATAGCGCTACCACCTCCTAAAAATGAGCGTCAATGGAGGGTCCACGATTTTTGGTCGTGCATCTTGAATAATCCAAGGGCTATGGAACGATGTTATCCCATAATCAACTTCACAGTTGCCTTTACAGGCAAAACTGCTATTGACGGTATCGCATCCGCCTCCTACAATTGAGCCCCCACCGAGGGTCAACGATTTTTCTGGGGGCTCAGTAAGCTCCACAGCAATGAACTGTTTTGCATTGTTACAGAATTGAGTCTTACGCGGTCAGTCTTTTCAATATGTCCTTGAATTCAACTTCACAAATATGCATGCAATGTCTCACAGATCCGATTTTTTTGCTTGTAGCTGTAGAGTCAATATTCAAGAACCTGCAGTCTGTTTGACTATATCATTACCTTCGGCAGTCGTTTGAGTCGGATTACCCAGATTTCTAATTCCTAAGGCCATGTCTGATTCAAAATCTACAATCACCTCATTGCTCGAGGTTATGATCTCTTCCAAAGATGAACATGACTCTATTCGGGATTTGAGCAACCTTACATTACAAACCATGTTTGACGCTTGGTGGGGTTCAATGAATGTAGACTCAAAAATTCTGATTGCGTGGAATACTTCTAGACATGCGCCTTCGTGGCGATTCTATTTACACTGCGTAATTGAGGAGACCGGTAGCCCTGGTATAATATGTACAATTTGTCCTCAAGTTTTTCGCCATCCATCAGAACATGTGACCAGATCAATGGGGAAACACTTGCTGGCAAACAGTCACATCGCAAAGTGAAACAAATTGACTGAGCCAGAGCTTACAAAATTGACTAGTTCGACGGTTGATGAAACAGCTTTGGCCATCCTGAAGAGGCAAAGGAGTCGAGGAATCACAATAGTAGGTTCGCAGAAGAAGATCATATTCGACATCCAGGTTGATCGATATTGACTGAAATGACGGACAAGACGTTCTAAACTGGCAGCTAAGGACTTTGAATGCTCCGAATTTCACCAAGACACATGGAATTGCTACCTCATGTTAGGATTTGTTTTGGCTCATATTCCATCGAACGCTATATCAAATCTGGAGCTATGACAGTCATATAAGGCATTACGCGATAACCTTGAGCTGCCGTCCGCTACAACACATAGCAACATTTGCCAGAGGGAATATGCACTGACCGTCGATGCAATTAAGAAACAACTGCCGTCACACAATCATGTTAGTTTAGCTTTGTAGAGAAGGACATCCCTGATCAACCCAGCCATAACGTCAGTCATTGCTCACTATATTGATCGAATTTGTGCATTGCGCGAAGTTCACCTTGCTTTCGATGAGGTTGATCGCCTGTTCATTTCCCATTTCGAAAGGGAGTTAAGGATGTTAGGTCAAGAGCCAACATACCGGAGCAAGGCTAGCCGTACATTTGAAAGACATGCTCGATCGTTTTGAGCTTACTGCCGGCCGTTTGCTTGATAATACAACTGATAATGCTTTCTCAAGATATTTGCTGACACGCGAGCTGCAATCAACATTTGAGGCCTCTGCAATCTAGAGGCCTGCTTTGAGGAACCACATACCATGAATGGCGCACGTCATACAGCTGGCTTTGGGTTCATTCATGCGCAGTCTCGGTGTAAAAGGCCGCACCAACTCTTGGGAGGCCCATGAGCGTGATCAGCAATTTGGAGAGAATGAGAGCATAGACATTGGGAAGAGTCAAAGACTTCGAAAAGAGGGCAACGCTAGAATCAATACGGTGTCGGCCATGAAACCTTGTTCAGCAAAGATAATTGAGAAAGTACGAAGTTGATCATGTTTTGGAAGTCCTGAAATTGGCCATCATATAGCAGAGAATGCTTGCAGCATCGATTACGCTGACACCTGGTTGTCGAAAGGGGTTCATTGACTCTCAAACAGCCAAGGTCCGAATTGTGGTACTACCGATTATAGATGTGAAGACACATTGGAACTCAACACTGGAGTTGCTTGAGCGCGAGTACCGATCATGGGAATTCACACGCGAGACACTCCATAATCAAAAATACACTGATTACCGGCCACTTTTCACCACTCAAAATGAGTTGACCATTGTGAAGTATGTCATGGAAGTATTGAGGCCATTTCGATATTGGACCCTGTGGATGTCAAAGAGGTATACAGTCACATTGCATCATGTTACCACAGTGTACAACAACATGTTCCATCACATGGATGGCGTGATGCGAGCTTTGCCTAAGAAGAAGACTCCTTGGAAGGAAGACTTGTTCTTCGCTGTGAAGGTAGCTCGACAGAATCTGTGCAAATCCTACACTGAAGTGACTCCAACGAGGGGCATGCTGGTCATTTCTGCACATATCCTCGATCTTTTTCGGAAGTTGCGATCGTTTAGAAAGTTGGACAAGGGAATGGATATCAATCCAGAAGACGAGACATCCTATGCTGCTCAATACCAAGAGGCCTTTCTGAAGTATGTGGAGAATGATGACTGTGCCAAACATGGAGATGTGCCGGTCGATAAGCACCAAAGCTCACCGAGCAGCAATCCCATCCCCTCTGCAACGGTGTCAGGATCCTGTCAATCATCCTTTGATGCATATGATTAGTCAAGCGATGATGAAGAAGACTTAACGCCAAACAATGTGCCTGAGACGACACCAGGATGCAGCGATCATGCAGTACATTCATTGACTGCAGCTAGGCTCTCTGTGAATTCGCCGCCTGAAGCAACAACGAACTGGGGGCAAATTGATCCAAATGTCAATGATTACCACTCTGACCCAATGGAGATTCGCAGTACATTTTGGTTACCGGACATAACTGACTGGTGGTGTCAACAAGCGGAAACACACTCAAAGTATGCCAATTGTTCCAATGTGGCGCGCAACATATTCTCAATCATACTACATCGTGTCGGATTGGAGGCCAGTCTTTCCCTTGGCCGAGCTGTTAGAGGCTGGAGGCAGTCACAAACCACAGGTGACACGCTCCCCGAAAACATCGTTGTATGGCAATTTGCTCCAGCCAATGATGGGGTTTGGGCAGGCGCTGACCCAGAATTGGATTCAACGAACACAGAAAATGTCTTCGAAATGATGAAAGAGGCGGACAAAGGCAAGTGCACAGGATGGCCAAGGTTCCCGACTCTTTGGAGATGTGGCAGGGCAGCCAAAACCTACGTGCTACCCAGAAGGAATCTCGCGCTCAAAAGAAGGAGATGACCGCTGTGGGATCCATATCGGACACGGAACAGATCGTCAAAGCATTGTGGTCACTCTTTCCACATGATGGTGCAGCTGCATTCAAATTGTCAAAAAGATCTCCTTTGCCACCACCTTTGTCTGCAAAGGACCTCCCTGGAGGACGAACTCAAGTATTGAATGGCCACCAAATCTGAAGAATCAACCGTCATCCACTCGAAAGTGATGAGGATAGCGCACCTGACAGCATTTCGGACACTGAAGATTGGCCCCACTAGAATGGGGACTTAGATAATCCAAATGACAACGAACACGATTGCGCGGCGGAGGTTGAATCCGATATAGAGCAAGACAATCTCATCGAGGATCCGAAATGCCCAGTGCAGTGGGACGTGAGCACTCCGCCAAATGTTCCCAGATTGATTCGGCCTACACGGAAATCCAAGAGACAGGCTGACAAGGTGTTGATGAAGGTCAATGCAATCGAAACACAGATTGATAAGGGGGTCAAAAAAATGTAGGACAGAATGTGTCAATGATTCACCAGCTTCTTCATGTATCTGGACCGAGAGTGTTAGTTAGAGATATAGAATGGGTGCACGGTGAGCAGGAGGTTGTGAATACCGTTTGATAAACAGATGTATAGCAGGCGCAATGAACCTTTTGACAAGATACATAAATTTTGGTCGTGTGAAAGCGAACAGTGCAAGAATGTTACTGTGCTCAGCTTTGCCACAGGGCCAAATCTCAATCTGTGAGAAAGACTACCAAAAAGTTCGAAACATGAAGAAAACTATTATCGATGGCAGCAGATGTTGAATGAACAATACATCACAATGAGCGTCAACGGAGCGTCAACAATTTGTGGTTTTGTAAGTACGGTAATTACATAGTGAAATGGTCGCTGTTATGCACAACCGATGTGTTGGCTGCTTTCATAGGCAAAAGAGACAGCAACCCGGTCATCGCCCAATTCAGAGGATGAGCGGCAACGCAGCGTCAACGATTTGTGGTTTTGTGAGTACGGTAATTACACCGTGTTTTGGTCACCGTTATACGTAAGCGATGTATTGGCTGCTTTTAGAGGCCAAAAAGACAGCAACACTGTCAGCACCCCATTCACAGGAGGAGTGTCAACGGAGCATCAATGATTTGGGGTTTTGTAAGTACCCTAGTTACACAGTGATTTTGTCGCTGTTATTCATAACTGATGTATTGCCATCTTTTATAGGCAAATGAGACAGCAACACCGTCACCATCCCATTCTGAGAATGAGTGTCAACGTAGCGTCAATGATTTGTGGTTTTGTAAGTACGGTAATTACCCAGTGATTTGGTTGCTGTTATGCATAACCGATGTATTGGCAGCTTTTATAGGCAAAAAAGACCGTAACACCATCACCACCCCTTTCTGAGAATGAGCATCAACAGAGTGTCAAAGAATTTTACCTTCGCATTCGGGATAATTTATATTCCGATTGGTTGCACTTATCCATGTATCAGATATTGGCTGCCTTTACTCGGAAAAATACCAGTGACATGCTTCCTGCCGCATTCTGAGAGTGTGTGTCAACAGAGCGTCAACGATTTTTAGCTTCGCATCTTGGGTAATTTCTGTTCCAATTGGTTACAGACATCCATTCATCAAATATTGGCAGCCTTTACTGGCAAAAACAACAGCGACTTGCTCCCTGCCGCATCCTGAAAATGAGCGCCAACAGAGCGTCAACAGTTTTAGTTATTGCATATTTGGTAATCAAGGTGTCATGCTGATCTTCGCGTTCATAATGGAATTATTGACTGCCCTTATAAGCAAAAATACAATTTATCGAGGGTAAAACACTGATTCCAAATTAATCGATATTGGAAGCTGCAAAGCATCCAAAGACATATTCTTGCTTGCTGAAAATGCGATTTTGATAAGATACTATTAACATTCTCCAAAAACAAGTGGCTTGATTGAATCTATGGATGGACCCGCTGGGCGACCCGCTGACAACCCGCTCAATTCAGACCGGTTGGGAGTTCATGATGGAACCGTACCCGAGTTGACGGTTCAGGGTTATTGACAACCCAGACTGCCACTTTGACAACTGTTCAGTTTGGACCCGGACCCGGACCCGAAGCGACGGTCCGGAACAGTTGCTAACACAATACCTAGGCCATACCAAACCCGTAACACTATGTGAGAAAGCACAAATTAAAATGGTGACAAAATTTAGTACTGAAAGGTTAGTCAGTGATGTCATATGAGTCATAGAAGAAGCGGTCAGTGCTTGATACAAATCTGTCAGAATGACAACTCCCACGCAGCATTGATCCATGTTTTCAACTGCATAACACTCCGCACAGACGTGGTTCCCATGGTTTAGATTTTTAAAACTGCTTATGGTACATCACGGAAATCGAGGAGAAGGAGCTGGATGAAGCAATGTGAGGAAGTCGGGCTATATTGATCAAAAACTAGTGGATAGAACTACGCACCATAAACTGCCAGCCGAAAGCAAAGGAATGTGATAGGGCAATGTTATCCATCACTCAGATAATGTGGATAGTAGTTGATCAGAAATTGAGAGGCCACAAAGCTTCTAGATGCAAATGATAATACAGAGAAACGCTATATTGGCTATCAATTATCACTGTACAATTCATAGCATACAATTACTGAGAGTGGGATGACTGTTTGGATGTGTTTAAGGTGAGCGTCAATGGAGCTTCAACAATTATTAGTCTTTCACATTCGGCAATCAGAGGGCTGCATTGTCACATCCTTCCAAAGCAAATGTATTGGTCGGTGTTATGGCTAAATAGGCATCCAACACACCTGTTGCCTGATCGTAAAAATGAGCCTCAATGGAGTGTCAATGATTTTTGGCATTGCATCTTGGATAACCTGAGGGCTGTGTGACCACAGTAATCCATAATTGAACTATCAGCTGCCTTTCTAGGCAAAAATGTTTACAACGACATCGCTACTATGTCCTAAACATGATCATCAACAGAGCATCAACGATGTGTAGCGTTACACATTTGGCAATAACTGGGCTGCATTAACACCCTTCGAAAGTGAATTTATTGCTCGGCGTTATTGCTCAGAAGGCAAGCAATACACTTGTTGCCGCATCCTTAAAATGAGCGTCAATGGAGCATCAACAATTGTTGGCTTTGCATCTTGAATAGTCCACGGGCTGTGAGACCACAGTAATCCATACTTGACCTATCGGCCTGCTTTCTAGGCAATACTGTCTGCGCCGACATCGCTACTATGCCCTCAAAAAAAGCATCTACAGAGCATGAACGATTTGTAGCCTTACACATTCGGCAATTGAAGGGCTCTATTGACATGTCGTTCCAAAGTAAATGTATTGGTCGGCATTATTGCCAGTGTCAGCAACCGTTCTGGGGACAGGTTAAAACCAGAACCGATCCTTTGCAATGCGTCTTACCACACAAAACACACGGACCATTGCTGGTAGGCTGTTTTCCACTGGAACACCTGGCCCTTGCAAGCCTGGCATTTTCCCGCCAATTAAGTATTTGAGTTCTGATTATATCGCGACATGATCTATACTTGAATGATGAAGTTTTAGGAGCTCATTCAGCTGCCGGTCTGCGATTTTGAATCTCAGCAATATTCATCATGTATAGTGTTGGCAATAGTTCCAAACTGCTGGAACAGTTCCGGGTTTGGGTTGGAACCGGAACCAAACCATTGCAACAGGTCTTACTCTACAAAAACCGGGACCATTACCTTTGGGCCGGTTTCCACCGGAAAACCCGGCCCTTGCAAGCCGGGCATTCTCCTTCCAAGTAAGTAATTGAGTTCTCATCATAATGTGTCATGATCTATACATGAATGATGCAGTTTTAGGAGCTCTTTCACCGGCTGGTCTGCGATTTTCAATCTTGGCAATATTCATTGTGTAGCTGTTGAAAACCCGCAATTTCGGAGTGATTTTGAGTGTTATTTCATACCAACTCAACGAATATTGATCCAATTGCAAATTGGACACCAGGGGTTGAGAGACATTCTACAACTGCATCGTGTACATATAGACCATGTCATGATACGGTGAGAACTTGGAACCAGCAATGGAGCCAAACATTGTATGGACTGAGAAACGGATCTGCTGCCTGCTTCCAACCCAGCCATACAGCCACAGGTTTATGTCAGGTCCGGGTGACAACCCAGCGCTATTCACCCGGTTTGGCTCCCATCGCGGCGCTTAACCCAGACCGGGGCCCCGGTTCCGGTTCCAACCCAGACCAAAGCTGGGTAACCCGGAACCGTTGCTAACACTAGTTGTGTAGCTGTTGAAAACCAGCAATTTTGGGGTGATTTCGGTGTTATTTCATAGCCACTCAACGAATATTGATTGGAGTGCAAATGGGCGACCAGGGGGTGAAGGAGCTCCTCCAACTGCATCTTTTACCTATAGACCATGTGACGATAGGTTGAGAACTCGGAAACTTAATTGCAGACAAAAGTGTGGTACTCCGGGAAAAATGACCTTACGCGATGCGTAACTCATAGAGAAGCTGTTTTTGGGCCGGTAATTCATAGCATATTTGACGCGTGGCACTATGAGGTCCTATGGACCTGCAAATTGACTAGATTACTATGATACGCATGCGATTATAATTTATGGGCGCTTGATACTATACATCATGCTGCATTCAATAAAAC
>Ga0307512_10001939_pt1 | contig 27627 bp, 20 predicted proteins | sample 14_EM_MG_FD_200267 | JGI IMG/M metagenome (GOLD analysis project Ga0307512, IMG submission 200267) | Populus trichocarpa ectomycorrhiza microbial communities from riparian zone in the Pacific Northwest, United States - 14_EM | ecosystem: Host-associated > Plants > Roots > Unclassified | place... | reverse complement strand
CGAGCGGGTCCGGGATCTGCTCGCCCGGATGACCTTGACCGAGAAGGTCGGGCAGCTCAACCAGCGCCTGTACGGCTGGCGGGCGTGGCGGCGCACCGACCACGGCTTCGCGGCCACCGAGGAGCTGACCGCCGAGGCGCGCCGGTACGGCGGCATCGGCGCGCTGTACGGCCTGCAACGCGCCGACGCCTGGTCCGGGCAGGGTTGGGCGACCGGGGCAACGGCCGGCGAGGGCGCCGAGCTGTGCGCGACGGTCCAGCGCGCGATCGTGGCCGAGTCGCGGCTCGGCGCTTCGACGTCAACGGGGCCGCCCTGGCCGACGGCCCGAGCGAGCAGATGACCGCCGGCGAAGGCGTCGACCTGGCGCACCTGCGGCTCGGCGTAGGTCAGCGGGCGTTGCTCGCCGGTGTCGCCGGGACCGGCACGCCGATCGTGGCCGTCGTCGTGCAGGGCCGCCCGCACGCGATCGGCGAGGTGCTGACCGCGGCGGGCGCCTGCCTGGCCGTCTTCTATCCCGGGCCCACGGTCGGCACCGCGGTCGCCGACGTGCTGCTCGGCCGGCGCGAGGCACGGGGCCGGCTGCCGGTGTCGTTGCCCCGCGACGCCGCGAGCCTGCCCGTGCATTACAACCACCGCGACCACGACTGGGCCGGCTACCTCGACGCCCCGCCCGGGCCGTTGCTGCCGTTCGGCGCGGGCCTGGGCGCTCTCTCCCTCGCCGCGCCCGAGCTTCTCCCCGGCCCCCGGGTCACCATCGCGGAGTTGCTGGCCGGGGCCCGGCTCACCTGCCGGGTGCCGGTCCACAACGACGGCCCGGTCCCCGCGTCCGGCGTTGTCCAGCTCTACCTGCGCCGGATCACCGCCTCGAGCTGGCCGCGCACCCGCGAGCTGCGCGGCTTCCGGCATGTCGAGGTCCCGGCCGGTGGCCGCGTGACGGTGGAACTGCCGGTCGGCGCCGCGCAACTGAGCGCAGTGGACGACTCCGGCCGGCCGGTGCTGGAGCCCGGCGTCGTCGAGATCCAGACCGGCTTCTCGGCCGCCGAGGTGGCCGGCGTGCGACTGACCCTGACCTGATCTCCCGGCGGTTCGAGAGCAACGTTTCGGGACGCCCAGGTCACCTATGGACGTCCCCGACGTACCGAATCTAGGTGGTTGTATGAATCCCGACCCTTCCTCGCATCGGCGACCCGTGCGCCGGGCCCTGGCCGGCGGCCTCGTCGCGCTGGCCGTGGCGGCCGGCGCCGGGTTGCTGGGCGGCCAGCCGTTCGCCTCGGCCGCGTCCACCATCACCTTCGACAGCGGCTCCGGCATGAGCTTCGTGGTCAACACATCGAACGGCAACCTGACCTCGCTGAAGCACAACGGCACCGAGCTCGCCGCATCGGGGCAGGCCGCCGGGCAGTTCGAGTCGGGCTTCGGGTCGGCGACCGTGACCGGCAAGACGTTCAGCAACCAGTCGCTGCTGGTCACGGTCGCGAGCTCCAGCACCGGCGTGACCCAGTACTACTACGCCCGCAAGGGCGACAACACCGTGTACATGGCTACCGACATCACCAAGGCGCTCAACCCCGGCGAGGCCCGGTTCATCACCCGGCTCAACGCCAAGCTGCTGACCAGCTCGCCGGTGGCCGCGCGAACGGCCGGCAGCACCGCCACCGTCGAGGGCTCGGACGTCTTCAGGTTCGCCAACGGGCAGACCGCCTCGAAGTTCTACAGCTCGCAGCGGCTCATCGTGCAGCAGCCGTTCGGCGCCAGCGGCAACGGCCACGGCGTGTACCTCGTCCCCGGCACCAACGAGATGGGCTCGGGCGGCCCGTTCTTCCGCGACATCGAGGTCAACGACACGGGTACGGCCGTGAACGTGACCCATTACATGTTCAGCGGGCACGAGCAGACCGAGTCGCTGCGGCTCGGCCTGCACGGCCCGTACGCGATGGCGGTGACCGACGGCGCCGTCCCGGCCGGGCACAGCCTCGACTTCCTTTCGGCGTACATTCCCGGGCTGCTGTCCAACGCCCAGCGCGGCGGGGTGAGCGGCACGGCCGGCGGCACCTGGCGCGGCCTGCACGGCACGGTCGCGCTCGCCGGCCCGAACGGCCAGTACTGGGGAGCGGTCAAGGCCGGCGCGTTCGTCATCGGCCACATTCGTCCCGGTACGTACGCCGCCACGCTCTACGCCGGTGAGCTGGCCGTCGGCGCCACCAAGACGGTGACCGTGACCGCCGGCGCGACCAGCACCCTCGCCATGTCCGGCGACGTGCCGGCGCCCGGCAGCCTGTTCCAGCTCGGCACGCTCGACGGCACCCCGGCCGGCTTCCTGAACGCCGACAAGATCGAGACCATGCACCCGTCGGACACCCGGATGTCCGCCTGGGCCCCGGGCACCCTGGCTGTCGGCGCGGGCGCCGCGAAGTTCCCGATGGCCGAGTTCAAGGCGGTGAACTCGCCGCAGGCGATCACGTTCCCGCTCAGCACGGTCCCGGCCGGCGGGGTGCAGCTGCGCGTCGCCACCACGGGCGGCTTCGCCGGCGGCCGGCCCGCCGTCGCGATCGGCGGCTTCACCTCGCCGGCCTCCGCGTCGCCCGCGCCGGTCAACCTGAACTCGCGAGGCGTCACCCGCGGCACGTGGCGCGGCGTGAACGTCACCTACACCTTCACCATCCCGGCGAGCGCGCTGAAGACCGGGACCAACACGCTGTCACTCTCCGTGCTCAGCGGCAGCAGCGGCGACACCTTCCTCAGCCCCAACTTCAGCTACGACGCCCTGTCCCTCGACCCGGCGTAGGGTGCGCCTGGTGATCGGCGCTGGAGTACCGCGGATACGGTAGGGCGGAGACTTCGAGGGGTGGACGACGACGTAGCTCGACTGGGCCATGCTGGTCGTTCGTCCGCCCCTGCTCCGCGCGCCGAGAACGACACTGGAGAGAGCCAACGTGATTCCCGAGCACCCCGCCCACGACGGGCCCGGGACCGGCCATCGCCAGATCGTCCGGCGCGCACCCGCCGAGGCCGACCACGGCACCCGCACCGGGCTCACCACCGTGCCCGGGTCGTTGCGCCGTGATCCCGAGGCCTTCCCGGAGCTGAACGACGAACTGACCCATTTCATGATGGTCTACAAGTTCGGGCTCGCCGAGATCCGCACCAAGACCGACATCCTGGCCGAGGAGCTCGCGCACCGCGGCACGGGCAACCCGATCGAGCATGTCAGCCCGCGGTTGAAGACACCGGCCAGCATCGCCGCCAAGGCCCGGCGGATCGGCTGCCCGCTGACCTTCGACGACCTGCGCGGCCGGATCCGCGACATCGCCGGCATCCGGATCGTCTGCAGTTTCGTCTCCGACGTCTACACGGTCGCCGACATGCTGACCCGGCAGCCGGACGTGAATCTGGTGCTGACCAAGGACTACATCGCCAAGCCGAAACCGAACGGCTACCGCAGCCTGCACCTGATCGTGGAGATCCCGGTCTTCCTGTCGGACCAGGCCGTGGCCGTGCCGGTGGAGGTGCAGCTGCGCACCGTCGCCATGGACTTCTGGGCCAGCCTGGAACACAAGATCTACTACAAGTACGACCCCGACGTGCCGGCCGCGCTGCGCGACGAACTGGCCGCCGCCGCCGAGGACGCCGCCCGGCTGGACCGGCGCATGGAACGACTGCACCGGGAGATCCACGGCCCACGCCGCTGACCGCTCACGATCGCTGGTGCGGCAGGTTGTCGGCGGCGAGGTGGGCGCGCATGGTGTCGGCGGCCGGGGAGCCGAGGTCGCTGTAGAGGGCCAGGGCCTGCGTGTAGTGCAGGCGGGCGCTGATGAAGTCCTCGAGGGCCTGGTGTGCCCGGCCGAGGCCGGCGTGGGCGCGGGCCTGCTGGTCGCGGACGCGGGTCTCGGTGGCGGCGGCGTGGGCCGCGCGGTGGTGGGCGAGGGCGGCGGCCGGGCGTCCGGCGGCATAGGCGGCCTCGCCGAGGCCGTTCAGCGCCCAGGCTTGGCCCTCCCGGTCGCCGATCTCGTGGAACAGGATGATGGCCTGTTCCAGGTGCTCGGCGGCCTGCTCGGGGTGGCCCAGCCGGATCTGCACGGAGCCGAGATTGTCCAGCGCGTGCGCCTCGCCGGAGCGGTTGCCCAACTGCCGGTAGACGGCCAGGGCTTGGTGCAGATGCCGGGTGGCCGGGCCGTAGCGGCCCAGCCGCTCCTCGGCCATGGCGAGGTTGTTCAACGCGTCGGCCTCGCCGATCCGGTCACCGGCCTGCCGGTACACGGCCAAGGCCCGCTCGTGGTGGTCGGCCGCCGACTCGAAGCGGCCCAGCCGCTCCGCCACGATGCCCAGATTGTTCAGCCCATCGGCCTCGCCGACCCGGTCACCGGCCTGCCGGGCCAGGGCCAGCGCCTGCCCGTGCAGGTCGGCGGCCGCCGGGTGCCGGCCCAACCGCTTTTCGATCAGGCCCAGGCTGTTCAGCGTACGCACCTCGCCGGCCCGGTCGCCGACCTGCCGGTACAGGGTCAGGGCCCGGCGATAGTGATCGGCGGCCAGCCCGTGCCGGCCCAGCCGCAGATGCGCGGCACCCAGGCCCACCTCCGCCTCGACCTCGCCGGCCAGGTCACCCGCCTGCCGGGCCGCGTCCCGGCCGTGGGCGTGCACAGCCAGCGCCTCGGTGGGGCGCGAGCCGGCGAAATAGCGGAACAGGACGCTTGACAGCAGGACGGTGTGGGCCGGCCAGCCGTGCGCGGCGGTGTGCGCCACGGTCACGACCAGATTGGGCCGCTCGGCGTCCAGCCATCGGCGAGCGGCGTCGGGGTCGGCCACGCCCGGGACCGGGCCGGCGGACGGCGGGACGCGCGGCCGCCGACCGATCTCGGCCGGGTACAGATGGTCCATCGCGGCCGCGGCGGTGGCGAGGTAGTAATCGAACAGCCGGCCCAGGGCCGAGCGCGGATCCTCGCCCGCGTCGTCGCCAGTAGCCAAGCTGGCGGCGTAGGCCCGGAGCAGGTCGTGCATGCCGTACCGGCCGGGGCTGGTGTGATGCACGAGGTGCGCCCGGGCCAGCAGCTCCAGGGCGCGGCGCGCCTGCGGCAGGTCGCAACCGGCCAGCGCCGCGGTCGCGTACGCGTCGAGATCGTGCCCGGGATGCAGGCCCAGCAGCTTGAACGTTCGCGCCGCGTCCGCCGGCAGGCGGCGCAGCGACCAGGAGAACACCGCCGAGACGGCGGCGCTGGGATCCTCGCCGGCGTCCAGCAGGTCCAGCCGCTGCCGCTGGTCGGCCAGTTCGGCGACGAGGTCGGCCAGCGACGCGGTGGGCCGGGCGGCGGCCAGCTCGGCGGCGACCCGCAGCGCCAGCGGCAGCCGGGCGCATTGGCCGGCCAGTACGGCGGCGGCCTGGGGTTCGGCCTCGACCCGCGGGCCGATCAACCGGCGCAGCAGTGCGTGTGCGTCCGCGGGTGCGAGCAGGTCGAGGCTGAGGCGGTAGGCGCCGTGCACGGCGACCAGCCCGGCCAGGGTGTCCCGGCTGGTCACCACCACCGCGCAGGTGGGGCTGCCGGGCAGTAACGGCCGGACCTGCTCGACCGACGAGGCGTTGTCCAGCACGACCAGGATCCGCCGCCCGTCGGTCTCGGTCCGGAAGCGGGCCGCCCGGTCGTCCAGCTCCAGCGGGATGTCGTGGGCGGCCGTACCGAGCGCGGTCAGGAACCGGGCCAGCGCTTCCCCGGCGGTGACCGGCTGCCCGGGGTCGTAGCCGCGCAGGTTGATGTACAACTGCCCGTCGGGAAACCGGCTGCGGACCCGGTGCGCCCAGTGCACGGCCAGCGCGGTCTTCCCCACGCCGGCGGTGCCGGACACCGCCGAGATGAGCACCGCGGTCGGTTGATCGCGGTTCGCGGCGACGGAGTCCAGCGCCTCGAGCTGCTCGGCGCGGCCGGTGAAGCCGTGCACGTCGGGCGGCAGCTGCGCCGGGACCGAAACGGCGGCCGGCGGCGCGGGCGCGGGCAGTTCGTCACGCAGGATCGCCAGGTGCAGGTCCCGCAGCTCAGGGGTGGGGTCGAGGCCGGATTCGTCGGCCAGCCGGGCGGCGAACTCGTGGTAGCAGGCCAGCGCGTCCGGTTGGTTGCCGTCGCGGTAGAGGGCCGTCATCAAGAGACCGACAAGGCGTTGACGCAGCGGGTGCTGGGCGGTCAGGGTGCGCAGCTCGGCCGTCAGCGGGCCCACCGTGGTCGCGGTGGCGAGTTCCAGATCGAGGCAGTACTCCAGCGCGGTCAGCCGGGCGTCCTCGAGTCCGGCGATGTCCTGGTGCAGCCGGGCGCAGTCCAGCCCGTCGAGCGCGGGGCCGCGCCACAGCGCGAGGGCTTGGCGCAGCAGCCGGGCCGCGGCGATCTTGTCGCCGTCGGCGGCGACCGCGCGGGCCTGGGCGGTGAGATCCTGGAAGGCGAAGGCGTCGACCTGGTCCCGGCGCGCCTGCAGCAGGTAGCCGCTGTTCTGCCGGACGATCAGCCGGTCGCCGGCGGCCTGCGGCTCGGTCAGCAGCTTACGCAGCTCGGAGATCGCGTTCTGGACCTGTTTGCGCAGCCCGTCGCGGGGATCGTCGTAGGCGATCTCGACCAGCCGGGTCAGGCTGACCGGCCGGCCGTCGGCCAGCACCAGGGCGGCGAGGATCCGTTCGCGCAGCGGCCCGCCCAGGGCCACCGGCCGCCCGGCGGCCAAGACCTGCAACCGCCCCAGAATCCGAAACTCCATCCGGCCCATCCGCCACAATTCCGTCTTGTTGATAACCGAGCGTACTGCCCGGCACACAACGAGGCCCCGTCCCGGTGATCTCCGGGACCGTTGCGGGATGCCGCCGCGCACTCTTGACGGCGTTGAGGGCGGCGTACCGCGGGGGCGCCGCCCTCAATCTCCGGCCATATTCCGCTCTTGGTAACCAATACGGCACACTCGGTGACAACACGCGTCTGTCCACCGGGGAGTGCCGCATGCCGTTTCTCAATGTCGTCGATCCGGCTTTCAACTTCGCCGCGCCGGAGGTGCTGGCCGCCCAGGCCACCGACTGGTACGCCGACAGTCCACTCGGTCCACTCGTACTGCGCTACGCCGAGACGCAGGAGCTGCTGCGCGACCGCCGGCTCGACCACGGCGGCGACAGCTACCTGCAGCGCAACGGCATCACCTCCGGGCCGGTCTACGACTGGTGGGTGCCGATGATCGTCAACCATGACGGCGCCGACCACCGCCGGCTGCGCGGCCTCGTCGGCCGCTCGTTCACGCCCCGCACCATCGACCTGCTGCGACCGTTCATCCGGGCCAAGGCCGAGGCGCTGGCCGACGAGATCGCGGCCGACGGCGAGGCCGAGTTCGTCGACGCGTTCGCCAACCGGCTGCCGCTGGCGGTCATGTGCGAGCTGCTCGGCGTGCCGGCCGAGGACTACGACACGTTCAGCGTCTGGACCAGCGACATCGGCCTGATCTTCGGGCTGGCGACCGGCGGCGACACGGCCGAACGCGTCGAACGGGCGGTCGCGGGCCTCGACGGCTATGTGGACGCCCTGATCGATGAGAAGGCCGAGCACCCGGCCGAGGACCTGATCTCCGAGATGGTCGCCGCCTGGCGGGCCGAGGAGACGGTCACCCGCGAGGAGCTGCGCAACCTGCTGGTCACGCTGGTCTTCGGCGCGCACGACAACACCCGCCACCAGTTCTCGAACGCGATGGTCACCTTCGCCGAGCACCCCGCACAATGGACGTTGCTGCGCGAGCGGCCGGAGCTGGCCGCGCAGGCGGTCGACGAGACGATGCGCTGGCGGCCGTCGGCGGCGAGCGTGTTCCGCCGGGCGAGCGAGGACTTCGAATATCGCGGCCTGCCCATCGAGGCGGGCACGTTCCTGACCATGGCCGTGCAGACCGCCCAGCGGGATCCGCGCGCGTATCCGGGCGGCGACTGTTTCGACATCGCGGCCGTCCGCGAGGCCCCGCTGCTGCAGTTCGGCGCCGGGCCGCACTACTGCCTCGGCTCCGCGCTGGCCCACGCCGAGCTGGGTGAGGCGCTACCGGTCCTGGCCCGCCGGTTCGGCCCGCCGGTCATCGCCGGCGAGGTGACCTGGCGCCCGGCGCTCGGCATCCACGGCCCGAACGAGCTCCCGTTGCGGTTCGCCAACCCGGCCTGACAGCCCGATGCCGCCGGCGGCCTGTTCCCGGCCCGCCGGCGGCCACATTTCGGCTCGGCAGCGAACTCAGTTGGCGGGCTTGCCGAACCAGCGGGAGAGGTGGTCGTCCAGGTCCCGCTGATCGTCGCCGATCCAGGCGACGTGGCCGTCGGGACGCAGCAGGACGCCCGGAACATCCAGTGCCGCCGTGGGATCCGCGAGGTAGTCGACCCGGTCCGACCAGCCGCCGGCGGTCAGTCGTTCGGTGCGGTCCAGCAGCAGGCCGCGGCCGCGATGCAGCAGACCGTAGAGGTTGCCTTGTTTCACGTCGATGTCGCGCAGGCGGCGGCCCAGTAGGTCGGGGCCCGCACCGAAGTCGTAGCGGATGCCGATCGCGGTGATCTTCTCGATCAGATAGCGGTTCACCTCGTCGAAGTCCATCAGTTCGGTGAGCAGCCTGCGCACGGCCTGCGGGCCCGGTTCGGTGGACAGCAGTTCCATCTGGGCGCGGGTGTTGTCCAGCACGTCCTCGGCGACCGGATGACGTTCGGCCTGGTAGGTGTCCAGCAGCGGGTCCGGCGCCCAGCCGCGGATCTGTGCGGCCAGTTTCCAGCCGAGGTTGAACGCGTCCTGAACGCCCAGGTTGAGGCCCTGTCCCCCGATGGGTGGATGGATGTGTGCCGCGTCGCCGGCCAGCAGCACCCGGGCGACCCGATAACGTTCGGCTACCCGGGTGGCATCCCCGAAGCGGGACAACCAGCGCGGGGAATGTACGCCGAAATCGGTGCCGGCGATGGCGCGCAACTGTTGTTTGAAATCCTCCAGGGTGGGCGGTTCCGCGCGGTCGCTGACTCCCGCTGCGGGGACGACGACGCTATAGATCCCGACGCCTGCGGGCCGGAGCCAGAATCGCTGATGGTTCCCCCGGATTTCGGCCACCTTGGCGGCGATCTCCTCCTGCGGCACACCCACTTGCATCTCGCCCATCAGCGTCTCGGTCCGCGCGGGCTCGCCAGGGAAACCGACGCCAAGCAGTTTGCGTACGGTACTGCGCGCACCGTCACAGCCGACGAGATAGCGCGAACGCAGCTGTTCCCCGTCGGCCAGTTCGACGGTCACGCCCTCGTCGTCCTGCTCGAACCCGGCCACCGCGCGACCGCGCCGGACCTGCGCACCCAGTTCGATCGCGTGTTCCTCGAGCAGATGTTCGATGACCGGCTGCGGGATGCCCAGCAGATAGGCGTACGCGGAATCCAGGTCCGTTGGCGCGGGTTTGTCGATGGCGGCGAAGAAACCGCCGGCCGGACGCTGTCTGCCATGCCGGCGGAAGCGATCCAGCAGTCCGCGCATCGCCATCAGCTCGAGACTGCGAATATGCAGACCGACTATGCGGACGAACGACGCGGGCTCGGTTTCCTTCTCCAGAACGAGGACCCGAACATCGTGCAGCCGCAGCTCGGCGGCCAGCATCGCACCGGTCGGCCCGCATCCGGCAATGATCACGTCGAACATCAGCGGCGACGGCTCGGTGGTGAACTGCAGTGATTGCATTGGTGTTGCCTTTCGGGAGCGCCTTGTTGGTGGGGCGCTCCCGGCGACACCTACGTCAGTCGCCCGGCCGTGACGGCAAGGGGGAGCACCCACATCGATACAGCGTTCATGGGTCTCACCTCCTCAAGCGGTGTCACGGGCAACTGCAAGCTACAAGCCCGAGCATCATCGCGTCCAATCGTTAAGCGGATCAGCGCCTGCGCACCCACCGGATGACTCCGCGGATCACCAGGAAACCGGCCAACGCCGTCGCGAGGTAGGGCAAGGCCAGCCGCACCGCCGGCCCGACGCCGGCAGCCGCGAGCAGGTCGATCGGCTCGGCCTCCCCAGGCTTCGCCGCCGCAGACACTCCAGGCACCGCCGGCGCGGCTGCGGACGGCTCAGCTTCGGCCGAACTCGGCCCGGTGGCCGGCCCCGGCGGCGGCCCGGCGGCCGCCTCCGGCCCCGGTGCCTCCCCCGCGAGCTTGCCGGCCAGGCAGTCGGCGAACTGGCCGATCAGGCGGGCACTCACGTCGGCGATCAGCCCGCGACCGAACTGCACGGCCTTCCCCGTGACGTCCAGATCGGTGACCACCTCGACGCGGGTGTGCGAATCCACCGCCACCAGCGCCGCGGTCACATTGGCCGCCGCCGTGCCCGCGCCCCGGCTGTCGGCGCCCGACGCGGTGATCACGACCCGGCGGGGCGCCTCGTCGATATCGACGAAGCGGCCCTTCCCCTTGTACGTGAGGTTGACCGGCCCCAGCTTCACCTTGACCGTGCCGGCGAAGTCATCGCCGTCGTGCGCGGTCAGCGTGGCTCCGGGCATGCACGGCGCCACCAGTTCGATGTCCAGCAGCGCCACCCAGGCCTGCTCGACCGGCACCGGCACCTCAAAACTGTGTTCCAGTCGCACGCTTCTACACTCCAGCGGCCGCAGTGACCGCCCGTGTGGTGAGCACGCGGGCGAGATGGCGGCGATAGTCGGCGGACGCGGTGATGTCGTCGACCGGTGCCGTGCCCTCCGCCGCGGCCGAGCACGCCTCGCGGATGGCGCCCGGCTCGGCCGCGCAGCCGGCGAGCGCCTGCTCGACCGCCGTCGCCCGGACCGCCGTCGGACCCATGTTGGTCAACGTGACGCGCGCCGACCCGATGCTGCCGTTGGCGCGCCGCACCGTTGCCGCCACCCCGACGATCGCCCAGGCCTGCACGACGCGATGGAACTTCTCGTAGTGCACGCCCCAGCCCTCGCGCTTCGGCACGTGGATCTCGACCAGCACCTCGTCGGCGGCGAGCGCCGTGGTGAACAGGTCGACGGCGAAGTCGGCCGCCGAGATCGTCCGCCGGCCGGACGGCCCGGCCAGCACGTAGCGCGCGTCCAGCGTGGTCGCCGCCGCCGGCAGGTCGGCCGCCGGGTCGGCGTGCACGAGCGAGCCGCCCAGCGTGCCGCGGTGGCGCACCTGCCGGTCGCCGATGGTGCCGGCCATCATCGCCAGCAGCGGAGCGAACTGCCGCACGAGCGCCGACGAGGCCACCTCGTCGTGCGTGGTCATCGCGCCGATGACCAGCGAGTCTCCCTCCTCGCGCACGCCGCGCAACTGCGGCAGGCCACCGAGGTCGATCAGGAGGCTCGGCGCCGCGAGCCGCAGCCGCAGCACCGGGAGCAGGCTCTGGCCGCCGGCGATGATCTTCGCTTCGTCGCCGGCGCCGGTGAGCGCCGCGATCGCGTCATCCACAGTAGAGGGGCGTAGGTAATCGAACGCGACTGGGATCATGACGCACCGCCGATCGCTCGCCAAACCCGTTCCGGCGTGCACGGCATCGGCACGTCGGTCACCCCGTACGGGCGGAGCGCGTCGACGATCGCGTTGACCACGGCCGGGGTGGCCGCGATCGCGCCGGCCTCGCCGACGCCCTTGACGCCCAGCGGGTTCGACGTCGCCGGGGTTTCGGTCCGGTCGCTGATGATCTCCGGCAGATCCGCCGACGTCGGCAGGGTGTACTCGACGAAGGACCCCGTCAACAGCGTGCCCGACTCGTCGTAGACGGCTTCCTCGTGCAGCGCCTGCGCGATGCCCTGGGCGACGCCGCCGTGCACCTGACCCTCGACGATCATCGGGTTCACCACCTTGCCGACGTCGTCCACCGCGATGTACTTGCGGATGTCCACCCGTCCGGTCTGCGTGTCGACCTCGACCGCGCACAGATGCGTGCCGTGCGGGAACGAGAACGTCTGCGGGTCGAAGGTGGCGTCCGCGTCGAGGGTCGCCTCGACGCCGTCCGGCAGGTCGTGCGCCGCGAACACGGCGAACGCGCAGTCCGCGACCGTCTTCGCCGCGTCCGGTGTGCCCCGCACCCGGAACGCGCCGCCGGTGAACTCCAGGTCGTCCGGGCTGCACTCGAGCATGTGCGCGGCGACCACCCGGGCCTTGTCACGCACCTTGCGACATGCCTCCACCAGCGCGATCCCGCCGACCGCGAGCGACCGCGAGCCGTAGGTGTCGAGCCCCTTGTGCGAGGTCCGGGTGTCGCCGTGCAGGACCTCGACGTCCTGGAAGGCCACGCCGAGCTCGTCGGCGACGATCTGGCTCCACGCCGTCTCGTGCCCCTGGCCGTGCGGGCTCGTGCCGGTGACCACCTCCACCTTGCCGGTCGGCAGCACGCGCACGGCCGCCGATTCCCAGCCGCCCGCGGCATAGCGCAACGCGCCGAGGATGCGCGACGGCGCCAGGCCACACATTTCCGTGTACGTCGAGATCCCGATCCCCAATTGGACCGGGTCGCCGGACTCGCGCCGGGCCGCCTGCTCGGCGCGCATCGCGTCGTAGCCGAGCAACGAGAGTGCCTTGTCGGTGGCGGCGTCGTAGTCGCCGGAGTCGTAGACCAGGCCGGCGACTGAGGTGAACGGGAACTCCTCCTTCTTGATCCAGTTGCGCCGCCGTACCTCGATCGGGTCGAGGCCGACCTCGACCGCGAGCTCGTCCATCACCCGCTCGATCGCGTACGTCGCCTCCGGCCGGCCCGCGCCCCGGTACGCGTCGGTGATCGTCGTGTTGGTGAACACGCCACTGCACTCGAAGCGGTACGCGGGGAACTTGTAGATCGCGTTGTACATGAAGGCGCCGAGGATCGGCACGCCCGGCCCGACGAGTCCGAGATACGCACCCATGTTGGCGAGCAGCTTCACCGAGAGGCCGGTGACCGTGCCGTCGCGGCGCGCGGTGAGCCGCACGTTCTGGATCATGTCCCGCCCGTGGTGCGCGGAGAGCATCGTGTCGCTGCGCGTCTCGGTGTACTTCACCGGGCGGCCGACCCGCCGCGCCGCCATGAACGCGATCAGCTCCTCCGGCGTGACCTGCAGCTTGCCGCCGAACCCGCCGCCGACGTCGGGGGCGATGACCCGGATCTTGTGCTCGGGCGTCCCGGTGAGCAGCGCGTAGAACACCCGCAGGATGTGCGGGATCTGCGTCGCCGACCAGATCGTGTAATCGCCCATGCCCGGGTCGACGATCACGCTGCGTGGCTCCATGAAGGCCGGAATCAGCCGCTGCTGGACGTAGCGCCGCTCGATCACGACCTCGGCGTCCGCCGCGGCGACATCGGTGCCGGTGCCGGCCGCGGCCGAGTCGAAGATCCAGGTGTACGAGCGATTGGTGCCCTTGTCCGGATGGACCAGCGGCGAACCCTCCGCGACCGCCGGCTCGAGGTCGAGCACGGCCGGCAACGGCTCGTAGGACACCTCGATGGCCTCCATCGCGTCGACCGCGCTGGCCCGGTCGCGCGCGACGACGACGGCCACGGCCTCACCGTGAAAGCGCACCGTGTCGACGGCGAGCGGCGGCCGGTCGGGGTGCACGATGTCCTCGGTGACCGGCCAGGCGCACGGCAGGCTGCCCTGGACCGCCGCGACGTCGGCGCCGCTGAAGGCCGCCACCACGTTGGGCCGGCTCAGCGCCGGCGCGGTGTCGACCGAGGTGATCCGCGCGTGCGCGTGCGGGCTGCGCAGGATCGCCAGGTGCAGCATCCCGGGCAGGGTGATGTTGTCGGTCCAGTTGGTGTGCCCGGTGATCAGCCGGGCGTCCTCCTTGCGCCGCCGGGCGGCGCCGACCTCGCGTTCCTCGGTGACGGTCACGGTGTCACCTCCACCGGCTGGCGCGGCGCCGGCTCGGCGTCCTCACCGGACACCGTGACCTGCGCGCGGAGCTCCGCGGCGGCCGCTCGCACGGCACGGACGATGTTCTGGTATCCCGTACAGCGGCACAGGTTGCCCGACAGAGCGTCGCGCACCTCGTCGTCGGTCGGGTCCGGGTTGTCGCGGAGCAGGTCGACGGCCGACATGATCATGCCGGGCGTACAGAAGCCGCATTGCAGGCCGTGCAGTTCGTGGAACGCGCGCTGGACGGCGTGCAGTGAGCCGTCCGGGCCCGCGAGGCCCTCGACGGTGGTGACGTTCGCGCCGTCTGCCTGCAGCGCGAGCACGGAACAGCTCTTCACGCTGCGACCAGGCTCGTCGGCGGTGCCCAGCAGCACCGTGCACGAACCGCAGTTGCTGGTGTCGCACCCGACGACCGTGCCGACCTTGCCGATCGTGTCGCGCAGGTACTGGACCAGCAGCGTGCGCGCCTCGACGACGTCGGCGTACCGAATGCCGTCGACGGTGACGGAGAGGCGCGCGCTGGAGCTTCCGGACGAACCGGTGGAACCGGAGGTAGTGGACATGGAGGTGGGCTGAGATGGCACGGCATTGCCCGAAGACATGGCGCCTCCCGCGGAGTTGCCGACGACCCGGCCCGCGGCGGACGCGCACGGGCCACTGCACTCGACAGCCAAACCCACAGATCATGATCGACTCAAGTACCCGTTCAGATCAACTCGCTCGGCGCCTCACGCCCGGTGCACCTCGCGCAGGAGCGCTTCGATCGCCGCGACGCTGTGCCCGGAGACGAGGGCGTCGAGATGCGGGAGCACAGCGGCCAGCCCGCCGGCCGTCGGCGCGAAGCCCGGCCGCCCGGCGTGCGGGCTCACCCAGATCAGCCGGTACGCGAGCCGCCGCACGTGCGCCGCCGCCTCGCCGAGCGGAGCCGGGTCGCCCCGCTCCCAGCCGTCGCTCAGCACGACCACGATGGCCCGCCGGGCGACGCCCCGGTGCCCGTCGCGGCGCAGAAACTCCGTCAGCGTGTCGGCGAGCCGGGTGCCGCCGCGCCAATCCGGGATCGCCTGCCCGGCCTCGCGCAGCGCGACCTCCACGTCCCGGGTCCGCAACGAGGGCGTGACCCGGGTCAGCCGGGTGCCGAGCGTGTACACCTCTGTCCACCATGGACGATGGCGGACCAGCGCGTGGGCAAGCCGCAACAGCGCGTCCGCGTAGGGGGCCATCGAACCGGAGACATCGACCAGCAACACCAGCCGGCGCGGCCGGGGACGGCGGGACCGGCGGGCCAGCGGCCGGGGCTCACCGCCCGCGCGCAGCATCGCCTTCAGCGTCCGGGGCGGGTCGACCTGCCCGCGTGGCCACGGCCGGTGCCGCCGGCCGGGGCGCTGCGGGCGCACCCCCGCGGCCAGCGCCATCAGCCGGTTCGCCTCGGCCCGCTCGACCGCCGAGAGGGTGGCCAGGTCGCGGTGCCGCAGCACCTCGGCGCCGCTCGAGCGCACCGCGAGGCCCGGATCGCCCTCGACAGCCTCGTCCCGCGGCGATTCGGCGCGGAACAGCGTGCGTTCGGGCAGCCGGCGCACCTGCCACGGGGTGCCCTTCGACTCCGCCGCCCGGGTGAAACCGGCGAAGGCCGCGTCGAACCGGGCGATATCGTCGGGCGAGCCGCACAGCGTCAGGCGGCCCACCCAGTACACGAAGTCCAGGCCGACCTCGTCCAGCGCCCGGAACATCGCCTGGACCCGGTCGTGGCTGGCCGGCACCCCGGCCGCCCGCACCGCCGCCACCAGGTCAAGGAGCATCGAACGCCTCGACCAGTTCGCCCGGCGGCAGCGCCCGCACCCGGTCGATGTCCTCGCGCACCTTGAGCACCGCGCCGAGCGTGACGGCGGCGATCTCCGCGCTGAGCGTGCTGGCGCCGAGCGCACCGAGCGCCGCCGCCCAGTCCACCGCCTCCGCGACGCCGGGCGGCTTGACCAGGTCGAGCGCGCGGAGCCGGGCCATCGCGGCGGCGACCTGGCCGGCGAGCCGCTCGCTCACCTCGGGCAGCCGGGTCCGCAGGATCGCCGCCTCGCGCTCCGGCGACGGATGCCCGACCCAGTGGTACAGGCAGCGCCGCTTGAGCGCGTCGTGCACCTCGCGGGTCCGGTTGCTGGTGACCACGACCAGCGGTGGTTCGCTCGCGGCGACCCGGCCCAGCTCGGGGATCGTCACCGCGGCATCGGCCAGCAGCTCGAGCAGGAACGCCTCGAACTCGTCGTCCGCCCGGTCGACCTCGTCGATGAGCAGCACGCAGGGCGCCCGCTCGATCGCCTGCAGCAACGGCCGAGCGATCAGAAAGCGCCGGTCGTACAGGCCGGCCTCGAGGTCCTCGGCGTTCAGGGCGCCCCGCGACGCGGCCTCCACGGCCCGCAGGTGCAGCACCTGCCGCGGGAAGTCCCAGTCGTAGAGGGCCTGCGCCGCGTCGAGCCCCTCGTAGCACTGCATCCGGACGAGCTCGAGCCCGGTGGCCTCGGCCAGGGCGGTCGCGAAAGCGGTCTTGCCGACGCCGGCGTCGCCCTCCAGGAAGACGGGCCGGTGCAGCTTGAGCGCGAGGAAGCCGGCGACCGCCAGCCCGTCGTCGGCGAGATAGCCGACCTCGGCCAGCGCCAGGGCGAGCGCGGCGGGATCCGGATAACCAGGCACGGCTCCCACTATGCGCGCGCCGGCGGGCCCTGACTACCGCTCTAGATCCGGCGAAGCACCGAGACGACCTTGCCCAAGATCACCGCCCGGTCGCCGTCGATCGGCTCGTACGCCGGATTGCGCGGCTCGAGCAGGACATGACCGGCCCGGCGGCGGAAGACCTTCACGGTGGCCTCCTCGTCGATCATCGCGGCCACGATCTCGCCGTTGTAGGCCTCGCTCTGTTGCCGCACCACCACGATGTCGCCGTCGCAGATCGCCGCGTCGACCATCGAGTCGCCCTGCACCCGCAGGGAGAACAAATTGCCCCGGCCGACCAGCTCACGGGGCAACGTGAGGGTCTCCTCGAGGACCTCGTCGGCCATGATCGGGCTCCCGGCGGCGATGGTGCCGAGCAGCGGAACACCCACCGTCGCCGGATCGTCCTCGACCCGGGACGCCGGCTGCAGGAACATGCGTACGTCGACCGGCCGCGTCGCGGTGCGCCCCCGGCGCAGGAAGTCGCGCTCCTCCAGGACCCGCAGATGCCGGCTGACCGACGACGTCGACGCCAGCCCGACCGCGGCCCCGATCTCGCGGGTGGACGGCGAGTAGCCGTACCGGACCGCCCAATCCTGGATAACGGTCAGGATCGCCCGCTGCCGCGGGGTGAGCGTGGACGTGTCGAGGTCCTCATCGGCTAGCACCTCGAGATCTTGCCCCATCATCGGCCCGCAGGGGGTTCGGCACGCCCAGGGGCTTTCCACGGATTTGCTCAGTTGAAGACGGAAACCCGGGTCCGGTGGAAATGCGGCTTCTCGATCTCGTCGACGACGGCCGTGGCCAAGTCCGCATACGACAGTTCGCCGCTCGGCGCGGTTTCCCCGCCGACCCGGTAGCGGCCGAGACGCGGGCCGTCCGCCCGCAGCATCGCCGGCGGGGTGAGCATCACCCAATCGGTGCCGCCCTGGCCGGCGGCCCGCAACCGGCGCAGGCCGGCGGTGTGGGCGAGAGCGAACGCCCGGAACTGAACCGGGAGCACCCCGGGGTCCTCCAGCAGCGCCCGGCCGTCGCCGTCCAGCAGGTTCGCGTACAGCCCGATGGCCACCAACCGCGGCACGCCGGTGTGCAGCAGCGTCTCCGCCGCCTTGAACCTGCCCGAGTTGCTCGCCGCCCGCGCCGCCCATGACTCCAGGGTGGCCGACGCCGCCGGCTGACCGCCGGTCACGTGCCGGTGGTCAGGCCGATTCGCGCAGGGCCGCGGCGAGCGCCGAGCGGGAGGTGATCTCGAGCTTGGGAAAGATGCTGTGCAGGTGCGAGCTGACCGTCCGGTGGGACAGGTAGAGCCGCTGGCCGATCTCCCGGTTGGTCAGCCCGGTGGCGGCCATCTGGGCGATCTGCAGCTCTTGCGGCGTGAGCCAATCGCGGGCGTCGGGGGTGCGCCCGCGGCTGGTCTCACCGGCCGCCCGCAGCTCCTGACGGGCCCGCTCACCCCACGGGATGGTGCCCAACGAGTCGAAGGTGTCGCGGGCGGCGCGCAGGAGCGCGCGGGACTCGGCGGCCCTGCGTTGCCGGCGAAGCCAGCCGCCATAGGCGAGCTGCGCCCGCGCCTTCGGGTACGGCCACGGTAGCTCCGCGCGGGTGGCCGCCGCATAGAGCGCCTCGGCGGCCACGTCGTCGGCCAGCAATGCGCGCGCGTGCCGCAGGCCGGCATGCAACGCGGGGGACGGCGTCCGCGTGCCGAGCGACTCCATCTCCGCGATGACCGCGCGGACGTCTTCCTGGTGGCCGCTGCGGACGGCGGCTTCGGCCAGGTCGCCCACGGCGTAACACCGCAGGGCAAGGTGGTAGGCCGGGTCGGACGGCTCGTACATGCGGCGCAGATGCTCGTACGCCTCGTCGAACCGCCCGCCGCCGAGCGCCGCCAGTCCCCGCGCGTGCTGGACCGAGGCCAGCACCGGCCGCACGCCGGCGGACATGGTCGCCTGTTGGGCTTCCGCGGCCATGTCCTCGGCCCGGTCTTCCTCCCCGCGCAGCGCGGCGAGCATCGCTTCGGTGACCCGGGCCGTCGCGTACATGATGGGTTGCATCGTCTCCCGGGCCAGCCGGCTCGCCTCTTGCGCCGCGGGGATCGCCGCGCTCAGATCGCCGAGATGAACCGAGCTCCACGCCTGCGCCGCCAGCGCCCGGGCCAGCAGGCCGAGGCGGCCCTGCGACCGGAGGTCGGCAAGGGACGCGCCGCAGAAGCGGGCCGCGAGATCGAACGCTCCGACCAATGTGGCCGCGTCGCCCAGCAGCCGCGCCGTCTGCTCGTCGGCCACCGGCTCCATCGCCGCGAGCCGCAGCCCCTCCACCACCACCGCTCCGCGCTCGATCGGGGCGGCGAACGCCAGGATCGCCAGCAGCCGCGCGTCGCGCCCGTCGACGGGGATCCGCTCGGCCGCGGCGACGACCCGGCCGCGTGCCGCCGGACCCGGCTCCGCCCAGAAGCAGCGCAACGCCGCACCCCACAACAGCTTGAGCGCCATCGCGGTGTCCCCGTCGGCCCCCAGGCGTTCCGCGAGATCCGCCAGCGAACGCGCGCCGGTCGCGGGATCCCGGATCCCGTCGTCGAAACTCTCCCGGATCCACATCATCCGCGTCCGCAGCTGCGCCGACTCCGGCATGGCGTCGGCCTCGCCCAACAGGCGCAGCACCAGGTCACGGCGGCCCATCTCGACGGCCGACTCCGCGGCCCGCAGCAACCGCCGGCCGCGGCCGACCGGATCGCCGCTCAACGTCGCGGCGCGTTCCAGGGCGGCGACGGCCGCGTCCGCACCACCACGGACCCACGCGCGGGTCGCGGCGGCCTCCAGGTCGGCGGCCACCTCCTCGTCCGGCCCGGCACAGGCCGCCGCACGATGCCAGACCCGGCGGTCGGCGTCGCCGGCCAGGACCTGCGCGAGCGCCGCGTGCACCGCGTGCCGCCGGCCGATGGTCGCACCCTGATGGATGGCCGAACGCATCAGCGGATGGCGGAACCGGACCCGGTCCCCGGCCACGTCGACGAGCTGAACGGCGAGCGCCGGCGCCAGATCGTCCACAGTGGCCACCGCGCCGGCGAGGACCGTGCCCGCGTTCAACGTCTCCGACAGCGCGTCGCCGTCGTTCAGGGCCGCGACCAACAACAACCGCTGGGCGGCGGCCGGCAATCCGGACATCCGCGCGGCGAACGCCTGTTCCAGGCGCGTGGTCAAGGGCAGCCACGGCGTGCCGGCTTCCGCGGCACCGATCGTGGCGAACACCGACGGCAACTCGACCAGGGCGAGTGGATTGCCCGCCGCCTCGCTGAGCACCCGGTCCCGGACCGCCGATCCCAGCCGGGGCATGCGGTCATCGAGCAGGGCCGCCGAAGTCAGGCCGTCGAGACGTGCCAACCGGACATCGCTCAAGCCGGCATCATCGAAGGCGCCGGGGACGCCGTCGCGGGTCGCGGCGAGCAGAACGACCGGCTCGAAGGCCAGCCGCCGGGCGACGAACGCGAGTACCTCGGCGCTGGCGGGATCGAGCCACTGGGCGTCATCGACGAGCACCACGACGGGGCGGCCCACGGCGGACTCGGCCAGCAGGTTCAGCGTCGCCAGGGCGATCAGGAACAGATCGGGTACGACGGCGTCGGTGTCGCCGAGCGCCGCTGACAGCGCTTTGCGTTGCGGGCCGGGCAACTGCTCGACGTTGCCCAAAACCGGGCGAAGCAGTTGGTAAAGGCCGGCGAAGGCCACCCGGGTCTCCGACTGCACACCGGCCGTCGTCAGCACCCGCAACCCGCCGGCCGCCGCGACCCGGCCGGCCTCGATCAGCAACGCCGACTTCCCGATCCCCGGCTCACCCCGCAGCACCAGCGCACCGCCACCCTCGCGGACGCGCTCGACGAGTCCGTTGAGAACGTGCAGCTCTTGCGCCCGGCCGAGGAGTGACATGGCCCCCATCCTTACCGGACGGCACCGCGCCCGGGAATCCGCTTGGCGGGCCGGATCTCCGAGACCGGCCACAGTGATCAGCGCGGCGGCTCGCCCAGGCGTACGCTACGAACATCGCCCCGGACCTCGGCGCCTGACAGTCCGCCTTTCGCGGTTGGCCCCTTCCGGTCGAGGTCCCTGATGACGATGAAGCCACGAATTCCGCTCACGGGACTTGCCGCGCTGATCCTGCTTGCCGCCGGCGGCTGCAGCGGAGGCAAGGCGGACCCGGGCGCCGCGACCGCGCACGGTGCCATCAACGTGTGGTTCTCCAACAACGCCCAGGAGGTCGCCTGGGGCAAGCAGGCCGTGGACGCCTGGAACGCCGCGCACCCGGACGAGCAGGTCACCTCGCAGGAGATCCCGGCCGGCCAGACCTCGGAGGCGGTCATCGCGGCCAGCATCACCGCGGGCAACGCCCCCTGCCTGATCTACAACACCTCGCCGGCCGCGGTGCCCAACTTCCAGGCGCAGGGTGGTCTGGTGCCGCTCGACGACTTCGCCGACGGCGCGAGCTACCTCACCGCCCGGTCGGGCGCGGCCGGCGAGTAGTACAAGTCCCCGGACGGCAAGTTCTACCAGCTGCCCTGGAAGGCCAACCCGGTGATGCTCTTCTACAACAAGAAGATCTTCGCCAAGGCCGGGATCAGCAGCTCCGCTCCCCCGCTGGCGACCTACGCCGAGTTCCTCGCCACCGCCCAGAAGCTGGTGTCCAGCGGCGCGGCCAAGTACGCCATCTTCCCGTCGCCGTCCAGCCAGTTCTTCCAGTCCTGGTTCGACTTCTACCCGATGTTCGCGGCCGAGAGCGGCGGCCAGCAGCTCGTGGTGGACCAGAAGGCCACCTTCGACTCCGACGCCGGCAAGGCGGTCGCGGCGCTCTGGCAGCAGTTGTACGCGCAGAACCTGGCCGGCAAGGAGGCGTACAACGGTGACGCGTTCGCCGACGGCACGGCGGCCATGGCCAGCGTCGGCCCGTGGGCGGTCGCGGAGTACCAGGACAAGGTCGACTGGGGCGTGGTCTCCCTGCCGACCCAGGCCGGTTCGGCCGAGGACCAGCCGACGTTCAGCGACGCCAAGAACGTCGCCGTCTACACCGCGTGCACCAACCGCGGCACCGCCTGGGACTTCCTGAAGTTCTCCACGAGCAAGGAGCAGGACGGCAAGCTGCTCGAGATGACCGGCCAGATGCCACTGCGGCAGAACCTGGCCCAGGAGTACGCCGCCTACTTCACCGCCAACCCGAAGTACCAGACCTTCGCCGCCAAGTCGGCCCACGTCGTCGAGGTGCCGAACGTGCCGGCCTCCGTCGAGGTGTGGCAGGCCTTCCGGGATGCCTGGACGAACTCGGTGATCTTCGGCAAGCAGGACCCGAACCAGGCCCTGAGCGAGGCCGCCACGAAGATCAACGACCTGGTCAAATGACCACCCGCGGGCGCGGGCGCCAGCAGCAGCCGGTCGGGCTGCTGCTGAGCGCGCCGTACGCGGTCTTCATCGTCGCCGTCTTCGCCTACCCTCTCGGCCTGGCCGTGTGGATGTCCTTCCACAAGTACATCTTCACCGCGCCCGGGGTGGACGTGCCGCGCCCGTTCGTGGGCATCGACAACTACACGGCTGTGCTCGGTGACCCGGCGGTCCGCCGGTCGTTCCTGAACATCCTGGTCTTCCTGGTCATCAACGTGCCGCTGACGGTCGCGCTGGCGCTGCTGCTGGCCACCGCGCTGAACGCCGCGATCCCGTTCCGGACGTTCTTGCGGGTCAGTTTCTACGTCCCCTACGTGACCGCGAGCGTCGCCGTGGTCGGCGTCTGGCTCTTCCTGTTCAGCTCCGACGGCCTGGTCAACCAGGTCCTCGGCGGGGTGGCGCCGGACCCGTCGTGGCTGATCAACGAGCACTGGGCGATGCCCTCGATCGCCTTCTACGTCACCTGGAAGCAGCTGGGCGTCTTCATCCTGCTCTACCTGGCCGCGCTGCAGAACGTGCCGAAGGAGCTCTACGAGTCGGCGGCGGTCGACGGGGCCTCGCGCTGGCGCAGCTTCCGGGCCGTCACCGTGCCCGGGGTCCGGACCGCGACCACGCTGGTCACCCTGCTGGCGATCATCACCGGCGCCAACCTGTTCACCGAGCCCTACCTGCTGACCAACGGCGGCGGGCCGAGCGGCCGGTCCGCGTCGCCGGTGCTGCTGATGTACCAGCGGGGCATCGAACAGGGCCACCCCGACATCGCCGCGGCGATCGGCGTACTCCTGGTCCTCGGTGTTTTGATCATCGCCGGCGGCCAGCAACTGCTGGAAAGAAGGCAGCGATGACCCGGACCATGCCCGGCGCCGCGGTCGTTGCTGACGCCGCCGCACCGCAGGCCGGGGGCGGCAGAAGGCGCCGGCCGTGGTGGCGCATCATCGGGCTGTCGCTCGGCGCGATCGCTTTCCTGTTCCCGTTCTACTACATGATCGTCGGCTCCCTGCAGCGAAAATCGGACACCTCGCTGACCGGTGTGCTGCCGATGCCCGGCGATCTCAGCCTGGACAACTACCGCGAGATCAACGCCGCCATCCACCTCGGGCAGTCGCTGCTGAACTCGATCATCTTCACGGCCGGCGTACTGCTGGGCACTCTCCTCTTCGGTGTGCTGGCCGGATATGCGCTGGCCCGGCTGCGCTACCCCGGGCGGGGCACGCTGTTCGCCGCCATGCTGCTGCTCCAGGTGATCCCGTTCCAGCTGCTGGTCATCCCGCTGTACGTGCAGATCGTGCGCAGCTACGGGCTGGCGGACTCCTACCTCGGGATGATCCTGCCGTTCGCGATCAACTCGGTGGCGGTCTTCGTGTTCCGCCAGTTCTTCCTGCAATTGCCGAACGAGCTGTTCGAGGCGGCCCGCATCGACGGGGCGAGCGAGCTGAGGATCCTGCGCAGCGTCGCGTTGCCACTGGTGCGGCCCGCGTTGCTCACGGCGAGCCTGCTGACCTTCATCGGGCCGTGGAACGAGTTCCTCTGGCCGTTCCTGGTCACCAAACAGGCCGGCAAGCAGCCGCTCGCGGTGGCCCTGGCCAACTACATCAGCACCGTGGCGGCCGCGGCGACCAACCCGTACGGCGCGATCCTGGCCGGTGCCTGCGTGCTGGCCGGGCCGGCGGTGCTGTTGTTCATCGCGTTCCAGCGCTATTTCGTGTCCTCCGAGCTCGGCTCCGGAGTGAAGGGGTAAAGGGATGATCGGCATGCGGCGAGGGTTCACCGGTCTGCTGGCGGTCGTCCTGCTGGCGGCGACGCCGACCGTGGCGGTCGCCGCGCCGGCCGGTGGCGCGGCGTTGACCAACCTGGCCCATCTCGACTTCCTGACCGTGCCGGTGGCGCCGCCCGCTCAGGCCGGGCACACGACCTACCGGCTCGATCGGGAGCCCTCGGTCGGCGTGCTCTGGGTCTACGCCGACGATCTCGCCGCCGGCGGCTACCGGCGCGTCGGCGGCGGCGCCTACGACCCCGCCACCGACACCTACGGCCAAGGTGCGTACGACGCCGACGACGTCGCCCGGGCCGCCGTCGTCTACCTGCGGCACTGGCGGCAGTTCGGCGACCGGCACAGCCGGGACGAGGCCTACCAGTTGCTGCGCGGCCTGACCTACCTGCAGACGGCCGGCGGCCCCGACGCGGGCAACGTGGTGTTGTGGATGCAGCCCGACGGCACCCTCAACCCCAGCCCCACCCCCACCGAGACACCGGACCCGTCGGACTCGGCCGCGTCGTACTGGCTCGCGCGCACCATCTGGGCCCTCGGCGAGGGGTACGCGGCCTTCCGGACGGCCGACCCGGCCTTCGCCGCCTTCGTCCGGGGCCGCCTCGACCTGGCCATCGCCGCGCTCGACCGCCAGGTGCTCAGCCGCTACGGCGAGTACCAGATCGTCGACGGCCGCCGCGTCCCCGCCTGGCTCGTCGTCGACGGCGCTGACGCCAGCGCCGAGGCCGTGCTGGGCCTGAGCGCGTACGTGCGGGCCGGCGGCCCACACCAGGCCCGGGTGGCGCTGGCCCGGCTCGCGGCCGGCATCGCCGAGCTGGGCGGGGGCGACCCCGGCGAGTGGCCGAACGGCGCGGTCCTGCCGTGGGCGTTGTCGCGGTCGCTGTGGCATGCCTGGGGCGCGCAGATGCCGTCGGCGCTGGCCGAAGCCGCGACCGCCCTGGACGACCGGCGGCTGTTGACACCGGCGGTCACCGACGCCGCGGCCTTCACCCCGCGCCTGCTCGCCGCGACCGGCCCGGTCAACGGCCTGCTGCCCGCGCCGATCGATCGTTCCCAGATCGCCTACGGCGCCGACGCGCGCGTGCAGAGCCTGCTGTCGGTCGCCCGAGCGGCGCGCTCGGCCGGCCTCCGGCAGCTCGCGGGCGTGGCGGCCGGCTGGTTCTTCGGCCAGAACCCGGCCGGGGCGCGGATGTACGACCCGGCGACGGGCGCCACCGCCGACGGCGTCAACGGCGACGGCACGGTCAACCGCAACTCGGGCGCCGAGTCGACCATCCACGGCCTGCTGACGATGCTGGCCCTCGACGCCAACCCGGACGTGGCGGCGCTCGCGGCGGCCGGCGCCGGGCTCGTGAGCCGCGACGGCCAGCGGGTTGTCGAAGCCGAAGCGGGCCGCCGCGACGGCCCGGCCGCCGTGGTCGTGCCGGCCTCGGCGTGGACCGGCGAGTCGCAGTGGAGCGGCGGGGCCTACCTGCAGCTCGGCAGCGGCGGCACGGTGTCGTGGACCGTCCCCGCGACCACCCAGCCCCAGCTGGTGGCGGCGGTGCTCAACCGGGTCCCCGGGCCGGCTGGGCTCGGTGCCGTCACGACGCCCGCCGGTCCGCTCGGCGCGGTCGACTTCGGCGGTGGCGGTGCGCAGGGCGTCTCCGCGGCTCCCGGCATGCTGTTGCCGGTGACGGTGCCGCGGGCCCTTCCCGCCGGGACTACCGAGCTGAGCGCCACCGGCCCGCCCGGAGGCGGCCAACTCGACGCGCTCCTGCTGACCCCGCTCGTGTCCACAGTGGTCACCCGGGGCGGCGGATCCGGGGTGGTCCTGCTCTCCAGCGTCGCGGGTGCCGCGCGCCGGCTGACGATCACGGTCCCCGGCTCGGGCCGGACGGTCGCCTCCGCCTACGACGACCATGGCCGGCCGCGCGGCGTGGTGACCGGCTCGGGCCCGGTCACCGTCGAGGTGCCCGCGGGCGGGTTCGTCGTGGCCGTCCGCTGACTCCCCGCCGGGACCACCCGTCAGCCGGCCCCCAGGCCGAGCCGCTGGGTGACCGGCTGCTCCAAGCGCAGGCGGACGTCGGCGGCGTGCGAATGGCCGAGGTCGTCGAGCAGGGCGAGGGCCTCCCGCCAGGCCGCCGACGCGTCGGAAGCGCGCCCGCACGCCTGGTAGGTGTCGCCGAGATGGGTCAGCGTGTCGGCGATCCAGTACCGGTCTCCCACCTCGCGATAGCTGTCCAGGGCCTGCTGGAAACAGTCGATCGCTTCGTCGTACTCCCGCAGGCCGTGATGGATGTATCCCAGGCTGTCCAGGACACTGGCCTCGCCCTCCGCCCCGCCGATCCGCCGGTAGATGGCCAGCGACTGCCGGCAGTGCCGCAGCGCCCCGGCGAAGTCCCCGAGCCGGGCGCGGTAGAAGCCGACGGTGTTCAGATAACTGGCATGGGCCAGGGCGTCCGCCTCCGGCCCGGTGGCGGCGAGCGCCAGTTCGGCCTGCCGCAGCGCGTCCGGCAGCCGGCCGTGGCGCTCGAACAGAATGGCGAGATCGTGGTGGGTGTGCGCCTGCCCGCCGAGGTCGCCGGCCTGGCAATAGAGACCCAGCGCGCGCCGGTAACCGCGGGCGGCGTCGTCGGGCCGGTCCAGCAGCGTGTACGCGCGGGCGAGGCGACGGTGCGCGTACGCCTGCGCGGCGAGATCGCCGAGCCGCCGGCCGGCGGCCAGCGCCGCCTGCCAGACGGTCACCAGGTCATGCCAGGGGCCCTGCCGGTAGAGGTACGTGTCCATCGCCCAGGCCAGCTGCCAGGACTGCCGGTCGAAGCCCTCGCCGGCGGCGCTCAGCGTCAAGGCGATCAGCACGGGCCGCTCGGCGGTGAACCAGGCCATCACCGCGTCGAGATCGGCAAGCGTCTCCGGCGCGGCGAGGACCCGCTCGGCAACCGGGATCCCGATCGACTCCCGGCCCGGCACGAGCAGCAGGGCGGCCGCGTACGCCGTGCGTACGTAGTGGTCGAGCAGCCGGGCGTGCGCCTCGGGCCGGTCGTCGGCGTCGGGCTCCAGGCCTTTCGCGTACGCACGCAGCAGGTCGTGGCAGGTGTACCGGCCGGTGACGTGCTCGACGAGCAGGCTGGAGCGGACCAGCTCGGTCAGCAGCGCGCGGACCGTGCCGGGCGCGCTCGCGGCGAGCCCGGCCGCGGCCGGGATGGCGATGTCGGGGCCCGGATGCAGGCCGAGTAGGCGGAACAGCCGGCCGGCGGCGGGGGTGAGCGCCTCGTAGGACCACGAGAACACCGCCTGCACGTCGTTGCTCGGATCGTCGGCGGCGAGGGTTATCCAGCGTTGCCGGGCGTCGCGCAACTCGTCGGCCACCGCGCGCAGCGCCAGCTGGGGCTGCATGACGGCGCGCGCCGCCGCGAGGGCCAGCGCGAGCGGGAGGCGCGCGCAGCAGCCGATGATCGCGTCGACGGCCGCCGGCTCCACGCCGGCCCGGCCCGCGCCGAGCCGGGCGACGAGCAGCCGCCGGGACTCGTCGTGGCCGAGCACATCGAGATGCAGCGGCTGCGCCCCGTCCGCGGCGATCAGCCCGGTGAGCTGGTTCCGGCTGGTCACCACCACCGCGCAGGATCCGCTGCCGGGCAGCAGCGGGCGGATCTGGGTGGTGTCGCGGGCGTTGTCCAGGACCATCAGGATCCGCCGGCCCGCCAGGCAGCTCCGCAGCAGCGCGGCCTGCGCGTCGAGGTCGGCCGGGATGCTCCGGACGGACACGCCGAGGGCCTCGAGGAAGCGCCGCACGGCCTCGCCCGGGTCCATCACCGTGCTGGTGGCGTCGAACCCGCGCAGATTCACATACAGCTGGCCGTCCGGGAACCGGTGCGCCGCACGGTGCGCCCAGTGCAGCCCCAGCGCGGTCTTGCCCACTCCCGCGGAGCCGGTGATCACCACGAT
>Ga0307512_10001938_pt1 | contig 27628 bp, 28 predicted proteins | sample 14_EM_MG_FD_200267 | JGI IMG/M metagenome (GOLD analysis project Ga0307512, IMG submission 200267) | Populus trichocarpa ectomycorrhiza microbial communities from riparian zone in the Pacific Northwest, United States - 14_EM | ecosystem: Host-associated > Plants > Roots > Unclassified | place... | reverse complement strand
AGCCATACTCAGCAGGATTCATCTTGAGCATAACGATCATGTTGGCTGCTACTTATTCCATTCTGACAAGAAGCTAACTATATAGTCCTCAGGGCTTCCCACTTCCTCTCGTTATCATCTTCCTCTCGTATTCCTCACCAGCGTCGGGAAAACCTTCGGTGCAACCGTAACCGACATATATTATCCCTGTTACCACTGTGTTACGGTTGCTTCCTATAGATTATGACAGCCTACCCTGTACTTTGGCCATTAGAGCGGAGTTATGAGAATGTTATGTGGGTGTTACCATATGTAATATCGAATTACAGCATGATGCAAATTTCTCATACTGCATGCATTCGATTCACCCCCTTTTTTCAATCGTCATCTCCACCACCACCATCATCATCAACACCATCACTGTCAACACCATCACCATCACCATCACCACCATCACCATCACCACCATCACAATGACCAGCATCGGGTATTTTAATCTTCGATTATTCTTCCACGAAATCGTGTAAGACCCTCCTACCAGGGAAGCCCAATCCATAGCTACCAGCTTGCTCCCTGCGAAGCGAGATTGTCAGAGGTGAGAGCGAGCATTCCACTGCTACCAGCGAAGCCAGATCCACCGCTAACTGCTTGCTCCCAGCGAAGCCAGATTGTCAGAGGTGAGAGCTAGTATTCCACCGCTACCAGCGAAGCCAGATTGTCATAGGTGAGAGTGAGCATTCTACCGCTGCCAGCTTGCTCCCAGCGAAGCCAGATCCACCGCTAACCGCTTGCTCCCAGCGAAGCCAGATTGTCAGAGGTGACAGCGAGCATTCCACCGCTACCAGCTTGCTCCCAGCGAAGCCAAATCCACCGCTAACAGCTTGCTCCCTGCGAAGCGAGATTGTCAGAGGTGAGAGCGAGCATTCCACCGCTACCAGCTTGCTCCCAGCAAAGCCAGATCCACTGCTACCAGCGAAGCCAGATCCACCGCTAACTGCTTGTTCCCAGCGCAGCCAGATTGTCAGAGGTGAGAGCGAGCATTCCACCGCTACCAGCGAAGCCAGATTGTCAGAGGTGAGAGTGAGCATTCCACCGCTACCAGCTTGCTCCCAGCGAAGCCACATTGTCAGAGACGTGAGAGTGAGCATGTCAGAGCAGTGAGACCAAGCATATCTGAGGTTGGAAAGTGAATATGTCTGAGTTGTGTGAGCGAGCAGATCAGTGGTGAAAGTGAGCATGTCAGAGTTGGAGTGGGAGCGAGTATGTTAGAGTGTACACATGTCAGAGTAGTATATAAATAAGTAACTATTGAATATATAGTATTATCCATAAATTGCAGTATACAATACATGCGCTACAGTTGCATTATAGTAATATTTCCGTTATGCTATCGGTAAATTACAGGAGCATTATGGTGCATTAACGAAAACAGCACTGGGGTGTTTTTCATTATGTGGTGTTATCAGTGTTACGGGAGCTTACGGTGGGCCATATAGCCTCCCGTAGATTACACATGACAGAAAATGTTTTTCCTGACGTACCCGATGACGAGAAGTAGATGAAGGAATAGATTCAGAGATTCACAAATTTCACTTTGTGATGCGCAACACCATCACCTTATCCTAACACGGATCAGTCCCCTCTATTCGTGACGATACAAGAAATCATACCACTGCCTTTGCCAGATATTGTAAATCATCATCTATGATACCATCTCCAGGTTGCTCGCCAGCTGAGATGAATTCCTCCCAAGCCTCCCTTAGCTCATCTACCTTCTGAGAAATCCCTGCAGTTGCTGCAATGTTCTTCAGTAGACTTGGACGCCTCTTGTACTGCTTCCGCTCGTTCTCCATGCAGTGCTATGGGAAGCAATTACATTAATTCAAGAGATTCCCGTTCAGTACTTGCTGATAATGACCTTTACTTGCTCAATTGCAAGGTTACTCAGCTAACTGACAGTGTTTTTGTGGGAAAATGGCTCCTACCACTTTAGAGCCACGCATTTGAGTGGGTACGTGACTGGGTTAGGGTTATCACGGCTCTGTATCACGCCATAGACACGGTTGAAAAGCATTTGCTGTATGGCATCCGAGACGATCACGATTCAGACAGACCTCGCCAATCACGTACATATTATCATCTCATCTCTTTCCTTCTTCTCTCTTTTGTTTCTTAGTTCTAGCCAATCAACTATCCCGCCATGGCTACTCCCTCCCTACCCTCCTCGAAACGATACCTCCATTTTGGTAGCTTCCTACGGAATCTGCAGCGCGCTCTCCTCATTCCAGATATCCACCAGAAATGGTGCCCTGACTCAGAGGTTGTTTCGGAAAGCAGAGCACGGGAAAGTAAGCTGGTAGCGAGCGACAGACAACAACGTGACAATATGGACGTGGATGGAATGGACGTGATTAGTGTTAGCAACGGTTCGAAATTGGCGGTTCGGTTCCGGGTTTGGGTAGGAACCGAACTGGAACCGTTGCAACAGGTTTTACCCCATCATAACCTGAACCGCATCGAACCCGCGGTTTTTTCGCTGTGTCCACATTTTCGCAAACTCAGCTCCTTGGTTCCAATTAAGTATTTCAGTTATGATCGTATCACAATATGATATATACGTAAAAGATTCAGTTCTAGATGCTCTTTCACCTCCCATTCTCCAATGTGTGATCGTATCGCACATTGGACAATGGGAGGTGAAAGACCATCTAAAACTGCATCTTTTGCGTATACATTATAATGTGATACGATCATAACTCAAATACTTAATTGGAGCCAAAGTTCTGAGTTCGCGAAATTGAGGCTCTGCTGTATGATAAACCCGGCCAAAACACCGTGGGTTTGTGTCCGGTCCGGGTAACAACCACGCCAAGACAAAGCAGGTCGGGTTTTTAGCCGGGTCTGGAACCGAACCGAACCGAACCGCCAGTCAAAACCCGGACCACTGGCGGGTCACCCGGACCTGTTGCTAACACTAGACGTGATGGGACTGGAAAACTGGGATGTGAGCAGAGTCTACACCACAGCAACAATTAAACAGAAACCACGCACAGAGGACCACTAGGCAACGACAGATCGATGAATGGAAAGCGGGAGAATGGAAAATGAGGATACTGGAATCGCAATCAGAGACGCGCTGATTTGACTCCAATGGATGTTGGAGCCACTATCAGCATTCGGGCTTTGAAGCATGGGGATTTCACAGCTACATGTTGAGGGCATCTCCGCTGAGACCGTAACCCGGAATCAGATGCCACTTCTGCTTATTCTCGGCGCCCCTATCGTTCTTGCCTCTGACGTGACGACATTTCTCTCCAAGTATGAGAGAATCGCCACTCTCACTGCTGCTGACCCTCCCAGCCCAAACGTCGTCGTCATGCGTCCCTACTACTGCACAGAAGAGATCAGAGAGACGGCGATGATGATGCACAGTGATGAGCGCCAAGACTAGGCTGCATGCACGAAGGAGATGCTGGATGTGTTTTGGTATACTGACAGCCGGCCCGATTCACTTGTCTACACACTTACATATTTGGACAATATTTGTGCAGAGTTTGTACGCCGTGACCATACAGTAAGTCTTAAGTCATTTGTCCGCACCTACGATCACATCAGCGGAGTAGTCACCAAGCGCGGCATGATGGTTGAGTACGAGAGGACAGATAGGTTGCTGTGTGCACTTCCCAAACAACTCTGGAGGAACGTGATTACCAAGCTCGGGCTCAACCCGCTCGATCCACATACGTTCGACTACCGCATGTTTACTGACTGGATGACCTCAAGAATCTCTGCCCCCGAGGCCATTGCAATGTCTGAATTTCTCACTCCCACTGCTGCACCGATGACTACCGATGCAACAACTACACCGCCAACTTCTCCAGCTTCCATGTATTCCATTAATCACACAGCGCTCGCAACATCTCCAGCTTCCACTGCATCTCCCACTTCGATACCATCTCCTGTGCCCCTGGCTCCAACAGCTTTGACCTCACCCATGGCTGCCACAAGTACTTCGGCTTCCCCGGTTTCTTCGGCTGCCTCTGTTTCTTCGACTCCGACAACTCCCAAGACTGACATGACTTCTCAGGCTTCCACGACTTCCCCTGCATCTGCCCTGGCTTCTCCGGCTCCCTGCGCTCCCCCAGCTGCCGAGACTACCATGACAATTCTAATGGCAGCAAAGGTTCCCTCTACCACAGCGATAATTAATACACCCCATTCGGCTCCTTCTCCCACGGCTAGACAAGGTACCATCCATGCTGAACCGACTGTCCGACAGTGAATAATCTGTGTTGAGCCACCTCGAGGCCCGCCAGTCCATCGCCACCGTTTTGGGCAGCCCAAGCACCGTCACAAGTCATCCCTGCCGAACAGTCTCATGCCCGACCAGCAGCACAGTCCACAGCCAACTTCGGTGTTCAATCCGAAGACCGCCCCACCGCCATCACATCAAGATTCAGTACAGCCCCCGCAGCCACGAGATGTTCCCTCATGCCAGTACTGCAGCGGTTAGCATCACCTGCGGAAGTGTGTCAATTTGCGTACCGACCTGCAGGATGGTGTTGTAAGTATCAATAACCATGATAGTCTTGTGCTTGGGTGTGCTGAACAGGAGATACCACTGACACCGGCTGCCCGCGGTGACCGCACGATGAGAGACTATGGAAGTGCAGGGCGTCCAGTGCTTTCGACACCACCACCACCGCCACCGCCATCACAATCACAAGCTCGCTCGAACACATCCCCGCTGCCACTGTCGTCATCGCTCATGTCCCCGCCATCGTCACCAGCACGTCCAGTCTCACCAGCCCCGTCTCCCGCTCGAGCAACACCTACATTCACACCGCTGCTATCACCAGAACAATTGACACAACTGATGCGGGAGGTCATGGAGCGTTTCGCACGATCTCGGTAAGTCAAAGTTGATGTGCAACCCCTGTCCGAGATACACTGCCCGCCCACCACTCGCCATGTGAATGGAACGAATGCGGGAGCAGTCACGTTCTGAACGCCATCTACTCGGTAAAGCATAGGGTTGGTGGCAGGGAGCGGAGATGGGAACGCAAAGTGTGCTTCGCACAATGGGCCAGGGAAGGGAAATTTCATTTTTTTGTCACCACCACTGGCAAGAAGCGCAGAAAGAGGAGAGAGGCAGCACTCAGGACACGGAGGTGAACTTGGAGGTGGGGAATGCACTCGGAGGAGCAAAGTGGATTCGGAGGAGACGTGGACTTGGGAGTAAGAAGCACACTTGGAGGGCACGGGAGCAATGCACACTTGACGAGGGTGCATTTGGAGGATACGACTGCAAGAAGCGCACCCGGAGGATATGGAGGTCAAGCGGACTTGACAGGTATGGAGGATAAGGTTGGAAGAGTGAGCACTATCTCATTAAACCAGGACAATATAGCAGCTGCGGAGGAGAATTGTGGGCAATGTCTCCATAATCCGGGACAAAGGGATGGGCACGGATGACACGGGATAGTCAGCACCGTCTCGTTACACCGGGACGTGATGGCTGGAGCGGAGGATTCGGGTTGGATGCTGCAGTGGAGAATTGTGAGCACCATCTCGTTAAACCGGGACGAGGATTTGGACTTGGAAGACACAGGATCGTGACCACTGCCTTGTTAAACCGGAACAACGGTATGAGCATGGATCATGCGACTTGGGAGAATCAGCACTGACTGTACACGGGACAATCAGCACCGACCGTAAACGGGATGCAAGATGAGTGGAGGAGACTTCAGTGGAACGCTGGATAGAGTGGGTTTTTGGGCCGGGGTTTCATGTGTTTTCTTGTTTCTTTGTCATTTCTCGTTCCTTTCTTGTTGCTTGTTTCATTCGCTGGTTGGCGTTTGCTGTCGGAGCTGATTCTGCATGTTACGGAAAACGGGTGGGATCTTGGGCATACGAGATGACGGGAAGGAGGAGGAGGGGGATGGGGAAAGAGGAGGAGGATGGCGGAAGAGGAGAACTCAGTGCTTCCCACTAGGTGGCTGGGGAGGAGTTGTGGTGGGAAAACGGCTCCCACCACTACAAAGCCACGCATTTGACTGGGTAAGTGACTGGGTTAGGGTTATCGCGGCTCTGCATCATGCCATCGACAACGTTGGACAACCTTCGCTGGATGGCATTCAAGATGATCACGATCCTGACAGACCTCACCAATCATGTACCCATCATCATCTTATCTCATTCCTCCTTCCCGATTTTGTTTCTTAGTTCTAGCCAATCAACTATCTAGCCGCGGCTACTCCATCCCTGCGCTCCCCGAAACGAAACCTCCATTTTCGTAGCTTTCTACGGAAGCTGCAGCGAGATCTCTCGATCTGGGATTTTTGCCACACCAGTCTGAATATCTTCTGCTTTTCCCTTGGCATACACCATGCCGTTGTGGAAGTACTTATGCTGATAATGGATTACATCACCTTATCAGAGCGTTGAATTTAGTTAGGGCGAGTTCTTACGACTATTGACCACGTCATAGCAGAGTGGTTTGTAGTACCAGCTTGTGACTTTTTGCATCGATGCATAGGAAGAGGGCTGCTTGTGGCAGCAAGACAGTCATCACTCCCATCGGTGTCTCTGTCAACACTCCGAGACACCACATTACCTCCTTCTCTGGCAAAATCGTCAATCTCATCAGCGCATTCCTCAACCTGTGAATTGAAAAGCCTCTCGATGGCTTCACTATCCACCTCATCAGTGGGTTCTTCCACCACATCACCAGAATCCTCCACATTATCCTTGTCAGCATTGTTATCGTGCAGTAGACCACTAACAGCCCTTGACAAACACCGGTCCATCATAGTCGGAAGCTGGAGGATGTGGGCATTGCCATCCTTTTCGACAAAGTAGTTTGGAGAGGATATTTGAGTTAAAAAAGTCCGAAAGGAACGGCCAGGATCACACGGCGGAGAGCTTGGTGGTGTATGTATCGTGGAAGAGATTCAGTGAAGTGCGGTGAGGTCAAATGGTGAGCAAGCCAGGGTGAGAGGTGTAGGTCCCAGTAGAGGTAGCTAAGTACTCAAAAAATTCGACGTCACTCAAGTGATGGCTTAGGGTTTTGTAGTAACCAGCAAGGCGACATCATTTGTTGATTGTTACAAGCAGGAAACGGCTGCAAGTCATTGTCAACCACAGATACAGTGCTATCAGTGTCAGCGAAAACAGATCCTAAATACAGTATGTTTGAGTCATTAGACAATAATGGAAGATACTGACAAGTAAAGCACTGTATGAATCCCAATATTACAACTCAATAACATTGCCGAGGTTGAGTTGAAGATGTATATGTTAGTACTGACCACTACTACCAAGTCAACTCGCTTTTCCCTTTGTATGGGCTTTATTCACTCATATACAGAAAAATATCCCATGCTAGAACACTGACAAAAAACAGAAGACCAGAACGAAAACAGTAAATGACCCGTAAACAGAGGTGCCGCCGCTCCACCTGGATTCTGCCATTCCTGGCTGGAAGCCATTTCACTGGGTGAAGAGTCGAAAAACAGACAGAGTGTCCCTCGGTATTTGCAGCGATGCGGGTGGGCGGGTTTTTTGATGCTGAATGTGCTGCTTTGCCTTAGCCACTGCCGCTTTGCTCCACTTATATACCTCTTCCCTCGCTCCTGGCCCCCATAATTCCAATCATTCCACCAGTCCGGACGATCGTAGTCCGCGATAGGGCTCAGTCCAGCCCAGTCCAACAGGATAGCCGGACTGGGCCGGACCACAGATTGCCTGTCTTGGACTGGATGAGCTCAGTCAGGACCGGTCCATGCAGGTGATGTGGCCGGAAAATCCGTTTCTCACCACCACAACCACACAGGTTGGCAGGGGGAAACAAGCAGGGGGTGTGCAGAGATACAGCAATAGCGGAGATGGACTGAGTGATGGGGAGTATTGTTAGAGCCTAAGATTCGTGACTGCTCTTTTAGACTTCACACTACTCTTCCATTCCCTATGCATCTTGGACCTTTAGACCTGTACCTATTTATCACACCATAGCCAATACACATGGTTCTCCCCATCACTATCGCAACAGGGAGTATATATTTGAGAGACACCGGGGTTGATATAAAATATCTTATCAAACAACGAAATACACACCGTATCTTTCACAGCTCTTGGTCCCACACACTCTTGCCTAGCTTTCATAGATCCATGCAATTTGGGTGGTTCCTCAAGCAATCTTGCTGAGCCGTCATAGATCCACGCAATTTACGTGGTTGCTCACGTAATCTTGCCGAGTATTCATAGATCTATGTAATTTGTGTTGTTCCTCACAGCCTGGTAGCCTATCACATCCTCTCAACCTCTTCCTATGCTCCTTGAGCCAGAACTGCTCTTTCTCATGAACATGAGTCCTCCTGTATGACACTATTCCGTGACGAAATGTATGGCCGACTCCCAGTGACATAAGGCTAATTCCATCCGAGTGGACTGGTCCAGTCCCAGTGCGTACCAGGCCAGTGGAAATTTGGACTGGTCCGATCCCAGTCCAAAAATCTCTTCGACTGGACTGGACTAAACCCGGACTGGTGGAATCATTGCTCACTTCACTCCCATCCTTAGGCTCTGGCGCCAAAACATTCAGCTCATGCTCAGGCTCAAGCCCAGGCTCATGCTCCCAGCTCTGGCTCAGGCTCTGGCTCTAGCTCTAGCTCAAACTCTTGCTGTTTCTCGTGATTTGGGTTTCTTGCACCAGCGCAGGCCCGTGCTTTTGTGTACTTCGCGGTACCATGAAGTATGGGAAAACTTTAATTTGTTCTGGCCGAAAGGCTGAGAATGAATCGAATGAATCTAATCAATATATTGATATTGGTCGATACACGCCAATACTGGACAGTAACGGGCGCTACAAAGCAATCAATGGGATAAACCAGATATGAACTTGGGCGTGAACTCAATGATGTGTTAAATATGGTGTTGTACTGATTAGAACTGCGCAGTATTGAACAGTATGAATATAAAGCCAAGTACTTTCTATGATAGACTCTGTACTTGTTCGAAATGAACTCAACTCATGATCAGATACTAATGACTATGGATGAATCCAAGACGATAACAGGCGGTATACACAAGTTGGAGTATAATTAGTGATGGACCATGGACTGTTCTGCGAAATGAACATGGCTCAGCTGCAGATACAAGCTAGTACATACCCATACGTCGCAGTAAGAGTTCGTACTGAACGTCGTCAGAGTCAAATTGGATTGGTGTTAAAGGAAACCATATATAGCCCCATACGGGTCAGTACTGACCAATATTTGGAAAATACTGATATAACAAGAGCTAAATCGCGATAGGTGTGAAATGCGTGGTGATAGAGATACTGTTTCCTGTCGCACCTAAAAATGATAGCCGCACAATTCCAACACATACTGATAAGTATGATGTAGTATTGAACAGTCGGAGTCTCGGCATGAAGGGGTCATTGCAAATTCATTACTATGTAGCGTGCGGGTAGCTGCCCGCCACTTATAGACCATGTTCTATCGAGGCATTTACCAATGCCAATGACTATGTGAGGTTTTAAAATTGCCTACCATAGGTTTATCCAGCATCCAAAATGTACTGCTACTCTGCATAGGGTTGGAGTGGTAATCATTCAGATTCAGATTACCTTGCCCCCTGTGCTTTGGTAATTCAGGCGGTGAATCCAAATATAGCCTTGTGGCTGTCAATCAGCATGCTGTGCGATTGCTGCAGCCATGTTTTCAGGCATTCATTATCCTCCATCCTCACTGTACAAATCGTGTTGATCAAAAGGAGACTGAGCAGATCCAGAAGCCATTGCAGAGTAGGTGAGATTGTTGCTTGGTATTATTTTGTATTGGATGATGGATACTTGTCAATGTTTGGCCCAGTATTTATTCTCCACACACTTTAGAAATGCCGCTTGGTATTGGGTAGTATAGGAAGTCCCGTGCTAACGATTCCCATGTCCCTCGTTGCGAACAATGGCACCTTCTGGACAGGATCGAGGACATGTGCAGAAATGAGAAGCATACCGGTCATTGGAGTAACTTAAGCTCATGATTTGGACCGCCTCTGGTGCGCAACAGTCATGGCAAAGTATCAGGGTTCCTTCCATTGAGTCATCGTCTTAGCTAAAGCTCACATAATGCTGTCAATATGATGGAACATGTAATTGTATTCCGAAATACCATAACGCAGAGTAACTGTATGCACTTTCGACACCTACAAAGCCCCGTATTTGAACCTCCTTGGAACTTCCATGATGTACTTGACGATTGTCCATTTGGTCTGTGTTGTGAACAGTGTCCTATAATAAAAGCAGTTCGATTCTTGAGCCACTTCCGGGTGAATTCTCGTAATGGGTAGGATCGCTCAAGCAACTGCAACATTGAATTCAACCCTGGCTTAATATTCGCATTTGGCAGTACTGCAAATTGTATTTTAGCTTTTGGACAGTGAATGAACATGTTTCAAAATCCTGGTGTCGGTATATTCAATACAGTAACATCAGCAAAATGTGAATCGGTCTGGAAGCAACACGCAATCCTCCCAGACACTCCGGGTGACCTCACCAGTGCTTCTAAGTACTTCTAGATGCTCCCAGACTCCCCTGGAGCTTAGCAAAGTGCTCTCAGACTCTGCAAGAGCATTGCCAGGATGCTCCGAGATTTGACTTATAGAATAGTCAAATTTTTGAGCTCCTGATACCTCTGCGCTGATCTGGGAGAGACTTCGAGAGAAGCTGAGACCGCTGCGCTGCTCTTCGGGATGATTCGAGAGCAGCGGAGGCCGCTGTGCAGCTCTGCGGGAGACCTGGTGCCGTATTATCACGGCGGCGGTTCTTTCATAACCACAAGGCATCTGGTCTGTTACAGTCACAAGATTTGCTCCATCATAATATGGCTTGCATGTTTTAAGTCTCACTATATATATATATACGGTCAATCTGGCCGCAGATGATACTTGAGCATAATTGGAGGAGCACCTGGACATGCCCATTGAGAACTTAAAGATGCACCACTTGCAGGCCGTTGTGGTGAAACGATGGAGCTGGAAGACAGAGAGAGCCCATCATCGACACTGCGCTGCACCTCTCGCGGCATCCAAATGACATTCATAAGAGAGAGCGGATCTGGTTCGAGGAGAGTAGGAACTGTGTGAGTAGATATGCTGCTACCCGGCGTTGACGATCCACGAAATTGCGTGGCTCCAGGAAATCTCGAAAAGAGCGAGTGAGACCAAAAGTTAGGAAAGATCGTGTATGTATTTTCATTGTATGGTAACATGAGATAGAAATGGGATGATGTCTATCTACTCCGGAGTCTGCCCAATATACACTCCTCGTCACTCTGGCCACCTCCGTTACCCCTGTATCACTGTACAACCGCTGTCGGTTCTTGAAGATGCACTTGGACGCCGCGATCGAGCGTGATCGGATACGCACTTGGAGATCGAGTGAACTGAGAGATGCACTTGGAGACCGAGAGATCGAGTGCACTCAGAGATGCACTTGGAGGCCACGAGGGAGCGAATTTGGAACTGCACTCAGCGGCCGAGATTGAGTGGACTCAGAGATGCACTTGGAAGCTGAGATCGAGTGAACTCAGAGATGCACTAGGAAGCTGAGATCGAATGAACTCAAAGATGCACTTGGAAGCCGTAATTGAGCCTATTAGGAGATACACTTGGAGGCCATGATCGATCAAGTTGGAGGAGTGCTGGGAAGGGTTGATCTGGAGGCAATTGATCTGGAGGCGGTCAATCTGGAGGCAGCCAATCTGGAGGCAGAGAATCTGGAGGCAGCCAATCTGGAGGCGGTGGATCGGGAGGCATGTGCGATGGAAGCTGAGACTCTATTCATTGGTTAACTTGTAATTATGGGATTGTAGTGAATTCAATACAACAAGGTCCGCTGAAAGCTTAGAGACTGGCTGGGAGCGGGAGACAGTCGATCATAGGATGATGCAGTACGCGGTGTATGCAGTACGCGGTGTATGCAGTACGCGGTGCATGCAGTACGCGGTGTATGCAGTACTCTGTGTATGCTGTACTCGGTGTATGCTGTACTCGGTGTAGGCTGTACTCCGTGTATGCTGTACTAAGCGTATGCTGTACTTGGTGTTACATCTTGATCATGGCATGGAGAGATAGAGAGGGATGACTTAACTTCGAGTTCTTAGGTGACGGTAGAGTTGAGGACGAGAAACAGAGAGATGAGAAGAGATGGGGCAAATAATCATGAAAAACTGCAACTTAGAGACTTTCGTGTGCGAGTCAATTTGCCATGCCCGATATGGCAGGTACAAGTCCCAATCCGTGGAGTAATTGAATGAATATGAGGTCTTCACAACCTCATCAGGCAAGTCGTACACCTGATTTCTCATATCCGCTCGTATCCTCCACATCGTTCTCATCTTCATCCCACATCTCTCACTTTCTCATGAACAACTCTACCATCATCGCAGAACCCAAAGTTAACTCATCCCTCTCTATCCCTCCATGCCATGATCATGAGTTGACACCGAGTACAGCATACACCAAGTACAAAATACACCGACTACAGCATACACCGAGTACTGAGTCCAGCATCCACCAATGATTGTTTGTCTTCCCTTGATTCGTAGGATTGCAAATTGACCACGGAAGGTAGCGTTAGCTTCCGGCGTGCTTCCCTACATGATCGACCGCCATCAGCCAGCTCGCCATGACAGCTTCAAGGTACAATCACCTGGTTACATTCCCACGTTTGCGAGTCAACTGACTGATGAATAGAGTCCCAGCACTCAGCACACCGTCCATCGACCACCTCCAAGTACTTGACCAATCTCGCTCAATCACGGCCTCGAATGTATTTCTGCAAACACGCTCGATCACGGCCTCCAAGTTTGCACAAACATGGCACCCAAGTGCATCTCCAAACTTGCTCGACCACGGCCTCCAAAGGTATTTCCTACTTCGCATCATCATGTCCTCCACATGTATCTGCAAATTCACTCGATTACTGCCTGCAAGTTTTCCCAATCACGCCCTTCAAGTGTATCTCCAAACTTGCTCAATCACGACCTGCAAGTTCGCACATTCATGGCCTCCAGTGCATCTCCCAACTCGCTCGATCAAGATCTCGGAGTGGATCTCTAAGTTTGCACGATCATCGTCTCCAGGTGCATCTCCAGACTTGCTCGATAATGTCGTCAGAGTGTATCTCTGAGGTCACTTGATCGTCATTTTCAGGCGCACCTCGAATTGCTCTCAAGCACCGCCTGCAGGCAGTCCAGATATAGTCTGTGTAGATGGGTAACTATATAGATCGATAGATGAGAATACAAACAAAATACTGGAGATTTAAAAATCATCAAACGATAAGTAGTAGCTATAATTTCCAAGTGTCCCAGCAACGTTCCCAAAGAAGATGTCATTTTTCCCAGAATGCTTCGTAGTGTGAGCAATGGGTCCAAATTCCCGGGTCAGTTCCGGGTCCGGTTCCAACCCGGAACCAAACCATTGCAACGGGTTTCCACACAACACCCACTCCTCAAAAGTCAACATTACTTGCTCCAATTAAGTATTTGAGTTCTGATCGTATCACAACATGATCAATACATAGATTGTGCAGTTTTAGTCGCTCATTGACCTGCCGCTTTCGGATTTGCGATACGACAAATATTCGTTTAGTCACGATCGAAAACCCCCCAATTTGACTTCAATTCAGCTAGTGTTTCACAACCATTCAACGAATATCAGTCGGATTGCAAATTTGAATGCAGGAGGTGACAGAGCGGCTAAAGCTGAGCAATGTGCCCATTGACCATGTCATGGTACGATCGAAACTCAAATACTTAATTGGAGACAAAGTTGTACGAACCGTAAGATGGAACCCGGTGGGTCCCTTGTTTTCCGCCTAACAACCCTGACTGGACCATCCGGTCCGATTCCCAACCCGGACCGCAGCGGGGTAACCCGGAACCGTTGCTAACACCACTCCTTCGTTGCTGGCGCTCCCAGGTGCTCCCAGGTTGGGCATCAGTGCTCCCAGACTTATCATCGGCGCTCCCAGACTTGTCGTCGGTGCTCCCAGACTTGTTGTCGGCGCTCCCAGACTTGTTGTCAGTGCTCCCAAACTTGTCATCGGCGCTCCCACACTTGTTGCCGGCGCTCCCAGACTTGTCATTGGCACTCCCAGGCTTGTCGCCGGCACTCCCAGCTGCTCCCGGGTGCACCCAAAGTTCTCTCCAGCGCTCCGAGGTGTACTCAAACTTATCAGAATCGCTCCCATGGGACTCCTGTACCAGTCATCAGAGATCCCAGTTACTCCGAAGGACGGCCCGAATACCCTCCTAGCTTTTGATACTCTCCCGAAATTGACACATCTGAGTTTACACTACACACTCTCACCGACACTGCTGGAGGCTTGCAGTGATTAAAATACATTTTGCTGATTAAATCTTCGCTGCTATATGAAGGTCTGATTCAGAACTCTCAAAGTATCTTGAGATACATACTTTCCCAATTATCATTGTTAAACCTTGTCTCATGGCTAACAGATTGTTTATTCAAGCATTGCCGTCTTTTCGAAGTCTATGACTCTTCCCAATGTCTGTGGTTTCATTCTCTCCAGATTGTTAATCACGCTCATGGGTTTCCAAAGACCTTGTGCTGCATATTACCCTGAGACTGCTCATTACTGCACCTCAAGTACCCTGGATGACGTGCGCCATACATGGTATGTTGCTTTTCCATGGAGGCCACTCCATTCTAGAGGCAGAAAGAGTTGATTATAGTTTCCAAGTTATTGAGTAATTGGAGAAAGTGTTATGTGTCGTAATTCCATGTAAACGATCGTCAGTAAGCTCTAAACAGTCAAAAAGTTTCGTCAAATGTACGGCTAGCCTTGCTCTAGTGTGTTGGACATTGACTAATTATCCTAAATTAGCTTTCGGAAAAGGGAAAGAATAAGCTATCCACGTTGTTTCGTATGAGAGGTTCACCTGGCAATGTCTAATTTCGATTGGTATAGTCACTAATGACCAACATTATGGCTAGTTTGTTTGTTGATATCCACCCATCCAATGATAAACTAACTTGATTTCTTGATGGAAACTGCTTCCTAATTGCATCCACTGACAGTGAGTATGTCCTCCAACGAATGTTGCTAAGGGTGCTGCTGGACCGTCGAACCTGCTGCCTACAATTGATATTATACAATCGTCGCAGCTCTAGGTTTGGTATAGCATTGGATGTAATATCAGCCGAAACATATCCTAAACGGAGGTAGTCATTCCAGGTGTCTTGGTGAAATTCAGCTATTACATAGTCCTTAGATGCCAGTGTGGAACGTTTTGCCTGTCAATGCAGTTAGTATAGAGAAGATTTAAATGTTAAATATGAATTTCCTTTGTGAACTTACTATTGTAATTCCTCAACTTCCTTGTCTCTTCAGAATGGAAAAAGCTGATTCATTAACAGTTGAAATAGTCAATTCAGTAACATCTCACTGTGGTCATTCATTTAACTATGCGATGGGCGTGTTTGCCAACTAATGGTTCCTCATTGAGCTGGTCCGATGATCTGATGGACGGCGAAGAGCTTGATAACACAGGATAGATATATTGCCTGGGATGCCGGTCTCCTCAATTCCCCAATGCAAATGGAATCACCACAAAGATATCGGTCTAGTATGATTGCAAGCAATAGCAAGGTTCAAGCCCACATTGATAGAAGGCAACGAAGCATCCAGTATGATTTGTAGAGTAAACTGACTCAAATCATCAAGAAAGACACATTCATTTTTCGAAAGCCATCATAACCTTTAGCCATGACCTATTGAAAGATTTTCAATTTGCCAAGGTGGTAGGAAGTTGAAAACTGGATAGTTGGACTTTTGAGACTGTCAAAAGATACGTTATTATAAAGTACAACACGACTTCTGAAATATAGACTCTAGAGCTATGCGGATGAAAAAAGTCACACATATAAGACATTGCATGCATCGTTCTGAAGTTGAATACAATGGCCAAGTGACAAGACTGAGTGATCGAAACTGCGTTTCGGAACGATCCAGCATGCTTCGTTGCTGTGTAGCATACTCATCCTTCACACAACTGTCAATGCTCTGTTGACTGTTATCTGGAGGTGGTGGTAGCAATGTCGTCACTTGTATTTTTGTCCATAAAGGCAGCTGACAGATCAATCATGGCAAAACCCACTGGTTGCACAGCCCCCTATTTGTCCAAGTCTCAAGACTGAACATGGTTTTTGCTCAGTTGATCCTCAGTTGTAGAAGGTGGTAGCGATATCGCAACTAGCATTATAGAAAAAGTCCGACCTGTGAGACATTCCATGCATATTAATGATGCTGTATACAAGGATATACTGAATGGACTAACTGTGAAAACTGGATTTAGGAATGATGCAATGTGGTTGATTGCTGTGTAGCTGTTGAAGCCCCCCACAAAATCTGTGGACACTCATAGTTATGAGGCAGTAGTGATATAGTTACTAGCATGTTTGGTTTACAAAGGCAGTCAATAGTGTAATGATGGGTCAATGTGGTTGTATGGAACCTGGACGATCCAAGGTGCAAGATCAAAATTGTTGACGCTCTGTTGATGCTCATTGTTAGAAGACAATATCGATAGTGTCGCTAGAGGTATTGACTTCAAAGTTGGCCAATATCTGAATTATGGGTAAATGCCATGCCACAGCCCTTGGATGAGCTATGATGCAAGACCAACAACCATTGATCCTGCGTTGACTAACATTTTTAGCCCTTAGTAGTGTTGAAATAGCATGCATTTTTGACAAGAATGGTGGCCAGTATCTTGATTATGGGTTAAGGTCATTGCACGGCACTTGAATTATTCATGATGCAACACCAAAAATTGTTAATGCTTCTATGGCACTTATCTCTGGGATGGGGAATCGAGCATGCCATATTTCATTTTGCCTATAAAGCTGACTAATACTTTCACATTGGAAGAATAGAACAATGTAGCCCTTAGATTGCTGATAGTATAAGACTGCGGATCTTTGATGCTCTATCTATGCTCACCATGAAACATCCTCACAGTCATTTTAGAGTCAAAAATGAATGCCAAAATTCATATGGTCATTATTGACAGCCAATATATCGTTTGAATGAATACTCATTTGCATCCAAAAACCTCATTGCTTTACAATTTCTGATTCATGATTACCCAGGCTACTTCAGTGATGGATGATGTAGGCATGGTACATTCCTGCGCTTTTAGCTGGCAATTAACGGCATGTAGATCTATTCACTAGTTGTTGATGAATATAGCCTGACTTCCTTACCTTTACTCATTTAGCGCCTACTCCTTGATTTCCATCAAGTACAATAAGCAATTTTCACAATCTCAACCATGTGCATCAGGTTTGAGCGGTCAGTTATACGGCTGGATGCCCAGGTGAATTCTGCATCACAGCTGTCATTCATCTGGGATTTGATTGCATCTGACCACTCTCTGCATATCTAGTATGACATCACAAAATTAAATTGTGAGAGTAAATATCATCACTAATTCAGATTTTGCTGGGTTACTTGTCAATAACTGGCACAATGAGATCAAGTTTGTTGGGTGTTATTCAACTTGATTTGGAATCTAGAATATTCGCATGGCCCATACGACCCTGGCACATGCCCAGATGAATTCTCATGTCTCACATCTTGGTCACTGAAATTGAGAAAAAGCTAACGTGTAGCAAAACCGGTACCCAAGTTGCATTTCGAAAAGATACATTGTCAAATGATGCCATTTGGCTATTCATCATTTCAGCGATGCAGGAGTTGTCACTATTGCCCTGGCAGAATCCGAATCCTATCAGGTAATTTGCATGGGAGACAAGGCAGGGGTAAATGATTGGATGCCTAGCAGGCTTGGATGTTTTCATCAGAGATGAATTAAGTTCCGCGTCAGGCTGAGGTGACACTCTTCTTCTGTGTGACTGTAGATTCCCCAAACATAGCATCATATGATTACTTCATGGTCGACAAGTCACTTGTGGCATTTGGTATTTTCTGGGGATGGTATCAATAGACTCTGTGAGTTCTGCAAGGGTTGTTGGTATAGGTGCAGGTTGAATATTGTTGTTTGTGGGTTAATGACTGCTGGAACCCTGAATATTGCCATATTGCAATTCATATCTCTCCAATGAAAGTGGTTGAGCATGTCCCTCCATCCAGGTTTGGTCAATTCATCAAGCCATATCTGGTCCTGCCGAAACCTCTTCGAGCCATGCTTTATCATTTTGTAGATTGTGCCCATCAACCAGAGAGGTTTGTCGTCTTCACTCAGCTTGCCTGGCACTGAATCTTGTTCATCATCATCTGTATCTTCCCCATCCTCCCTGGTGTCAGAATATGCAAGATCGCTCAGACTTTTTCGGTGGGCATTCAACATCAGCTCAAAGGGATTTTCCCAGTGTCTGGTTCTTAATCACGCAATTTCCCGAGATCCCATATCTTCCTGCTAATGCTGAATCAATGTCTCTGCACCTTGCACTGACATGCTTGCCACTACGGTTTCTCTATCCACAAAATCCTCGATCTATTTCTCTTTCTTATTATTGCTTCACAAGTGTGTTTTCTATCTGTTCTCTGCCGCAAGTGTCTTTTTGAATCTCAAGCTGCACAATGCTTCTAAGGCTTGGACCCTTTCCACCTCGAAGGCAGTCGTGCCTTAGTTGGCTTGATGAAATTGTCGTGCGAATACGTTTGCCAAGTTGACGTATGTGACAACTGGAAGTTGTGAAAGGTTCTTGTTCTGAGAATTGACCATTGTATTGTGTGTTGACTTTGGTAATGGCTGAGATATTGGATGTTGCAAGATATGAACCACATGGCGGCAAGCTTCATCTTGTATGTCAAGGTTGGTATGCATCAGGAAGTTAAATAAAGTGAAATCTGCATTTTGACCGTCACTGCTTCAATCAAAATAGCAATTTTAACTGTACAACATGACTTGATTTTTAGCATGTCTGTCATGTAAGTTCCTGGGGATATCTTGAGACAAATGACAGCAGATGTCCTTTCAATCGAAGAATGTCCTCTTTGAATTCATCAGATATGCGATTTTGACTGTCGTTTACTGCGATGAATTGTAGTTGACAAACAGACAATATTGGACTGACTTAACGCAAATTGCGGGATGGTTGGAAACCCCTCCAACATGCCTCGATATGCAGCATGATTCATTTTGAGTAGATTATGGAAGTAGGCTGTTACTCATTCCATGTTGACCTGAAGTTGACTATATTATTCAGGACTTTCCACTTTTTTGTAGTTATTATCTTCTTCTCTTTTCAACAAAAGCAAATCATGCCTCGACAAAATCATCTGCAATGTACGAGCGGATTGGAATTGAGTCGAACGACAGGCACTTCACCTAATGTACCATCTGCTGGGACACAGCAACAATGCAGACACCAGTTCATTCACCCTGATGCTGCTATTGAAGCCACCACACATATGGCCTATGGCGCACATTTTCTATTGGTAGGTACAACCAGATGCAACTAGAATAAGATGCAGCATGCCATAGAATGTGAGTAAATCCAGATTGTGGTACACGGCTGTTGACTAACAATACACTGTACAGCTGATGTACATAGAGAGCTACCTGACCAATTTATTGCTGCGTGTATTGGGAAACCTGCATGGTCTACGAAGCTATTTGTCCGCTTAGTCTGCGAAATTGAACATCATGATTCTGTCAGCTCTGGGTGGTGAACTGACATAATCTGGGATACGTGTCCTTGAGACTGCACACAATAGGCATTGATAACCTTAGAGTATGCTACAGAAGCATATATGGGTGAGATGATAACCAATCTCATATGTCAAAGTAGCATCTGATTTCCTGTTGATTATGGACATGTCAGCACAATTGCAATGCAGGGAGGTCAGGTACAGCTAGAACAGTCTGACATGCGCCTTGTCTTGAATATGGCGAAAATGCCCAAAGGCTGCTGTCCCTGAGCACCAATTGAGGAAATGCAATACCGCTTGAAGAAATCTCGCACCAAAGTCTGAGAAGAGCAGATGTCGGGGGTGTTGTGTTTACAGGGCAGAACAAGGGGAAGGCTACCATAGAAAGACAATTGGCTATGGTTGTTGAAAATCTAACAGACGGCTGCGTTCTTTGCCAAAATGGCACACCAAAGATTCCACAAACATGCTGGAGGCATGGAGGTACAGGTGTACCTCCACCTGAACAGATGCCAACTCCGCCTGGAACAGCAAGTGCGCAGTCCGCACCAACCACTGACATTACGGAAGATGAAATGTCCGAAAGTGATGGTGTGTCACCATATTATGATTATATACATGACAAACATCCGAATTCTGAGTTTTACAATCACAATGCATATGCTAAGGATTGCAAGCTCGATCAAGATATCATTCCAGATTTGCTGCTTGATCAAGGAAAAACAACTGGTTTGTTTACACACTGCTGTGTGGTAATGGGGCTGACATCAGTTTTGCTGACAAGGGCACCCTATTGAGTGAATTTGGAAGTGATGACAAGCTTTGATAATCAGGAACAGGATTTTTAGGTGCATTATTATCTACAACTAGCAGATACTTCAAAGTATATTGTACTGGAAATGTATATATGAGTTATCAAAGAACGATGTAGTGATAACGGAGAGAGTAAATGAAACCGATAGAAAGGCCGGCACAACACTATGGATGCTTCACTCTGTCAAGTGAACTGATTCAATATTGCAGACATGCCCGAGGCAAAATGAGCAGCAACAGAGTGTCAAAGATTTTTGGTCTTGGAAGTCACGTAATTAGAACTGGATCTGGTGGTTGTTATTCATAATCACATTAGTGGCTGCCAAGTTCCGAAAAATGCTATCAAAGAAATCTCTTCTCTCTCCCCAACATTATTGTCAACTGAGAGTCATTGATTCTTGGTGTTGTGAGCAAGGCAATTGAAATGTAATTTTGTCACTGTTAAGTATAACCAATATATTGGCAGCCTTTATAGGCGAAATGGGGTGACATAAGATTACTACACCAGTGTGCAACTGAGCGTCGACCCAGTGTCACCCATTGTGGGCTCGGCACCTTGGGTAATCTCTGTGGCGACGGGTGGTAGATATCAATAAATCATGTACTGGGAGCATTTAGAGACAAAAACAACAGTGACATGATCTCTGTCTGACCCTGAAAAGGACCATCAACGGAGCGTCAACAATATACGGTCTTGCAACTTGGTCAATCCAAGTGTGGCGCTGTGGGAGGAATTTGTATGCATAGTAATGGTCACCTTGTCAGGAAATCAGGCTATAATATCTTCATTACCCCATCATGGAAGTGAGCATGATCAACAGAGTATCAACAATGTTTAGTTATGCATATGGGGTAATCAAGGTGTCACATGGATATTGGTGCTTATAATGGAACAATTCACTGCCTTTATAGCCAAAACACAAAATATAACAAGACATCGCCAGATTTCAAAATAATTGTTATTACAAACTGTAAACCATCCAAAAAGATAGAACTGGATGTCAAGTAAGTGATTATGGAATGATACTATTGTCAAACAGCAAAACCAAGAGCATGATATGAATCTAGAGATGGACCCACAGGACAACCCAATAACTGGTGTGAGCACTGGATCTGGACCTTGACTTTAGGTACGGATCTGGGTCCAAACAGAATAATTGCCAAATTGTCGGTGCAGGTTGTCCATCCCCCCGAACCGTCAACTTGGGTATGGTTCGATGATAACATCCCAAGGTGTTCAAATTGGGTGGGTTGTTAGCCAGTCCATCGTTAGATTCATAAAAGGCTCTTGAATTTCCAGTTTGATAATAGCATATTATCGAAATCAGGTAATCAACAACCAATAAGACGTTTTAGATGTTTTGCAGTTTGCGATATTGATTGATTTGGAATCTGTTGTTTTCCCTAAATGTATTGTATTTTTGCCAATGAATGCAAGAATGTGGATATGTGTACAAAGATCCGTGCGATGCCTACATTACCATATATGCAAAACCGATAACTGTTGCCGCTCCATTGACGCTCGTTTTCAGGATACAGCAGGGATCATGTCGCTGCGGTATGTGCCTCTAAATACGGGCACAATCTCATCAATGGATGTCTGCAACGAATTGGAACTTAGATTACCCAAGATGCAAAGGAAACAATTGTTGACACTCGATTGATGCTTGTTTTCAGAATGGGACAGTGACCGTGTTACAGTCTCTTTTGCATATAAATGCTCCCACTATTTCGCTTATGCATAACTGCAACAAACAACAGTATTCAATTACCAGACTTACAGGACCAAAAATCATTGACGCTCTGTTGATGCTCATTTGATTGTATTGTCCACTCAACATCTGCTACCATCGATAATTGTTTTCATATTGATTTAAACCTATTGGCCATCTTTCTGACAGATTGAGACTTGGCCCTGTGGCAAAGCTGTGCCCAGTAACATTGTTGAACTGTTCGCTCTCATAGTATTAAATTATTTATATCTTGCCAAAAGATACATTGCGCCTGCTATACATCAATTTATCAACCGATATTCACAAGCCACTGCTCACCATTTGCACATAATATATCTCTCACTGCAACTGTCAGTCAAGCTACAGTTAGAAGCTGGTGAAACATTGCCACATCCTGTCATACGTTTTCTTCATTCTCTTATTCCTCCTCATTTCCAATGCATTGACCATCACCTATTCCTTTTCAGTGTGTATTCTTGACCTCCGTGAAGGCTCAATCGATCTGGGAACATTTGGTGCGGCACTCACATCCCATTGCTCTAGGGTTTCATGATGCCCAATGCCAATGCCTTGTTACGAATTAGATTCAATGTCTGCCTCGCAATCGTCTTCAATGTCATTAGGATTATGGAAGTTGCCATTCCAGTTAAGCCAATCTTCAGTGTCCAAAATGCTTTCAGGAGGGCTGTGATGATCACTTTCGACTGGATTATCGTCAATTCTTCTGATTCGGCGTACATTTAATATATGAGTTCATCCTCCAGGGAGTTCCTTTGCAGACAGAGCTGGTGGCAAAGAAGATCTTTCTGACAATGTCAATGCACCTGAACCATCATGTTGAAAGAGTGACAAGGATGCTATGATGATCTCTTTCATGTCCGAAATGTATCCCATGGCTGCGATCACCTTGATTTAATCATGAGATTCCTTCTGTGTAGGATGTAGGTTTTGGCTGCCCTGCCACATCTCCAAAAAGTTATAGACCTTGGCCATTCTGTGTGATTTCCATTGCTCCACCCTGTCGTTCATTTCCAAGTCCTTTTCTGTATTTGTTGAATTCAATGCTGGGTCATCACTGGCCAGTATGCCGTGATTGGCTCGAGCACACTGCTTTTGAATCACCTTTTCGCGAAGGGTCTCACTTGTGGGTTCTGGCTGCTCCCACTCAATAATATATCGCCCGACCGAAGAATTGTCCTCCACTCCGAAACCATGTAATATGATGGAGAACATCCTGCGTACCAGATTGGAAAGATCGGTGTACTTTGAGTTGATTATATCTTATTGTCGCCACCTGTAGGTAATGTCTGGTATCCGAAATGTACTTCTAATCTCAATTGGGTCAGAGTGGTAATCATTCAGATTTGGGTCAATTAGCCTTCGGTTCTTTGGTGCTTCAGGCAGTGAATTCAAATGGAACCTGGCGGCTGACAATAAGTATGAAGCATGATCACTTCATCCGGGTGTCATTTCAGCCACATTGCTAGGCATTAAGCGTTCATCATCATCGCTAGACATATGATATGGACCAACAGAAGATTGACCAGATCCCCAAGCCAGTGCAGAGGAGAAGAGATCTTTGCACGGCACACCTTTGGGTTTACTGACCGGCACACATCTATGTCTGCTACAGCATTCATTCTCCACATACTTCAACAGGGCCTGTTGGTATTGGGTAGTATAGAATGTTTCGTCTTTAGGATTAGTATCCATTCCAATTTCCCACAATCTAAACGATCACAACATGCACACGGGATCATGGATCTGTACAGATATGAGCAGCATACCTGTCGTTGAAGTTACTTGAACATGATATTTGGACATCTTCTGTCGTGGTAACTTCATGGCGAAGTAGAAGTCTTCCTTCCATTGAGTCTCCTTCTTACCAAAGCTTGCATAACGCCATGCATGTGATTGAACATGTCATTGTGGACTGTGATAATGTGATGCATTGTGACCCTATGCCTCTTTGACATCCACAGGGTCCAGTATCGGAATGGCCTCAACACTTCCATGATGTACTTCACAATGGTCCATTCATCTGGTCTTGTGCAGAGTGACCGGAAATGAGTATATTTCCAATTTTGGAGCCATTCCCGGGTGAATTCTCATAATTGGTAGGCTCACAAGCAACACCAGAGTCGAATTCAAACGTGGCTTCACATGTATACTCAGTTGTACCACAATGTGGAGTTGAGCTTAGTGACAGTCAATGAGCTCGTTTCGACAACTTGGTGTTAGCACAATCAATATAGGAAGCATTCTCTGATCGATGAAAGTCATTTTCAGGACTTTCAAAATATCATGAGATATGTTGTTTCTCAAATATCATCGATAATCCAGGTTTCATAGCTAACACCTTGTTGAATCGAGTATTGCCCTCTTTTCGGAGCCTTTGACTTGTTCCAATGTCTATTCTTTCATTCTCTCCACATTGCTGATTGTGCTCATGAGCTTGCCAAGACTTGGTGCGGCCTTTCACATGGAGACTGCTCATCAATGCACCCAAAGCCAGCAGTATAACAGGCGCCATACATGGGATCTGGTTCTTCAATGCAGGCCACACGAATGCGGAGACCTGAAGGGTTGCTTGCAGCTCTCAAGTCATTGAGTTCTTTCAGAAAGACTTCGTTGAGGTTAGTGTTAACAATGAGTCCGGGAAGCACACAAGCGGTCCGGGTCTGGACCAGTAAAACAGTTTGGTTTGGTTCCAGCACAGTCCAAAAACCCGACCGGCTGCGTCTCGCTGGGCCAAGTAGGTACCCTTACCTGTCAACCGTTGGGTTAGGCTGGGTTTGGCTAGACCCGTTGTTTCCAATCTCCAGTTCCCATTTTCAGGTTTTTCTATTTATGGTCACATTCAGATATCCTGCTGTCAAGTGCAAAATAGAGACTTTGGTACATTGTTATCTTTGTTTGTTGTATTGGCAGCCTTTGTAATTAAAATGAGCAGAGACAGGCTCTCAGCAACATCCTGAAGTTGAGTGTGAATGATTTTTTGTCTCGCATTAACAATAAGATTGGAGGTACAGAACACCCACATTGACAGTTATGGCAGTTATTATACTGCTAGTGAATCAGTTTACACTTGTTACTGCACCGACAACATTTGGAGAGCTGATGAAGCGACTTGAAATTGTCAGCGGAACATTTCAATGCAGCAACGCATGTCATGAGCAGAATGTAGCCAAATGAAACTGGCATCCGGAAAACCACCGTCTTACTTATGTGTATCGTCACACAGGCGCGGCATGGAGCTCAATTCGTCACCAATTCCGAAATCGATACCTGTTCAACCCTTCTATTTCTACCCATTTCAATAGCTTCTCAAGCTAATTACCATACTGCGATTGGATTCCGATGAAGAAATTATAATGGCTCAAAGATTAGCCGTAGAGTAGGTGGGCAAATTCTGATTATTCATGACATATCTCCACAAAAAATGGTTGGTATACCTATTGTGCAATGGCTCAGCATCGTTTTGGTTTCAGTGACCAAGTTTTGAGACGGGATATTGCGTCTGTGCATGTGAAAAGATCATACGGACCATACAAATATTCTAGACTACAAATCAAGTTGATTGGGATTGAATCAGTGTGATACCACCGTGTCTGTTACGGGTAAGTGAGATCACGCAATCTCAACTGAAGACAAAATTTGCTAATACAATCTGACTCAGTGATGGGATGGGAGTTATAGAAGGAGCAGTCAATGCGCAACGCGATTCTGTATGTATAACCACCATCATGTTGCATTCATCCACACATCCAACTACATCACACTGTGATTAGACCTGGTGCACATGGTCATCAATCCGAAAATTGCTTATCATAGGTCATGGACATCGAGGCGCAGTAACTGGTGAAGGCAATGTGAGGATGTTGGGCTATATTAATCAAAAACCAGTGTACGGATCTGCATGCGGTAAATCGACACCTGAAAGAGCTGGAATGTGATGGCACTACATTATGCATAGCTCAGAGAACATGTGTATCTGGCGATTTGAAATTGAGAGGCCACCTGCAAATACGAGTCAACAGAGAGTTAACAATTTTTGATCTTGTAAGTAGATAGATTAGGAAGCGGTTCGCTTGCGGTTATTAAGAACAATCATCTTGGCAGTGTTTATGGCGAAATCAGAATGCGACACCGTCATTGCCTTATGCCGAACATGAGGGCCAACAGGGGGTCAACGATTTCTAGTCTTATAAGTAAGTCAATTGGGAAGCGGTTTGCTTGATGTTGTCCAGAACAAATGTATTGCCAGCCATTATAGGTAAAAGCGAAAATGACACGGTCGCAGCCCCATGCTGAAAATGAACTTCAATGGAAGGTCAACAATTCTGGGTCATGTACCTAAGTTACTTGGGAAGCGATTGGCTCGCAATTATGCATAACCAACGTATCGGCAGCCTTCATTGGGAAAGGAGAAATCGGCACGGTAAGGGCCCCATGATGAATATGAGCGTCAACGGAGCATCAACAAATCTCGGTCATGCATACAAGTTAATTGCAAAGCGATTTGCTCGCTATTATGCATAACCACAGTATTGGCAGCCTTTGTAGGGAAAAGGAAAAGTGGCACAGTAACAGCCCCAGTCTGAAAATAAGCGTCAACAGAGTGTCAACGATTTTTGGACTTGTAAGTAAGTCAATTGGAAAGCAATTTCGTTGCAGTTATCCATAATGATTATATTGACAGCCATTATAGGCAAAAGAGATCGCGTCATGGCAACAGCACCATTATGAAAATGAGCATCAACAGAGTGTCAACAATTTTGGGTGTTGCATGTGGCATAATCCAATGGCTGTGCTAACGCTATTATCCATAATCGAAGTATTGGCTGCCTATATAGGCAATATGGGTAATCTCGATGTTGCTACACCAAAATATAAGTGTCAACAGAGCGTCAACAGAGCATCATCAGCGCATCAACAGAGTGTCAACAGCGCGTCAACAGAACATCAACTGAGCATCAACAGAGCATCAACAATTTAGGGTAGTGCATCTTGTATCATCCAAGGGCAGTGGTATGGTGTTTACTCATAGTCGAAGTATTGGCCGCCGTTATCGACAATATTGTTAGTGTGAATGTCACTACACCTAAAGATGAGCATCAACAGAGCATCAACAGAGCGTCAACAGAGCGTGAACGGAGCGTCTACAGAGCATCAACAGAGCATCAACAGAGCATCAACAGAGCGTCAAAAGAGCGTCAACAGAGCGTCAACAGAGGGTCAACAGAGCATCAACAGAGCGTCAACAGAGCGTCAATAGAGCGTCAACAGAGCGTCAACAGAGCGTCAACAGAGCGTCAACAGAGCGTCAACAGAGTGTCAACAGAGTGTCAACAGAGCGTCAACAGAGCGTCAACAGAGCGTCAACAGAGCG
>Ga0307512_10001937_pt1 | contig 27628 bp, 34 predicted proteins | sample 14_EM_MG_FD_200267 | JGI IMG/M metagenome (GOLD analysis project Ga0307512, IMG submission 200267) | Populus trichocarpa ectomycorrhiza microbial communities from riparian zone in the Pacific Northwest, United States - 14_EM | ecosystem: Host-associated > Plants > Roots > Unclassified | place... | reverse complement strand
CATAACTTTTTCTTTTCTGACAGCCTTTTCTTTCCCCCCTGCTCTTTTCCTCTTCCTCTCTCATTTTTTTTCTTCTTTCTCTCGTTTTGAGAATAGTGTCAATAATAATAATCTTTTGCTGTTGTTATCATGACCATCCATCACTGCACTGCCAGCAACCCTGAGTCTATCACGTGATGTGAACACGTCAAATTGTTCACGCGCCGTGTCACGCACTCGAAAGTGGTCAGCGGACGGGATTCCCTGTCTAAGCTTAGCCCTGCCCTCGCCTCTGCCCTCAGCTTTCCTTGAACCTGACCCTGGCCGCTAACAAATGGTCACCACAACCTCAATAGCGGCTGATCATGATGCGAAACGACAGAGGCTGTCTTTCGAAAAGGCCAAGGTCGTGAACGTGAGCATTATCGTCGCTGCCTCTCATCCGCCCTCTTCCCTGATAAACGGCTCCTTCACAATCGACCCTTCGTCTCCCATCTGCCCCCGGTCATAGCTCTCAAAACAACTTCAGATACGGTTACAGTATGCTCGTCTTAAAGTAGAGCACGGATGGGTGCGTTCTCGCTGCTATCGAGCTACATCGAGTCCCCGCCTATGCTCATTTGTCACTCTACGTACATAGCAACGGCAGTCTTTAAATGAGGTTGAGAACTTGTATTTTCACCACTCTACGCTCAAGGGAAAATCGAAAGCGTCAGGGCCGTCATCGTCCTCTGCTCGTGCGGCATCTGCTCTGGGCGCCACCACGGCATCGCCGTCGCACGCTAGCGCTTCATCGTCGAGAACGGCATCGGGATCTTCACGGACGACGAAAAGCGGGAAGGCGACTCAGGAAACAAGCCAGGTTGCAAACCCCACATCTGTCCTGTCGTCTCCCCATGCCGTCGTTATCTCTTCGTCACCACCGCTGCCGCCTACCACCGTCGCATCCCCCACCAGCGAGGTCCCGCCATCGCAATTGCAGTCCCAAACGTCGACCCCTGCGAAAAGTTCCGTGACGTACACGGACAATGGCACGCCGACGCCCAGCGGACCACAGACATCGACGCAGACACAAGCGTCCGACGCTGCGAGGTCGACAACGACGGCATCACTTGCTCTCTCGCCGTCCGTCCTCTCCGCGTTCACGCAGAACGACGGCGTCACGCAGCAGCCGCTTTCGCGCGCGGCGACGATGGACTTCTCGTCTCTCTCCCCATTCGTAACGTCCTCCTCGTTCTCCAGCTCCACCCCCTCTATCACGGCCCCCTCCTCATTCGTCTCGCCTGTCCCGCCCTCACCTTTCGCCGCGCCGACGCTCCCCTACCTCCCTTCGCCGTTCGCACCACCACCTTCCTCTTCGTCCGTGCCCACCATACCTCCCACCCCGCCTCTGCCCATGTCCCAGTTCGCGGCGGCCCCTTCCACGCCGGCGATAATGCAAACATCTGACCTGTCTGCGCCACTTTCGACCTTCCCTCCGACCCCCCAGACTACCTTTCCCGCCGCTCCCACACCTAGTCCTACATCTACTCCTGCGTCTGTGCCCGCACCCGCACCACCACCGTCGACCGCACCTCCGTCCGCATCCAAGCAACCCCATTCACCCGCACCCGCTCCTCCACAAAAGCCGCCACCAGCAACGTCCACGCACCCGCCAAAAGGACCGCACACATCCTCGTCCTTTCGCCCGTCCCCCTCATCATCATCGACTTCATCATCCAACAAGACGTTCGACATTCCCACCGCGCCAGCCCCCGTCACGTCGGTGGGCACGGCCTCGCAGAACACCACCTTGCTCACGTACGACTCGTTTTGGAGCTCCCATTCCTCCGCTGCGGGTAGCTGGCGCAGAGCGATCGGTGGCGGTGGCAGTGGCAGCAGCAGTGTCGCCACGTTGAGCAGTGTCATGGGGAGCGCACCAGCATCCTCTGCGGCCAGCGGGAGCGGACTTGGGCTTGGAGGCAGCAGCGCCAAGGCGTGAACTAGTTCCATGCTGGATCTGTGCATGGTGGTCATTCTCCGCTGTGACTTTAGTGATATATTTTCAATCCAATGTTATTCTACGTGCTGGTACTCTCATTTGTCATGGGTAATGAAAAAAAGAAATCTAGTGATTACGGGGAACTTTGGGGATCACGCTTGAATGAAGAGGGCACTTATGTGGTGGGACGACGTGAATTATTTCAGAGCTCTACATACACACATCTGTGATAAGAATCCATGACACACAGTCGGTAACCTACGGTCATCGTCCCGCTCCAGGTTCAAGAGATGCAGAGGCTCCAGTGACTATCCAAAGCAGAAAATAACATACACGTGGAGATCGTTCCGGTCGTCATATCCTAAAAGAAAGCGTATGGCAGAACCAAAAGTGAAAAATTGAACAAAAATACGTGCTGTAGTGATGTAGGCAAAAGGAAAAAAACTCAAACGGGATATGGAGTGTAAGCGGGGGCTTAAAGTATGTCTATATAAATCGCAAGTGTAAATGGTGGAGCAAAGGGGGAAAAAAACGGCATCGAGCCACGAAAATATTCAAGAGCTGAACCAACTGAAAAGTTTGAGGAATCCCCAAATACACCCCCCGGAGAGGATGGGTAATGTCAGGTTATCATCGAGATTTCCAAGATCTGACCATTTTACCCATGGTTAGTTTCACAGACGACACAGGCACACGACAGAAGGAAAATAAAAATAACGCACCTAATGCCTCCGCAATACCAGTCACGAGGCCAGAAACAACGCTTACGACAGCTAAACCTAGCCATCCACTGGTAGGTAAACCCGAGAAACCGGCATCGTGTAGGATAGCCTTCACTCCCTGCCCAAAGGGGCTATGGTCAACACCCGGACCGGATACACCGTGCGTCCGATCCCAAGCTGGGTCAACGCCCCCGACCGCAGGTACAACCAAGCTCCAAAAGGAGAAGACAATCGCGGCGCCGGTAAGAGAAGCCGCAAGGAAACCGGCAACGGACTTTCGTGGGGCCAGGGGGAGCCCAAGGATGGGGATGCGTGGAGGAAGCGGTGGGGTGAGGGAGCCCCACATGCGCCCAAATGTGGAAGCGGCGGTGTCCGCCCAAGAGAGGCTGTTGAGGAAATGTAAGGTGAGCACTGGGAGAGTGGTCGAATGGATGAGAACTCACATCAGGATAGACAATACAGCGATATCTAGAGGGTATAGCGAGAGCACAAAGACCACGCCGATGATGTACCATATCACACCATTTGATTGTTTCTGCGGACCAAAACGGAGGGAAGATGTCAACAGATGTTTGGTTCGGAACAGAAGCGGGGTCGCGCAATGCATGCGATATCAACGTACCTTTTCGCTCTCGCGCATAAGGAAGCCGAGTACCCTTTCATAGGTGCGCTCGAAAGGGGGATAATTAAGTCGGAGGATATCGGCAGGAATTATGATGAGCATAGCACTCGAAAGCATGATCACAACACGTTCCGGTGAGCCATGGGAAGCATAGAGATAGAGTGTCACAAAACCTGGAATGAGGCCGTCAGCCAGCAGGAAGAAAGGAGGTCGTGCCACCCGGACACCACACGATCGAGTCACGCGACTTACCGATGGACGAGTGGAGGGCCTTGCGCGGGATCTCCCAGTCAATCTTTTTCGCTTGCGCGGTAGGGGCTATCTTTTTATCGGGGTGAGCGATACCATTGGCATGACCGTTGTTATTGAGAGCACGCTCAAGGGCTTCGTCCACATCTGCGAGCTTCACAGAATCCGACACGAAGCCACTTGGCTTACGTTGCCGGCGGCCAGGTCGGCGCTTTGGATCGCCATTGGAAGCAGCGTGTTGCGAGGTTGTGAAAGCTATCTTAGGGGATGGGGAGCGCGTGAGGGAACGGGAGCGCGATGGACGAAGTGAGGGGGTGGAGTCAGAGTGCGAGGTAAGGGTAAAGGCGTCGTTCGGAGGAATAGTCATTGTGAGATCGCAATTCAGGTGGTGTTGCCGTTTTTTTTCGTTGATGGGCAACCGTCGTGAGTAGCTTAGGGGGGGAGAAGGGAGACGATGTGGAGAGGCGAGCAACAAAATGAATCGAGGGTCGTGGGACAAAGTCGGACAAAGACAAATCAACACTGCCGACAAATGCTGATGTAATCATTTTTGACGCATCGCTATCGTATCGCTATGCACTGCAACTGCAATATTAATACTGTCTATGCATTTGCATGGGGGTATCTTTCAGCCCAATATCAATACATGTGAAGGTAGGACCAGAATCTATGTTGGTTATTGACCCCATTGGCGAACAGGCACACCGAGGGTTTGTGACCTCCATACAACGATTACAAAAGGGTAGGAAATGCAAGCATTACCACGCTCATATGAATTTTTTTTATGTGAAAAAAGAGTACATGGCATGGGTAGGCTCGGGAAATGGCGGGATGCATACAGTCGTCAAACTCATGCGCGGCCAGCACCAGGTACAGTCCGCCGCTCCCTCCGAGGACCGCGTTCAGGTACAGCAATAACGGGATTCTCAACTGTGACTTGGATCGACTCAAAGTTCAGCGACCTGAGAAGATCCTAAAATACGTGAGTCAGGAGTTGCTACATCCGAGATGGCCGTGAGTGAGGGACATACCTTGGTGTCCGGGTCGACGACAAGACCGCCTGATGCAGTAGTGTCGAGGGCAGAGACTTCTGGGACGTAGTTATCCTTCCTTTCACGCTCCTCTTCTTGGAGCTTGAACGAAATTCCGCGAACTGGGCCGCGCTGAATACGCTTCATCAAATGGGTGGTAAACCCAGAGATCTTATTGCGCAAGCGTTTTGAAGGTACGACAGCCTAGGGTACATCTCATCAACATGTTAGAGGGTGGCCATTAATGGCTGGACTAACAACTTCATCGATGATACGCTTGTTTGTATGGAAGTCGAGAGTAAGGCGGGGATAACTGAAAGCAACACATGAGCATCGTCTCACCAGATAGACGGATGCAGTTGGGGGCTCACTATTTTTCAATGAGGACACGGGAAGCCCTCTTTGTAGTCTTGGTACGAACGCGGCCCTACAAGAAAATCAGCATCGTGTTATTGCGAAAAGGTAGGCATTTGCTAACCATTCTGGTGGCGATTTACTCTGCGAGTGTGAGGATGAGTGGAGAGCGCCGCTAATCGCCGGTGTAGCTGAGGATAAACTGTATAGTTTTCAGCCACCGGAGCAAGCCTCCGCACGCTGAACCACGACCTGAATCTGAATCCTAGCCCCCAGCTTGGAACACTCTTGTCGCCTTCCTCAAGGTGAATAGCTCGTCTTGACTCACGTCTTCGGTGACGTGACACTCAGACGAGCGGGCATGGGCTTACTTTTCTGTCTTAGACCCTCTCGACCTTCCCGCATACCCGTCATCCAAAAATGGTCCGCGTGTCTGTCCTTGTGCGTGTATTCATCGTTTATCGTATCCTTCATTGCTGAGGCAACCTTCAAACACACATATAGAACGACTGCTTGGCAAGTTGTGCCCCAGGCATAAATGGCTTTTTGTCTTAACGTGACCCTTTGCAGAAAAATATTGTCAACGCTGAGCGCCGTGGAAAGCGCCAGGTTCTCATTCGCCCGTCTTCGAAGGTCGTGGTAAAATTCCTTAGTGTCATGCAACGGCATGGTATGCATGCTCCCTCTTGGCTTTTCTTCATCAATTTTCCAACGCGGAAGTGGTCGTTTTGGGGATGGTCACTGGCGTGTGCTGAACTCGGAGTGATAACTGCGATGGATGCGGTCACGCCCCCACCCCTCTCTCGCTTTAACTCTCCGAAACATGAATGTCTCTATCCAACCAAACAGCGCATTTCCTTTAATTTCGGGACTTGGGTTCACAAACGAGACCACATACTCCTTTCCTCATTATCACTGGGCGGTTCCTCTTGACAATGCTAACATGAGCCCACTATCAGGTTACATCGGTGACTTTGATATCATTGATGACCATCGCTCTGGGAAGATCGTCATACAACTCAACGGCCGGTTAAACAAGACTGGTGTAATTTCACCGCGATTCAATGTGCAAGTCACCCAGATTGAGTCCTGGGTCAACTTGCTTCTACCGGCACGTTCATTCGGAAAGCTCATCCTGGTGAGCACCCACTTGGTATTCATATTACTTGGAATGCTAACGATATGTATGAAGACAACTTCTTCCGGTATTCTCGATCATGAGGAGGCTCGTCGCAAAAACGTTGGAGGGAAGATTCTTGGCTATGTATACTAGATACTTCCAATCCATACCTCATTCATCTGTCTACCTGTGCTAATAGTTTGACGATGCACGTTATCACTCAAGGAGGTCTTGTTTGACTGTGCAAGCAACAACGAAAGTCTAACGTATCACTGTGGACAGTCGAGAAACTTTAAGTAGATGTGCATTTAGAACATTTGGTGCCTCAAGGCTCAGCCTCGGAATAGGGTGTCAGCTTAAGATTTTTTTTTTTAATACTCGCCTGCAATGGGGTACTGTACCGGGCATTCTGACGGACCCTCGTACCCCGAGGAACCCGCGAACCAAAGTGGAGTCCCCTTATACTGTATGTGTTCAGCTCCGAAATTTGGCGCGTCCTCGAATGCTGTCCGAGGAACCCGTTGAGAAGAATCGTCTTCCAGGACCTGAAGGGGGAATTATCCCATGTCTAAGTTCTCTGTGACAAGCTAAACTTTGAATCTGTGTGTGTTCGTGTACATAGGTGCAGATTGACAGGGCAGGTGGGGGGAGGCGTCAATCGTCGCTGTGTTGAGACTGGTGGATATACAGTCCTGTCGGTGTGGAGGTTCGTGATCATCTCTCTGAGCTGTGAAGAGGAATTCGCCATCAACGAGATCATGGCTCTCGCCAAGAAAGCCTGCACTGGCAGGGTGCACGGCAAGACAGTTTGTAAGGCCTGACCTAGATATTGCCATCAGGGCCGCAAAAGCGAAAATCGGGTGAACCTACCGTCGCATAGGGGCTTTGAAGCTGCTCAGCTGCTCGAGAAGATTATCGACGAGCTTGGGCTTTGGGTTGATGGCGGACACAAACGTAACCTCGGCTGGTTCCGCGGGGCCGCCTTGCTGATGGGAGGGAGGATGAGCTTGGCGACTGAGGACGACACCAGGTGGCACCGGTCGAAAGGCGAAAGGAAGCCAGTCAATCGTGATGGCCTTGCTTCGGTTACAAGAGCCCATCGTCTGCGATTGTCCTGTTCGTACAGTGCTTCCCTAGATAATCTCACTGGTAGTTTGTAGGGCGCACTGCTTGTTCCTCCGCGCCCTGCTTGTACATGACGACTTTCACATCCTCAGCTGTATGTCTGCTTTCCGGCCCCGGGACGACCTCTTTTCGGATGGACAAGATGCCCACATTTCTCTGCTGGTGGCGGATGAAATAGGAGGAACCGCTGGTGAAGGCGCACTCTCCATATTGATCCCCAGTACTTCAGTCCCCGACTACCCACAGTGGCTCCTGGCCAGACCTCCGCCCAACTTAGAACTAGTCAAGGCCATCCAAGATGCTTGAAGACTTGGACCATATCCTTTACGAGCACTGCGCAGGTCGGGCAACAGGATCACAACCCATGTGTTGAGTTCCACAACATGCGGTAAACCGTGACCACGCTGTCATCTTTGTTGACTTGCAAATGCCAGCACAGGTTTCATGGTCGAGTTCCGGGTTGCCGGTAGGAGGTACTGTATGTATGCGGAAGGCAACACGATGACGGCATGATGCAAGGAATGTCACGTCATAGTTGAGCTTAACGCGGTGCCAGTGTTGGGTTGTTTAGGCTCTTCTGTACATACTCAGTGTGCCCATCGAATCACCCTCGAAAATCATCGACACGCCGTTTTTTACTGAGAGATAAAATACAACATATGATATGTCATTCGTGTGAGCGGCTGGGAAAGGGAAAGTGGGCGTGTCCGGTGCTGCATCGGGAGTGGGAGCGACAGCGAAAGGAGTGTAAAAAAGATATGTAAAGCCGTGCGTACGCAACGGAGGGCGGAGGATACGTGAAGAATGGGGTGGGGATGTGCGGGCGGATATGTGGGAGCAGGAACGGGAACACGTGCCGCACCAGAGGCGGGCGCATACAGTACAGTACCTATTTTAGACTTTTTTCGTTACGGTATGCCGGGTATGAATGTGGTGCTACGCAGTCGTAAAAGGAAGGTTTGAGTTGATCGGTTTTATCCACCACCACCCACTAGATTCTACATGACAGTGTCCAGGTAGTTAACTGCAACCATCCGATCCGGGAAAAAAAAAAGGGCAAAAAAAAATAGAAGGTTCGAAAATTCGGAGACGGAGAGGGCAGAGGTTTATTCGTAACGCATAACATCATTACGTCATCTACATTACGTCCTGTTTGTTGCACTGCCAATACTGCTTCGCTTGCCATCTGTTTGATGGCTTCTTTAGTCTCTTCTGCACTTTGCTGCAAAATTTCAGTTGCTAGGTCACATGAAGAATCAAGAAAGGCCGGAGAACTGGATCAACTCATTTGCATACCATTCATGAGCATCTTCGCTTTATCATTAATGCCGTGGGTAAATTTCAACGCTTCAGCGGTCGCCATTCGCGCCTCCTCTTGAGTCAATCTATCTAGCCTCTTCAACGCATCCTCAATGTCGTTCTTTCCGACTAGCTTCTTCAGATACTTCTCTAAAGGAACGTTAACCAAAGATGACCCATTGCTGTGGATGGGCTCACTTAGTCGCCCCTGTTCGGTCTCCCTAGTGGCGATCGCAAGAATACCAAGCACTTCAACTATAATCTCCACAATTGTCACCGTCATGGCCGTAGTTGGTGACAATTCCGTATATGATTCGAGCCTCCTGAAAAAGCTTTCGATGCGCTCAAAAATATCAGCCAGTACATCTTGGCTGGCGTTGACATCCTTGGCAGCCTACAGATGTTAGCGTCACAAATAGGTCATACCAATGAATCGAGAAGCTAGCCCACCAAGAGAAGGACGCCAATTCCAGCAAATATTGCCTTTGCTGGAGGAAACCCCTGACAAGTGATAATCAGACCCCGGATCGTATGGGAATTGCAACTTGGGACGTACCAACCCAACACTCTCACCTATTGTGGTGGAGAAGGCATAGAGAACCTTTACTATCGGGTTGAGACAGCTCCTTAATCTCTCGTTTCTACATCGACGTTCGTCGAATTGTTGGACTAGTTCTTGAAGCACCGACAGAATGGCAGCGGGCGAATGACAGTGTTGCAGTTTGGCGGAGAGAGGGTGCGTGAGAAGGTTTTTTTTTGTCTTCTTCTCGTATGCCTCCAAAGCAGTATTGAAAAAATTTTGGAAGTTGGTGGAAGGGGTCATGGTTGAGGAGACCTTGGACATTGTATCAGTCTCGAAGAATGTGGCCGCGGGGAGATGGTGTCGTGGCGATGTCGTTCAATAGGCCTGGTACTACTAGTTAGTAGTGGTTGCGTCCTAGTACAGGTGTCCTCGGTACTGACGTACTGCACACACGACGCCACATGTTGCCGGATTGCCCATATATGGATTCGCTAGGCAGACAGCACGAGACACTAATACACTAACGATACAACATTCCTTGCTCACTCTTATACTTTTTTACCCGACGCTCGTACCTTAGACATCCTTTCTACATGCTTTTAGACATCCCCTGTGCATAACATATATATATATCCTACTGGAATATTATCACATTTTGCAGACTCCCCATGCGCGCTCTACTTCAAGCTTCAAGTTCCACACCGTGACGGTGACCTCGCAAGCTCAACACAACGTACCTGTACAGCCGCCATGTACTTCGATTAAAGACTGCAATATATTGTATACTGGTTATCTGCCTGCTTCGCTGTGTCCCCTCTGAACATCATACCCATCCAACTTGTCACATAAATACAACAGTCTCGTACTCTGGTAGATTGCGCTTCTCCGAGTCCTCGCGTGTAGACACGCACTGAAATACATTCCCCTCGGTCCATTACATCTTCATTTTATCCCGACTCTGGACCCTCGCTTGCCCTTACCACTTCGTGTCTGGCGATCTTTATCAGTTATGACACCCCCTTGGGCTGGTTGCCATAGCGTGTCACTCTGCGTGTTATTCCGGATAGAATTGGGAGTGCAGAAGCCCAGTGAGAGGTCTTAAATTGAAACCCAACCATAAGCACGCCGTTGAGACAGCATGATTGGCTTCAGCGATCATGGTCGATCAGCAAATGGAGACTAGAGTTGAACAATGGTCAAAATACATCCACCTAGACCACACGCGCGACCGTGGTTTGCCTGATCTATGGCCCTCCGCCGCGCCATGGTTCCTATCCCTGTGCCACAGCCGGACCAGAATGAGTCACCAAAGACGAAGGTGTCTTCCTCTCCGATATTGCTTTCGAAGGCAGCAGGAGTACTCTGGTGAACCAAGCGGAACTGGTAAATTCCGTTTGGCATGCTTCCTGTCGCAATCCTAAAGAAGCACTATCACTTCCGACCCGAACGAAAGCTCTGAGGCCTATGAAGTCCTTAGAATCTTGGCCTAAAATCGGTTTCATGCCGTCAATCAGTTGGATCTCCCATCGGAATCAACCATGCACCCGTGGCCAACAATTCATGAAAGCACTATCAAACAGCCGGTATGGCGGCGCGGACCAACATGAGATATTGAGGGTCCTCTGCTAGACAGCGCGCGATCGCAAACGCAGACGGGGTGATAGCCTGCTTCAAATTCGTGAAGCGTGGTGTTCGATTTGTTTTCATGTTCAGCCGCATCGAAGCGGACAGGAAGTGACAGCTCTGCAACAGGTCCAAGGATACACGCCTTCGCCGTTGCAGCCTCCCCAGGTTCGAGGGGTGCTTGAAATGGCTCTGCATCATACTAGTGAAACCCGACCCCTTGCTCGCCGTGAAAACGAGGACGGCTTTAAGGGATGTCCATAATACGGCCGTGCTGGTAATGGTAATCGCCGCTCTCCCTGGGGCAGGGATAGATGGTCATGCGTTGCTCTCGACATGTCATAGTAATCGCGCCCAGTCTTCTGATTCGACATTTGCCACGGCCTAATTACCCCGGATGGTGCTGTGCAGCTTGTCGCAGGTGAGGGCATTGAAACTGGTAATATGCCCATATCCATCCGGCAACTTTGGTCTAATTATCATGGATGCATCACCATCACTCCTGTCTTCCGTGTGAGTTGCGGCTTCTTCTCCATGTGTTATAAGATAAAGCAAGTAGGTTATAGGAGTCGTACGATCGGCTGTCCCCAATGTCAAGGTCCATGAAGACCACGCCCCTCTTGGGCCCAACGCTCGATAGTGTCGTGGTGATAGACCCAGGATGAACTGTCTAGCCTTACCAAGGAAAGCAGGGCTTCGACAGAAAACGGGAGCGTCGGGTCCTCGGCTAATGCACGTAGAATGTACGAGCTGTGATTTCCCGAGTTAGCGAACCCAGATTTTCAGCATAAGCTGTTGCAAACGCACATCACCACTGTCTCGCTCTGTGGGTTGGCCCGGTCTCGCATCCGAATACAAATATCCAACAGTCCGTGACCCTGGCGCCAGAGCGCGTATGCGAGTCGATGAGGAGGCCCGCCACTATCTTCTGGAGTTGTCTGGGCGCTGTCATCGTGGCGGCTCTTGTCAATAGGAACGCTGTCGCCTTTCCCTTTCAGTTCCTCCGCCAGATCTATAGTGTAGCGCTCGGGCATGAGTCGTACCCTTGATGAGCGCGCGGTCTTCATGAGGGATCTGTAAACCATCATCCCGGAGTGGACATCGTTGGATGCATCTACAGCCCGTGAGATCGTCGCCTCCCTCACTCTGACTATGCCCGAATACGTACATTTCATCTGCGCCCGCGTAAGGTCTTTGCTCCAGTCGCTCGTACGTACTGGGCCCTTGTCCAATGTTTTGTGTAGACAATAGGACACTACCTTTGCGAGTGATACAATCGGTCTGTTGAAGGTGGACGCAAAGTTCTCGTCGGCTTGGCACGCTAAGGCCCCAAGCTCGACAAGATTCGAAGCGACGATACCGTAATCGCGGAAAAGCTTCATTCCGTCGTCTTAGATTTATACACGCGTCTTTAGCCTAGCGGGTGGTACCACAGTAGGTTTCACTTACTACGGATGTTGACGCCAGCCTTGGGGATTTTCTTGGATTCAATTATCTCCTACAAACCTTGAGTATTGCTATGATATCCAACGAAGGGAACACACGCACTTTCACTTTCTCGGGAAATCCTTGTGTGACAAGTTAGTGCGCTTCTCAATGCTTCGTGTAAAAAAAACACGGTTTCACATACGTTCCATTTTGCTGACTTGAATAAGAAGAATGATGTCCGCGTCACAAAGTTGAACGAGGGCGACCTTTCCCTCTTTAACGCCACCAATTCTACTTGAAGTAAAGGGCCACTCGAGGTCGAGGCCAATGGCACTGCGTACATCACCCACGTCGCATGAAGCTACAAAACAACACGAACGTTTGGGTGCACACTTACCCATTCAGACTGGCAACCATCTCGTTAGCGTCTTCCTCATTCCTGATGTAAACCACTTTCGGCTTCGGAATATGGTCTGCGTAGTTGTAGGGTGGATATGCTGACATTGGTCGTTTCGTTGGAGGTTCAGCCACAACACCAGAGCTGCGGGAATCGGTAGCAACGGGACGAGAAGCCAAGGTGGATGTGGCTTGAGCCGCGGTACTGACGCGTGGACGGTTTTGTTTCTCTGTCTTCAACCGACGGTTCTCGTCATGACCTAAAGAGGAAGCGCTGTGATCATTAGTTCGCGTTATACAGTGCGGTGATTACGGCAGTACTCACAACCCTGCCTTCGAGGGACGACGGCCATTCGGCTGGCTCCTTACAGCGTCATAAAGTACATCATTCTCCGGAGTGGTGAGGTCAATTATACCGTCCTCGTCTGGCCGAAAGTCTAGCGAAGGAAAGTAAGAATCCATGGCAGACAAGACTTTGGAGCTTGAGGCCGACATTTGCGAGGTCGTTTGAGGATGTAGACGGCCTTGGCTACGTGTACCAGACATTGGCTCTGAATGATACTTGGTCAACTTGGTCCGTGCTCCACCGGAACGCGCAGCCATGATCGAGGCAGCCCTAATCATGGGCCGAATATCCAATTCAGTTCAGAATGGTTCCGATTCCGCTCGCCCACCTCATGACCAACGCGCATCGCGTCAATCACGTGCTCGTCTACTGTAACACACTTTTCCCACGGGCTTAATTTTTGGGAATGAGGCAAGGAAAAGGACGGGCGACCGGAAGATGCGTGTACCACAGTATATCTCAGTTTTACCATCATGGGAGACGTTATCCCACTCCCTGTTGTCCTTCCTCCCCTTCCAAGTGACTGGGAACAGAAGCCTTCTCAAGGAAATTCCATCTCGCGTGAGTGACATTGGCGTCTGCTAATAAATAACCCTTCTAATTTACCCATATATACTGCAGCATTTGTAGAGCGCAAACTCATTCCCGTTGGGCCCGCATATTTGGCCCACATACGAAGAGTCGTACACGATCTTTCTTTTGAGGAACATGATAAACATGTAGAAGAGGAGCAAAAACGACGGCGAAATCTCGAGCAAGGAGCCGATGAAGAGGATGATCTCGGCGTTGGTGATGAGGAGGAGACTGAGGACCTCTTGTCACTGGACCCTAAGGAGTGGAAGGTATGTCGTGAGATTTCCTTTTCATTGTCGTGATGCTATGTACCGTCCTGTATTTCTAGAAACAAGACCATTATGCTGTCCTTGGGTTGTCGCATCTTAGATATAGAGCTACTCCAGAGCAGATCAAAATTGCTCGTATGTACGTCTTTGAACCACCCCTTCCACCCCTCACGTTATTCGATCGACCCAGACCGCAAAAAGGTGTTGAAACACCACCCTGACAAAAAGGCCGGCGCTGTTGGCGACTCGAATGATGATGCTTTCTTCAAGTGCATCCAGAAAGCAAATGACGTCCTCACCCACTCAGAAAAACGCCGCCAATTCGATTCAGTAGATCCTCATTACGAACTTCTCGAGAGCGATGTACCTACTGCCCAGCAAGCCACAAAGGCGAGGGATCCAAATTCGTCATTCTTCAAACATTTCGCCCCTGTATTCGAACGAGAGGCGCGCTTCAGTCGCAAAGAGCCTGTTCCCCTACTCGGTGAATATTCGGACTCGAAGGAGAAGGTGGAAGCGTTCTATGACTTCTGGTACAATTTCGACAGTTGGCGCAGCTTTGAATACCTCGACAAAGAAGTTAATGAAGGCAGCGACAAGTATGGTATTCTCTTCGTGGTCCAAGTCATTGCTTGTTAATGTTGCACATAGCCGTGACGACAAGCGATACACAGAAAAGAAGAATAAGACTGAACGCGCACGTCGCAAGAAGGAGGATACTGCCCGCCTCCGAAACATTGTGGATGTCGCCCTTTCAGTTGACCCCCGAATCAAGCGCATCAAGCAGGAAGAGAAGGACGCACGAGAGGCGAAACGCAAAAACAAATCTGGCCCTGGAGGGCTTTCAAAGGCACAAGTAGAGGAAGAGAAGCGTCGTGCGGAAGAAGAAGCTAAGGCGAAAGAGGAGGCCGAGAAGGTCCGTTCGTTTCACCACGTACGGCGTCCTTTCCTTACCGACGGTTTATGTAGGTTGCAAAGGCCGAGGCAAAGAAGGCGAAAGCCGCGGCTGCAAATGCCGCGAAGAAAGCACGGCGTGCTGCGAGGGCCCAGGGAGATGGTGCCGAGGCTTCATAACGGTGCGCCGTGTCATGGAGGGTAGCTGCAGTCAGAACTGTGTTTCATTTGGTTGCTTTTGTGTCACCCGCACGCATTCGTCATTGGCGGTTCTATCACATCTTAATACCTCGAAGAATGGGCACCAGCGCATTGGCAGCCTAGGACTCACTACTATGCACTATATGATGTCTGAGCAGTTGTACGTATGCATGTAGTGTACTATTGTGCTGCACCATAGCATGAGTGCTCACTATTGACAAAAGCGCGCTTTCCAAATTGCAAGTATGGACGCGTGCCATTGGTTAGCTCAACCGGAGATTGAACCTTACTTTTGGTGCTGTATAGAATTGACCAAGATTAACGATTAGCTGACATCCAACACCGAGTCACAACTTCAAGAAAATGGGAAAAGGTGCGTCCTCGTCGTCCGCAAGATTGCTGTGTCTTGCTCATGACACGTAATCGAAATGTTCAGTACACGGATCTCTCGCCCGCGCTGGCAAAGTCAAATCACAGACACCCAAAGTCGAAAAGCAGGAGAAGAAGAAAAACCCAAGGGGTCGTGCTAAGAAGCGGATGCTCTACAACCGCCGGTTCGTGGTCCCCACCCGCGCATTCCTGGTCTAGCTCAACGAGGTTGATTTTCAGATTCGTGAATGTCACAACACTTCCTGGTGGCAAGCGGAGAATGTGGGTCCTTTCTCTTCCGCGTTGCTTCGGACTGTTATCGCGTCGCATTTCTCTGTGTGCTCGAGCGGCTTCTCCTCATCTGATGAACAAGCAAAATCACAAGCATAGTTCACACTGAAACTATCGTGTAGACAAACATGCATCATCGTCTTTCGCTCCTATCTGATCATGCTTCCTTTCCTCTCGACCTCCACTGTAGTGATATCGTGATGCTGACTGGTCCTTTCTCCTAGGAACCCGAACCCCGAGAAGTAAAGCCGCAACCTAAATATCACTCGCCCAAGCGCCTCGCGCCTCCATCGGAGGATGGGTCTTCCGCTGGTGTGTTAGAGATCGCATATAGGGCGGTTATGCCGTTGTCTGGTCACTGTATCCGCATTTCTTATCGCCATCACTGTGCTTTTATGCATGCTCCTTTACCATGCCCATTCTATGAAATAGGCACTAAAAGACTTACACCATGCGCATGTTTGACCATGAGAATATGACAGCGATAAGTACAAATTTGTGATACATTCTAGTTCCAGATCCAGATCGAATCGGCCACTCTTACAACATCACCAAGTTCAGCGACATCATGCACACGGACAACGGCGGCACCTTGCTGTACAGCACTTGTGACCGCAGCTGCTGTTGCCCACCCACGCTCCTTTGGTGTCGTCTGGCGGCCTTGATATGTCCCGTCCTCAGTCGGTTGCGAAAGAATGGTACCAAGGAATGACTTGCGCGATACGCCAATGAGTTGCGGGTATCCGCGCAAGGGATTCCATACACCATCTTTTGTACGCTCATTTGCAGTAATTGAGGAGGCATCACGCAACACTTGAAGATTGCCGTCAAGTGACTTGCTAAAGCCGACACCAGGATCGACCATCACAAGCCAGCGCCGGACGCCACCTGGGCCACGCACAATCGCCTCGACCTTTTCGCCCAGCTCCTGAGCCACGCCTTGCAAGACCGAGCCATAGCCGGAGTAGTCTTTGTTCTGGCCGGCATCGCCACGTGAATGCATCAAGATTACGGGGACGGCCAACTCGCGTGCGGTCTTCTTCATGTCTGCGAGATATGCCAATGCCGACGCCGTGGAGGGTGGGTAGCCGGGACCCGTGAATGCATGCACGTCGTTGATGCAGTTGGCTCCCGCGAGCACGGCCGCGCGCGCGACTTCAGGGCGGAACGTGTCCACGCTGATCAAAACGTTCTTCATGCCCGCCGTGTCGGGAGGCTGCAGCGCGCGTATCCCCGCGATGACGGGGACCACGCGGTCCGTCTCATCAGCCGGGGAGACGAATGCTGCGCCGGGCCGTGTCGAGTACCCGCCGACGTCGACGATGTCGGCACCTGCGGCTGCGCAAGTCGTCGCGTAGGACAGTGCGGCTGGGAGCGCGGTGTAGTCCGAGCCGTCTGAGAATGAGTCTGGTGTCACGTTGAGGGTTGCCATGAGGTGTGTGCGGCGTGGCGGAGCTGTTCGTCCGGTGGGGACGGCGGATCTGCTGGGGGGGAACTTCCAGTATGCTTGTGTATGGGGGATGTTGGGGACGTTTGCACCTGGTGGTGGTGGATCGCGGGGAGAGTGGGGATATGTGGGGAAGGGCATGACTTTGATCATGGCTGGGGAACCGACAGAAGATGTCTTCAGTACGTCGGAAAGCATCTCGTGAATCGGCTTGCGGAGCACTGGATGGACAAAGTCTGGTATCATGCTGCTCGGATGATTAGAGGCTGGTCATGGAAAGGGAGAGGAAATGCTGACTCGTATAAAGGCCGCAGGACGAATTCTCGTTCGGCCATCCGAGGATGTGGGATGACTAATTGACCTTCGAGACCTTCCAGTGTCCCTTTGACGGACTCGGGTCTGGAGTCAACACATGCGTCGTCATAGAATAGAATGTCCAAGTCGACAACTCGGGGTCCGTTCCGAAGTGAAGGAACGCGCCCCACAGTATGTTCGATAGCCTTGAGGGTTTCCAGGAGCGTGCGGGGAGGAGCGTCAGTTCTAACCTGAAGAGCTGGGAGTGAGGGATAGCAACATAGAGTAAAAAGGAGGAACACACGATACAAGCGCAATTCAAGAAACTGGGCTGATCGGTGACATACATCGGCGCGGTTTCGTATAAAAAGCTGGTGTTTATGACTGTTAAACGCGCGATTGCCGTTGGAGGCGTTGGAATGAGTTCCGGGTGCTCCAAGAGATGAAGAGCGGCCTCTATATTCGCGAAACGGTCCCCGAGGTTCGACCCAAGGGCGATGGCAGCCAAGTGCTGCCCCTGTGGTAGATCGGGCACCGCATTCTGAACTTGGAGATTCAGTATTGACGGGCCAACGGGAGGGTCAAGCCCAAGCGAATGCGATTCACGGGCAGAGGCCTCGGCGCTGGGTGGTGTAGGCGGGTAGTCGCGAGATGTTCGAACGATTTCGACCTCGGCGGCGTCCGCGAATACCAGGGCCTTGGGTTTCGCAGCACGAACGGTGACTACGTCATCCGATCGAATGGCGTGGCGAAGCGCGATCCTCGCGACTAAGGACGCAAGCGATTCGAGTGATACAAACTCGGAGGCTTCGACTTCCTGACCGTAGCAGGGGGGGTCAACCCGGGGCACACGGGTCTTGCTGAGGCGAGCAGGACGCGCGCACCTGACGTATGTCCTTCGCCAGCCCCCGAAAGTCGAACGCGTCATCCTCATTCTCCGGCTCAAGGGTCTGGGACTGGTCCTGAGAATGTACGAGTGAAGAAGAAGGAGGGTGATGGTGCGTGGATAGGTCCACGTCGAAGCACACCAGCTGCTTGTCTTCTCTCTCGCACGGATTCAGCCCGACGATGACGTTGCACGCAAGGCGCTGAATCGAGAAGCGCTCGGACGCGAGCCGAGACCCGTCTCGAGCGCGCGACGAGAGCAAGCGGACGCCGTCGGCATATGGGAGAGCGCGGGGCTTGACGACGTCGAGGGTCATCCGCTCGATCTCCGGAAACGCGCCGAAGCACGTCGCAAAGATGTGGCCCGATAGCTGCTCGAGGCTGCGGAATTGGCGTTGGCGAGCGGCCGCCGCCGAAGCAGGAGCAGGGGCATGATCCTCGACCTCGACGACGGAGGCGAGAACGCATTTCGACAGCGTGCCGTAGTTGATCGATTTTGAGACGTCGTCGGCCTCCGCTGCGGGACGTAGGTCGTACGGGACGCTGATGCTCACTCGTACGGGCTGCCGCACCGGTGCGGACGTCGAAGAAGGCCACTGCGCGCCGTCGGCCACATGTGCGAGAAGTAGTAGGTCGCGGACTCGGATGGTATCTTGGCTGGACGGGAGTACCGGTTCAGTTCTGTGCGGCGCAAGCGTGCAGATTTAAGCTGGGGAAGCCACTAACCTTGTAGGAGGCGAATCTACCCTCGCAGACGTCATCATCGTCTAGCACGTCGACGGTTTTGCGCTCGCAAAAGTCATCTTCGGTTCGGTGCTTCCGGTCCGACTACTCCGCTTGCCTGACCAACCCGTCAACAAGGTCTGCAAGCCACGTTGCGGGCACACGCGTGAGGGCGATCAAGCTATGGACACCGCCAGCGCCATCGAACGACTAGCGAACTACAGCAAAAAGAACACTCGTGCCTCGCGCGAGATATTCGAAGCCGGCGTGGTCATCTTCGACGGCGAAGCATTACTGCGCAGACTGGGCGATGACAGTGCGCGCCTTTCCCTCTCCTCCCAATGGTGGTCGTCTCCTGAGCGCTGCCCTCCTACACAACCCCTCTCCATTGTGCGCCCAGCTGACCACTCCATTTTTCCAGGCTGGCAATTCCTGGAATCTCTGGCGCTGGCTTCTATCGATGTCGGGCGTATCGATGTTGCCCAAGTGAGTCGCCCAAACACACAGTATCCCTGTATCTGTATCTGAAGATGGCGTTTCTCATCATCAACACAGGGATGTTTAACACGCCTATCCGCCAAATTCCCGGGGTCGCCACGAGTGCGGTGTCTCGAAGGCATCGTGAAGGAGGTGACGGTCGGTCCGGAGGCTGCGCTACGCTTCTACGGACAGTTGCTCGAGGAGGATCCGTCCAATTCGGTGTGTTCATCCACCTTTATGTCCTTTCTTTTTGCCAGGTCACTGAGAAGGAGTACGTGGATATTGAAAAGGCCATATGGAAACGACAAATCGCTGTGCTAAAAAAACTCGGAAGAATCAATGATGCGGTGGGAGAGCTCTCCAAGTTTGCCGATACATTCTATACCGACGTGGAGGCTTGGCTGGAGCTCGCAGACATATACGCTTCAACCCACCAGTACGCACTCTTGGCCCCTGCTGATCCGACCCAACTCGTGCATTATTGACACCGAGCCAGATATGCCTCGGCGCTACAGTCCCTATCCCACGTCTTGCTCCTCACGCCACAGAACCCGTTCTATGTTCTTCAGGCCGCGGAAACGGCGTACACTGCTCAGGACATTCCGCTAGCCATGAAGTTTTTCCTTATGGCCGTCGAGATGACCGGGGGTGATAACGAAGATGCCACGCCTCCGCCGACGGGCATCACCCTTCGTGCTTGGTACGGGGTGGAGCTGGTCAGTCACCTCCATCGCCACACTTTCACAAACCCGCTAGACTAAAAGTTCTTCCTTTCCGCCCTTCCTAGTCGGCTGCGCGCCTTGAGGCAGATCCGACTCTGGGCACGTCCTCACCGTCAAGAACGCGTGCGCCAGAACACGTGTCGCGGCTACGGCAGCTAGCGCGGGACGTGATAAAATCGGCCCAAGTCGGCCAAGAAGACGCAGAATCTAAGGCGTCATTGACGTGGCTAAGTCGGTAATGTGATGTCGCGGTTACGATGCTGTTTGGCTATGCGGGTCTCTATTTCTCTATTTAATGATTTTGCAGTTTTGTTGGTTGGCATAAGAATAAGACTATCACAGAGTACATATGAGGGGTTATTGTAGGGCACTCTGGTCGCAACTCGCTCTGCCGGTTCGTTGCTGGGCCCATGTCTTGCGGGTGTTTATCGCAACGCATTAGTATATCATCTAGTCACCTTCGCAGCTTCGCATTGCGTCTTCTGTTCAAACCCCGATGCTGCCCCAATAATTTGGCGCCGCGACGCCCTCGTCTAGACAAGGTTTCGAGGTGTGATTTTATGCAGCCACTGTTGCCCCAATTGCCGGCGAGAGCACCGTTTCGGGTGCAAAAGCTGCGGCGCAACAAGTCATATGCCCCAATTGATCAGCGGAGTGGGCACCCTCGAATATTCATTTTCAAATACTGTTGAACCCTGTCATAACGGCGGGACAGATCAGTAGTTTGCCTAGGCCTTGGGAGCGATCAGGGCGATGCAAGGACATGTGGGAAAGCGCTCGGACCATGAGTACATTTCCCAAATTCGATAGTTGACGCTGAGGCCGGAGTCGTGGAATGTCTGGATGAGGAATGACTACAGTCCATGGAAGATTCGATGACGTGGCCATATCACCTTTTATGCGAGCCGTGGTAAAGAGCCCTCGAAATGTGAAACGAGATTGGAAGACGCGTGTCACATTAAGTTCGACGCTTTGCAATTTCATGATTTGGTGGTATTTGGCACCACTTTACACGCATCGGGGAAAATATCGAGGTTTTAGGAGTTAGCATGATCCGGACGCTAGTGACCCATGAGCCACCGCAAATGTACATTGTACTGTATTCGGTATGCGTATTACTGGGCGTGTAGAGTGGGATGCGGGCACTGGTTTGATGTGCCCTGGGAAGTAGCAAGTGGGGATGATTCTGAATTTCCGGAACATGCTGGCAACAAAAGGAATGATCCCCATTTGGTGTTGATGTCGAAATAGTTACGGCCACGGCGGAAAACCCAGGTAACTGTGTGGGCATTATCGTACTTCTCAACAAGCGGCGACCTGGGTGGTGCTGTACTCGTTGGGCACCAAGGGGGGGTATCAGGACCAGTGGCGCTTCGTCGTCATCAGAAACCGATAACGAAATCGGTTCTGGGTACAGTACGTGAACCTGAGATACAAAAAGCCACCTTTCGCGTCCTGGGCGAGTGGTCGCGTGCTCCGTTTAAGGGGTATCAGATGGCTTCGGGGTGGGAACGAGGATTACCGAGGGTGGTATAGCTGTATGCACGTGTATGCGAAAAAAAAGAAAGAGGGCACGAGAGGAGAGGGGAGTTGGACGCGGCCCTGTTCTTCCACGTGAGAAATCCAACGTTTGCAAACCAAAGATTGTATCGAGGATCACGCGACACGAGTTACGTCGTCTGACGGGCTCTGGGTCTCGGATATGCCTCGACTCTACACGGGTCAAGTGGGTGCACACGTGCGTACGAATTGACGTATGAGCCAATGGAGCGGCGCCATTTGGGTCGTCTGCCAGGGTTTACGCACGTTTTTGAAGGCACGCGAGCTCAAATCGTCCTGAACTTAAACTTGGTAATCTCCCTCTTCCGATACTTCCCCGCCTCATCCCACCCTTCCCGTCCTCTTTAACCTCTCCTCTCCTTTCTTTACTCCCCCTCTTATCACTTCCCATACTCCCCCCCTCCCTATACTTAATGGATCCTTCTCGGAACGACCTCCTTCCATACACTGCCAGCTGTAACCCTTCCCGTAAGGCCAAACGACCAAATACGACCGGAGCCACCTTACCCCCAGATCGATCTGTACAATCCCTTCCTCCACTAGCACCCGCCATCGCCTCCGTCACCACAGATGTTATGAGACCCCCAGATAACGAGGACTTGTCGACCGAGGTGCCTCAACCAAAACGCCGTGGGCGCAAACCCAGCAGCCTGTCACGTGCTGCGCGCGAATCCATGCGCCGCCAAAACCATTCTCGCATCGAAAAGGCCAGACGTACAAAGATCAACGATGCCCTCGCGATGCTGCGCGATCTCGTGCCTGCCGATGTCCGGCGGAAGCTTCCCATAACCGGCGATGATAGCATAGACGAGGACGACGAGGACGACGACTTTGGATCCGCGCAGTCGAAGAAGCCCGGCAAGAACAAGCAACGGCAAGAAAAGGAGTTTAAGCTGGAGATCCTCGAGAAGGCCGTCCTGTACGTTCAGGAACTCCACGAGAAGGTCCGCGTGCTTGAGGCCCGCGGTTGCGCACGATGTTCCAACGCGAGCACGTCCGTGGCCCATCGGCCAAAGCGAAAGCATGAAGCGATGCCGTCGAGTGATGACTACGATTCCCATTCTTCATTGGATACTGCCATGGACAGGCCGGCAAAGCGCATCACCTCCGCGCGGTCCATGCTCCCTCTCTTCCCCTCATCCCCCCCTACCGCCCCCGCGCCAGCACCTGGTCCGAGTACTCGTCTTCCGTCCATTTCATCTTGGCTCCCCAGATCTATCGCGGAGCTAGGTATTTCAGAGTCGCATACCCCATCGGTCAACTCCATCCAGCTTCCGACTCCCCCTGCGTCCGGCATTATTGGGCCGATTGCGAGCCCACAAGTCCCGCCGACGTTACGCCTCGAACTTCCCATGGCGAGTTTGTCGACCAGGGCGTTACCTCCATCCGCACAGTCCTCCCCGTCGTGGACGACAGAGGAGGAATCTGCCGCGTCGTTGCTCCTCAGGATGAAGACTTCTAATTCCCCAAAAACTGCAAAACACCGCACAAGCATCAGTGATCTGCTCGCTCCCATACCAGGGGCGCCCAGTACCGGTGACAAGTCTCGGTCTATGGGCGTTGATGAGATGCGTGTGCAAACACCTGGAACACTGTTGGGTATGCCTAGAGATGGACCAAAGTAGCGTTGATTTTTTTCTTGGGCGCTTTAGTTTTACCATAACTTATTTACAACTATGGCCCGGAAACGTGGACTATGTGGCTTGTATGTGTCACCAGCAAGGAGTCAATTACCTGTACAGTCTATAGAACGTCGTTTTTCTTTTTGAATGACTCTCGTGAGAGTTTCAGCAGCGTCTCTCGACTGGAGTGATTAGAGTTTTACAGGTGTGGTCAAAACTGGTCATATTTGTGGTCTTGTGCTGGACACCTGGCGCCCGCCTGCGCTTTTACTCAATGTCGGACCGCCTCGAGGCGGACGAGCCCACTCATGCCGTCAACTCTTCGTATCAGCAATAAACTCTTTCTCCTCTCTCAAAAACATCCAAATCTCCTTGCCATGAGAAGAACCACGAGAAAGTCATCCAGGGTCGTATCGGAGGCACGCTCGGCGGCGTTCAGTCCACCCTCTTCCGACATACTCTTCGACCTGTCGCCCGTTCCGCCAAATCCGTTGGGCGAAGGCCGCTGGATCAAAACGGCAGGGGCCCTCGTCATCGGGTATGTTCGTTTGTGGAACGTTCCGAGGGAATTGTGCTGTGCTGAAAACTTCTTTTCGTTCTTTCGTCTCTCCCCTTAAAAAGGGACGAGATTCTGAACGGGAAGACGCTGGATCGAAACTCAAACTACTTTGCACGCTACTGTTTCGAGAACGGGATCGAATTGTACGTCCGGACGGCGTGTGCTTTTTGCTTTTGTGTCCTTGTGAGAAAAGCTCGAGCGAGCGAGTTTTTGCAGGAAGCGAGTCGAGGTGATACCGGATGAAGAAGGCGAAATGTACGTCCTGAGTCTTGCCGAGGGGGGGGGTTCCCCCCCCTCTCGTCTTATGGGGAGCTGTCTCACTGACGAAGCAATGGCTTTTGCTTGTGTTGAAGAATCGAGGCGAGCAGACGAATGGTTCAGAGGTACGATTTTGTGATCACGAGTGGCGGGATAGGACCCACGCATGATGGTACGCACAGACTTGAGATAACTGTCCCTCTAGATCTCGCTAACCCGTGTTTTATTCTCTGCGTACTATCCGCAGACATCACTTATGCGTCTCTGGCAAAGGCCTTCAATCAGCCCCTCGTGCACCATGCCGAGACTCTCCGGCGCATGACTGAGCTGAGCAAGCACCGGTCTTGGATACACACGCAGGATCAGGAGCAGAGAAGTGCGAGGGAGAGGATGGCACTTTTCCCGGACAATGCAGAGACGCTCTTCGTTGCCCGGGACATGTGGGTTGTAAGCACAACCATCCGGTCTCCCTCCTCCCCCCTCCTCCCCATTTCGGCCAAGTCATTCAGAAATGGAATTTTGACTGTGATCTCTCTCTCCTTACCTTAGCCGGTCGTGCGGCTGGAAGGGAAACTCTGCGTCTTTCCGGGTATACCGAGCTTGTTCCAGAAGATGCTCGATGGGTTGAAGGCGTTCTTGCCGCTGCCTCCCCCTTCGGAACGGCCCTTCCGACATCAGATCTTCACTCCGTGAGCGTTCATTTTCTGCCTTTTCTTTTCTTTTTTGGGGTGTGTGCTCACTATCGCATCTCGCACGGATGCGTGTGTTGTGTATACAGCCTACCGGAATCCTCGATTGCGCCGTACCTCACTGAACTGCAGAAACGAGTAAAGGAGGAGGGCATCCGCGTGGGATCGTACCCGCTCCCCATGAGGGGCGCGTTTGTTTCGCTGATTGGGCAGGACGAAGGGCGTATACGGGAGCTGGGGAAAGAGGTAGAGGGACAGACTGAGGGCAAGGTGGTGACCGAGCAAGAGGTGCAAGAAACCAAGGCAACCGCAAACGTGTAAAAGAGCAGGATCATCCCAGTGCACGCAGATTATCTGACCCTCCTGTACAACTGTACATTATCTTTTTTCTGTACAATTCAGCACTATCTCAGCTTGACGCGTCGTGTCACAAGTGTGACGAGCGCGTTGGGACGCGCTAATTTGTTAACCTTTGGCTTCCTTGTACCCATCAACCACACAAACATGTCCTCATCGCCGCTCCCAATCCCTTCTTCCGATGACGATATCGAGATGGCCATCGATGACGAGCTTCCGCAGACACCCACGCCGCACGGTGGCCAGTCAATGAGCCAGGCTCCTCCACCCGCAGACCCGCTCTTTCTCGCGGGGACGCCCTCGACCCAAGCCGGCACACCTCTTCGCGGCCTAGTCGCCCGACGCGCAGTCGGGATGGACAGCACCCCGAGGAGGGACGTCGCGAATTCGCCTTTGTTTGCGCGTAAGTGTTGTTGCATTTTACCATCCATCTGGTTTATACGGCGGACTGACAATTTTTTTTTTTGTCGTTTATTTCAGCTGGGTCGTCCAGTCCTGCCCAGTTTCCTTCGTCGTCGTCGCCTACGAAAAATGTGTATAGGACCTCTGGGGGTAGGGGCTCGAGCAGGGCTGGTTCAAATCTGGACTCTGAGCCCCTTGACTTTCCCTCGTAAGTCCCTCTCTCATCTTTCTATCACCCCCACCAAGGGTTTGACATCGATACTAAAACACTATTTTTTTTTTCTATCACACGACAGGAGCCCTGCCAGAGCGGCGACACCTAGAAACAGACGAGGAGACATCCACTCGTCTCTAAGTCTCACACCGACGCGTCCGCGCGCTGCCCCCCATTCGCGCTCCAACAATGCCAATCTCTCCTCGGAAGCCGACAGGCTCTCGATGCCCGCGTCTTCCCTCGCTCCCCTGTCGGCGGCGCCGGCGCAAGGGACCGAGGACGAGCCCGACGAGATCCGCGCGATCTGGGGTACGACCGTCAATCTCGCCGACACGATGAAGGCCTTCCGCGAGTTCGTCAAGGGCTTCAAGCCCAAGTACCGCGTCGCGCACGATCGCTCGCTCGGCTTGCCGACCAAGGTCGCGCCCTCGCCCGCGGCGGTCGAGGTGCTCCTGTACGAGGGGTACCTGAGGAGGATGCGCGTCACGGGCGAGGTGAACCTCAACCTCGATTGCGAGAACCTGCGCGCGTTCCCGCCGAGCCGCAAGTTGTATGGTCAGCTCGTCAAGTATCCGCAGGAGGTCATCCCGGCGATGGATCAGGTGCTGAAGGATATCATGCTCGAGCTTGCGGAGGAAGACCAGGCGGAGGGCGTGGAAGGTATGCTTGGCCAGGAGGGCGAAGAGGAGATTGCAGATATCATGAGCAAGGTGTACAAAGTTCGACCATTTGGTTTGCCCGCTGTCAACATGCGCAGTCTCAACCCGCAAGGTAAGGCTCATCACCCGATCTGGGTTCGTAGGCGTAGGAACTGACTTGCGCCGCCTTTAGACACCGATAAACTCGTTTCTATCAAGGGTCTGGTCATCCGGGCGACTCCTGTCATTCCCGATATGAAAGTCGCCTTCTTCCGCTGCCTCACCTGTAACCATACCGTGCAGGTCGAAATCGACCGAGGTAAGATCGACGAGCCGGCAGCGTGCCCGCGCGACGTCTGCGCGTCCGTCGGCACGATGTCGCTCGTGCACAACCGCTGCGAGTTCGCGGACCGCCAAGTGATCCGACTGCAAGAGACGCCGGACGCGGTCCCAGACGGGCAGACGCCGCACACGGTCTCGCTGAGCGCGTACGACGAGCTGGTGGACGTGAGCAAGCCGGGCGACCGGCTCGTCGTGACGGGGATATTCCGCAGCGTGCCGGTGCGCGTGAACCCGCGGCGTCGGACGATCAAGAGCCTCTTCAAGACGTTCCTCGACGTCGTGCACGTCCGTCTCGGCCAGGACAACCGCCTCGGCTTCGACAAGTCGACCCGGTCCGCGGGTCGCGATCGCGTGCCGGGCGTCGGCGGCGGCGTGGGCGAGGAGGAGGAGGACGAGCAAGAGGGTCAGATCGTGCGCAAGACCGACATGGAGCAGAAGGTCAAGGAGCTCGCGCAGCATCCGGACATTTACGCGCTCTTGTCGCGCTCGCTGGCGCCGAGCGTGTGGGCCATGGACGACGTCAAGAAGGGCATTCTCCTCCAGCTCTTTGGAGGGACTAACAAGAATATCACGAGGGGCGGGGGAGGGGGAGGGCCGCGGTACCGCGGTGATATCAACGTGTTGTTGGTCGGTGACCCGGGTACGAGCAAGTCCCAGATATTGCAGGCGAGTCCCTCTTTCCCGCCTTCCATCATCTATCTTTGGTCGTCCTAATCCTGTCCCGCAATAGTATGTACATAAACTTGCACCCAGAGGCGTTTACACGTCAGGAAAAGGATCCTCTGCTGTTGGCTTGACGGCGTATGTTACGCGGGATCCAGATTCAAAACAACTTGTGCTTGAGAGGTAGGAGGGACAGTTTATCCATTAATTTTACTCTGAGCTTATCTCGCCGCCAGTGGTGCACTTGTCCTGAGTGATGGCGGCGTATGTTGTATTGATGAATTTGACAAAATGTCGGACGCGACACGTAGTGTATTGCATGAAGTTATGGTGAGTGCCTAAAAACGTCAGCTCTCGTGTCCTGTCCCTGACAAGAAA
>Ga0307512_10001936_pt1 | contig 27641 bp, 35 predicted proteins | sample 14_EM_MG_FD_200267 | JGI IMG/M metagenome (GOLD analysis project Ga0307512, IMG submission 200267) | Populus trichocarpa ectomycorrhiza microbial communities from riparian zone in the Pacific Northwest, United States - 14_EM | ecosystem: Host-associated > Plants > Roots > Unclassified | place... | reverse complement strand
ATGATGGAAGGTAATGCATTTTTGTTTGGTGGCAATACCAGGCTGTGTTTGGATGGTGCTGTGGTAGCATTTGCTTCTTGCAGTATCTGTATATGAACTCTCAAGCTTCTCAACTCCTGTGAGCAGTTCTGCCGACCCAGGTCCCAGACTACGCTTGCTCCACCCTACTGCATTCTGCTGGTCTAAAAATGGCTGACTCCCATGCTTCTATAATAATCGTCAATGAGTATTGTGCATATTCTCCTCTGGCTACTTTCACCTTAGCTTTGAGAGCTCATTAGGACTGTCTTGTGACAGGGGCATTCATGAAGCTTTGCCATGCCTTAGGTGGTCTCTACATGTAAGTTGGTCCTACAATGTTCCCTACAGTATATCTCTGACAACCTGCCACATTGCTCAACCTTCCACCGCTAGCTAGGAGTTCTTGACCACTCTTGACTATGAGTGGAGTGTCATCCAAGGACATCATCCTTACCAGTGGACAATATGGGTCTGTTTGATGAACACTTCTCTGGGTCTTGTTGCCGACCCAGCAGTGTCAAATTGACTTATACCTTGCATAGATTTACTCTTTCATGCAAGTGGCCACCCTCATGGCCACAATCCTTATAATGGTTGGTCTTGACACCACAAGTCCAATCAACTGTCAGGTGTGTGCCATGTCCTGCGTCCACCTTGTCACACACAAAGCTGATAGGCTATAATATGCCATCCCCAGGTCTGGGTCACATTCAACTTTGTGAGAAAGCCATACAATGTGCCCCATTCTTCGATGAAATAGCACTTTTCTCTTCTCCCTTTCTAGCTCTTTGGCTGTCTGGCCCTTTCTGCTTCTTTGTTATTGATCGTGCTCCACATATAAGTCTGAATCTTCTGTACATCCCCATTACTTTGAGGCTTCCAAAGTGGGTATTCATGGCACCTGCCAGCATTGCCATCTGGAACAAGAATAAGGTTGTCATACTTCTCGCAGCCAGTGTATGGGGCATCCACCTGGGATTCCTCATACAAGGCAAGTCCCCTCTCCCCCATCTCTCCTGCAGACAAAATTGACCAATGTTATTCTGTATTGGGGTCTCACAGGTGAAGAACCAATTATTTATTTTATTTTTGACCCTTTACACTTAATCGTTCACAGCTCCGCTCTGAATGGCTACCTGGATATGAGACCTGCATGTTGCCAAACATGGAGCACAACAAACTTGCCTTCATTATCATGTTCATCACAGACATTGTCTTGGTTTTCATCATGTTTCTTGGTTTGATACATTTGCGCGGTTGTGGTGGAGGCATGTTTGGTCTTGGAAGCCTTCTCTGGAAGCAGGTAAGGCTGTGGTAGCTGTGGTGCTCTCAATCCTCTGATGAAATTTCTGCTTGTAAGGGAATTATTTGGGTCTCATTTGCCACAGGCGCTGGGCTCATTACAGTGGCAAGTATCCTGAAATTTCCTGTACATTTTCGCTCACAAATGTTTCATATTGTAGGTCAGGCTCCTAACCACCTGTCTGGGCTGGTTACACCTAATCCTAGTAGCGTAGCATAGTATACAAGTGTGTAGCCAATCAGAGAATTTCAGGCTATGCCAAGTGTAATTATGTCAACCTTTTGAACTTTAGTTTTGTGCAACTAGCCCAGTCAGCTGGCACAAAATGTCAGCCACAAGCATGGGATACCTTAGTCAACACCATAAGAATGCAAACCAGTTCATAAAATTCCACCACATGACGCACAGTGCAAAATCACATTATTGGAACCAGGCTGGCAGAAAATCAGTGCTGATGGATGGACATTCATACCCAACCTCTAAAATGGTGTGTAGAAGCTACAAAAAATAATTAAAAAAGTCTCAATAAATGACATGAGTTGAGCACTAAAAATTAAAGCATATTCAATGTTGGTGGGATGACGCAGATAAGAAAGAATATTTTACCCCATCACAGAATTGAAACCAATGACCCATCCCGCCAGTCATGTCAACAAAAATATAATAACCACTGCACCATTTATCTTTATCATTACTGTCCCTTTAATCATAAATGACCAACAGCAATGGCCACTATTGTCATCAATGTCCCAACACCCCTTTCACACTATATCATGGCAGCAACCTGTAAAAAGTAAAATAATGAAAATTTTATCCCCTTGGTGGACTTGCGGGTAATCAATGGGCGTATCCACAACTTGTGGAGGTCATGTGACGGAATTTTACAAACTGGTTTGCGTTCTTATGGTGTTGACTAAGGTATCCCACACTTGTGGCTGACATTTTGTGCCAGCCGACTGGGCTGGTTGCACGAAACTAAAGTTCAAAAGGTTGACATAATCACACTCGGCATAGCCCGAAATTCTCTGATTGGCTACACACTTGTACACTATGCTACACTACTAGGATTAGGTGTAACCAGCCCAGACAGGTGGTTAGGAGCCTGATTGTAGGTGTTCGTTTGTTTGGACCTAAGCCGTATGATTTGATCTGTTCCAGTTTATCCTGAAGGATGCTAATCTACTTTGAATATTAGTATTCTTGAATGCCGTACATTCCTCTCTGCTTCTGTGCTACAACCCGCGGAGAGCACCAGCTTCTTATATCTCGCTCTAAATAGATGTTCATGATGCCCGCGCTGATATCGATGTCGGTCACCGCGACCCGGCTATACACCTCTCTAGCGGAGTTTACCTCCTCTGCGGACATGTACGATGTTCTTTTTTTACGTTATTCCCCACACTCAACGCGGCCCATGTTTTTGTAGTGTGAGGGACTCGGACCTTGAAAGGGATCGTCGCACGGTCTCGGATGCCAAGCGGATACCCGTCGTGCACGTGTCCTACGAGCAGTTTTCCGCGCCGCAGAGCGCCACTTTGTCCCTTGAGATGAGTGGGCAGCTGTGCGACAAACCGCAAGGACTGAACTTCGAAAATACTCTGGAGAGCGGGGTCAGAAAATGAGTCCGTGGATAGAAGGTTAGAAACCCCGTTCAGAAGAATTAAGAAAATTTGAACATATTGTATTTCATGGTTACGGGCCGTGGTACGCTGGTTGGCCGGTATCTGAGCATTGCTTTCATGCAAAATCTCGATGTTAGTTGCGATGCCGCACGGCACCTCAATGCCATACGTCTTCTCCGCTCCAGATAACGATGGCGCCAGCGACGGAGCCGTATCACCACGGTGAAGTAAAAACTGGCACTGCCATGGGACCTTCTTCCGCGCATGTTGAGGCCGTTGCCGTATACGCCCATCATCTTGGTAAGGGCAACTCCGGTAATGTAAGGATGGCGGCCTGTAGCGCACCTTCAACCACGTGACGTCCTCTGTCCGACTACAATAGCCCTCTCGCTCTGTCTCGCCCTCCTTGCCTTGCTTGCCTCGCCTTCAGCCCTTTGTTTTCTACCCTCGTCGTCACACGATCGACACCTTTCCATTTGCAGCCAAATTTCCCTTGCTCGTCGCACCCCAATCCTTATGGCCAAAGACGCGCGGATCGCCCACATCACATCGGCCGGGCCAACGTCAAAGCACGAAAGACCGCTGCTCCATGTAGCACATGTCGCTCGTGACGCCTCGCTAATCGCCCCTCGGTCTGGACCACGCCGTTATCGGGAAAGGACTTTACTGTGTATAGGTTCATCTAGGTTACCTTTTGTACGTTTTCCTATCTCCTTTTGCTTTTGACGTCCTGCTCTCCATTCTACACCTTCCTATCTTACTTTAGACCTTTTACCTTCGAGCATCGCCGCGCCTCCCTCACCCCCATTGTCTACGCACTCCCCGTCGCGCACGGCACTACCATTCAAAAGAAAATTCGGGTTTTCAGACACCACTGTTCATTGTTTACGACGCCCTGCGGTCTGTCACCCGCAGTTCCATATAAAAAACCCGTGCCTGGCCTCGTCAGAGGCGGGCGTCTGCGTCCCATTTTCCCTCCTCTTTTTGTTTTCGCATGCTTTTGCTCTTGCCAGACCGTCCGACAAGGAAACGGGCCTGCCAAGCCGTCATTTGTCGTTCTGGTCCTGCGCTTTTGTCTGTTCTCTCACTGTTTCGTTTGGCTTAGACGACCGCTGTATGCCTCACCATCGACATCCTCCTTATGCCTCACCACCGCTCTACGCCTGCCGACACCGACTGTTCTACGTTATCGCCAATCGCTCCGCGTCTCGCCTAGCTTCCTCCTGCACGTTCTCGCTCGCTCGGGATCGTGGCCTCTAGTCCTCAAGAACTATTCGAACTCACAAGCTTGGACCTACCTCTAACACTACAGTAATCACAGGATGTTACATGGACGCACCGGATTAGTAGTGGCTTTAGGTGAGCATGTAATTCCCAGGTGATACAGGCTCCCGCATCCCAAGACTCACAACAATGGAATTCGAAAAACATGCGCCCCTCTGGCCATATTACCTAATATGCCTGTATAACTTCACGCCCAGGTCCCAATTTCTTCTATGGCGCACCGATGTTCGGAATGTTGGAGGGACAGACGACGCGCGCCTTACACGTGCGTTCGGATGCAGTCGGACACGAACTGATTCGGACGTTTCTATACTGAAAGTAGTTACTGTTTGCTCGTTCCTGTACGTTTTCACTTTCTCCCCAACGCTTTGACGGTTTGGAATACATCTATATTGCGTAGCTTCACCGTAGCTAGGACCTCAGTCTTTTATCTCAGATACTGAGGACCGCGCCTCCGCGCTACAGCTTCTCCAACATGGAATGACAAAGAGAACAAACGATACCTCGTTGACTCACATGGAGCTTCTAAGAATCTGAGAGTATGTACGACGTTTTCTGATCTGATCTGATCTGATAAAAATCTGGATTCACACCTCTGGGCGCCGGTGTCATTACATTATCGGCATATTTATGAGCAGAGGTATCTATGCTGCCTTTCATCCCGCGGCTGTGGCATGGCCGTGACTGTCACCTTTCAGCAAGCGCTTGGCGTCTCTATTCCAGCCACTGAGCCACATGACACTCTTACAGGACATTCCGCATCACCTCCTTACCTGAGCCACATCTTGTAGCGTAGTTGGCCGAATATATAACGTTTCGCCTCACGATGGTTGTAGCTTGTCACTTGTGTTCGGAGGTACTGGGGGAACTTCCTCCCGTATTGACGTTAGATCATTGTGGTGTCACATCGAACCGTAGTCCAACTAGATTAACGCCCTGGTTGGCCGGACCCATACGCTGCTTGCGACTCTCAGCAGAGGAGCGGTGAGAAATGCAATGTATTCCGCCGTACCTGCCGGAGAAGTAGGGTAAAGCATTCTATTGAGAGAATAGCTCCGCAGGAGACGTAACGGTACGAAACTGAACAACTTGCGCTTCAGCGTCTTGGTCCCACTGCCGGTCGCAGAGGTAGTAAGCCGACACGGGGTTACACGCGGGAAAAAGAGAACAAATAAAAGCCTGCGCACCAATATCTCCGCCATCCACTCGTCGTCCAGAAACACGCGGCTCCCGACGTTCTCCTTCCTGATCGACACAAACGGCAGCTCGGAGACGACGTCCTCCTCGAAGCATGACTCAGCTGAGAGGACCGCCTGGTGGATGGTAGTGCCAGCTATGGTCGCAGTTGCGGTCTTGTTCGGTGCGGTCCGCGCGCGGACGCGATAGGGGTTAAAGTCGCGCAGGTCGAGTACAAAGTGGTCACGCAGATGCGAATATTTCACGAGGACACACCGCGAGCCTGCGAGGCTGATCGTGTCGTTCAGAGGGTCCAGCTCCGTCCAGTGTGTCGTTCGCGGGCCCCAGTCTCCCCACGCTCTGGTGACAGGCGGTATGCTAGCCCCCTGCGAGGTAGCGGCAAGCGCGCGAAGAGTGCGGCGATGGGCGACGAAGATGATCCTTCTTCCATGGTCATCGCGGAAGTATACGTCGAAGGCGATGATATCGTCCTCGGGCTCGCTCCTGAATGGAAATACTGAGAGTGTGTGCTGGGAGGAGGAGGGGCGATGATTCCCAGACAATGGTGAGGGTTGGGATAAGCGAAGGTCAGCAATTTGTTGACTGCTGAGGAGGCTAGGAAGTTTAAGTAAGCAGAGGGTCTGAAGGATGGGAGTGGCTTCACTGCCGGCTCTGGTTAGTTTGCAAACTTGAAGCGCGAAAGTGTCTTTGAGGCCAAACAGGAGGATATCACGGGATAGAAAGGTGACCAGAGCACCATACGTTCCAGGCTTCGCGACTTGAAGCTGGTCTGCATATCAGGGTGCCGCTGACGTTGGACAATGAACGTACTCACCTGTGTGATGCGGCCAACCCTCCATTCTATTAAGAATATGTAGTCGCCAATCACATCTCCCATCCCCTCTCCATCGAGTATAACCGCGACTATGTTGTCCCCACAACACTCCATGCAGGTGGCTCGGGCGATCGCGATCGCGACCTGATCAAATTCCAGACAATAATTTGGGGCGCCGGGATGCCTACTGCCTGTAGAGAATTGATGGAATTGTAATTTAGGGGGGCCACGTCGTCTATCTGGTCTATGGCGCAAACTAAATTAATCCTCGCCATCACCACGCAAGGGGGGAAATGTGATACAGACTGAAAAATGATGGCCATGAGGTCACTTTCTGGGGCATATGCCCAAGATTGGACGTAGGCATCGCCGCCTATGTTGGGAACGTCGGTTCGAGCGATAACCTTTGGTTGGTTGAGCAGGTGTAAGAAGTCGAGGTAATAGTATGCCCCAGAGAGGTGAATGTTGTTGAATTGAGTACCGATAAGAATGCCGCTCTGAACCGTACACCGTTTCGGGTCGTCTAGACCAATAGACGAAAGTTGAAAACGTTGAGAGGGTTCGCTCACGGAAAGTTCAAGCCAAGCTCTCTCCCATATTTCCAGTGATTTGATGCGCTGCGGAATGGAAGTATCGATGATTAGAGGATCATGGAGGCCATTACGCATGGTTCGGATGAGGTACTGCATGAGGGACGACTGTGCAATCAGAATGAAAAAGCGGCGGCAGGAATGATTAAGAGAAAGAAGGTCCGCAAGTGGCAACTTTATCGTCATGGAGAGTAGGACCTCGTCCGGCAGGGCGAGTAGATGGCAGTCTGCGGACATGACAGTCAATCTACAGTCCGAGTCCGAGTCCGAGTCCGAGAAGTGTGAAGGGAAGCACGTGGTTCGGGCCGGGGATGACCGTCGGTGGTTCGGCAATTACCGCATGTCAAAGGCGGGGTTGTTGTTTCGCCTGATCGTGCGAGATCACACAGCCCTACATTTTTTGCCTTTACCCACCACACTCACAATGTCCGACTCTGATGGCGACTTTTCAGACGAGCTCTTGGAACTTGCTGGTGCTACAGAGAAAAAGCGCAAACGCCGCGAGCGCTCCTCAAAGAGCGAAGCTAAGCGTCGGAAAGCAGAGTGAGTGTGCGCGACATCCTTGCTTACCCTACTCACTACCAACCCCTTTTTTCTTTGTAGCACCGGAATGGACAGTACCTCGGATGCTGATGGGCCAGAGAGTGAAGAAAATGATGTCGAGCAGAATCCTTACCCACTTGATGGCAAATACATCGATGAATACGACCGCCAGCGGTACACAGCCACTTGCGCCCACTGCCTTGCTAGCCCAACTGACAATTCGACAGCCTCCTAGAAATGCCAGAGATAGAACGCGAAGAACTGATCGCACAACGCCTTGAGGAGCTCCAGCGCATCACAGACAAACGGAATCTGGACCAAATGCTGAAAGCTCAGAAAGACGGCGACGGTGACAGCGTCGCTAAAGCAGCCAAACGTGCGTTTTCCAACACTTTCCCACGTGCGCATCTGGACCGTGTTTACAGGCCAACATACTGTTCGAGGTGCCACCAAGGAAAAGTCGCGCAAGCTTGATGAGTTGAAAGCGAAACGGAAAGCGAAGGACGAGAGAAAGCGAGTACGTGCTTCACCCCCACGGCGCATCTCCCTCTCTCAATCCTATCCAAGTCTCATGGCTCTCCGAAGCGCGATCGATCCTCGTCTCCTATGGAAATGGAAACTTCCGACGAAGAGGCAGAGGATGGCCAAATTACCAAGTTTGAGCAGGAGGAAGAGAAAGAACGCAAGCTCTTAGGAATGACACTCCCCAGTGACGAGCCTATGACTATCGCGGACCTTAACAAGGTCCGGTTGACGCGAGACGCCCTCGCTAAACACTTTTTGGCTCCTTGGTTCGAAGACTACGTCAAAGGTACCATCAGCGCTATTTTTAGCTCGTCTTGTTTGACGATCGCCATTAGGGGCGTATGTGCGTTACCTTGTGGGAGCGGACAAATATCGCATCTACGAAATTAATCGTGCGTGCTTCTTTATTCATCATTAATTTTTGTTGAACGTCCCCTAGATGTTCAGAACCATCCTAAACATTACAAAATTAACGATAAGGTCACTTGTAATCTGGCTCTCGAACTCAAGTATGGTACTTCTGTGGAAGTCGTCCCGATGGACAGGGTCTCGAACGTGGACTTTAATGAGGTGAGTAGGGATCGGAGACTATCCAGAAAGCCACCACTAAGTTGGCTTAGGGCGAATTCAATCGTTTCAAGATCACTTGGGAGGCTGCTCGCATGAAATTACCGACAAAGCGCGATCTAGAAAAGAAGAACGCACAAATAACAAGGCTCATTAACCAGCCGATGACCGAAGTACGCGCTGCGTCATCGTCTGGTTTGTCTTCATGCTTAGTCATGAATTCTAGAGTGATATCACTGCCATGCTCCGGCGGAAGAGCCAGTTACAAGGTGATGTTGTCAAGCCACAAGCCAGCAGGGTTTCATTGGAGAGAGCAAGGTTAACGCAAGAGCGCAATCTTGCACTGAGACGCAACGACAAAGAGGAGGTCGCCAAGCTTGACATACAGCTCGCGGAGCTTGCCGTAGAGAGCCCACCCGTCCAGTCGGAGCCCGCTGAAAGTTCGAGCGCCCTGCTTGCGAAGGTGAACGAGCGCAACCGCAAGGCGAACCATGAGGCGATCCGCCGGGCGGAGCTGCAAGAGGCGGAGCGCAAGCGGCGGGAACGCCGTCTCGGCACTCCAACCATTGTCGACCCCAGTGCGCGCCTACGCACTGTGCCACGGATGTTTGCATCGAGGTACGAATTTCATCCCTTCTTACGGTCAACTTCCGTAGTTCCGCCCGATTGAGATCGAGACGTGTTTTACGCTCAGGTCTACGACGCCAAATCCAGGCGGATCACCCTCGCCAGACTCGTCGACCAAGACACCGCGGACGACTTCCGAGCAGAGTCCATCTAAGGGTCCTACCGGGAAGGGCGATTTCCACGCGCGTGTTCTCGATGCCATCGAGATTGATTTGGGCGACTTTTGATGTCTTCCTCCTCTCCCGTTTATCCTCGTTTTGCTTGGTTATGCTGCCATCCTGTGCTTTATATGTAGTATGCCGTGTCTAGTCGAGGCGGAAAGGCCATACCCTACGTGGACGATGCCCCATCCCACCTCTTAATAGTGCTTTAACTTGGTTGAATGTAGATAGATATATTCGCGTTCATAGTGGGTTCTCACGGAGGGTCGCAATTATCGGCTTGCAATCCAACCAACCTGCCCTGAAACAAATTTCGTCTACCCAATTGCATGTCCATCCGTGAATACTTGGAAGTAGAGGTGCGCGAATGGTTGTCACACCATCGATCATGAACTGAAGTGTACTTATGTTGACCCATTCTAGGTGCCAGTGACACGCTTTAGCGTATAGGGCAAACCGCAATGGTCGGCACCACGTCTCGCGCTGTACCCTCTTCGGCATCGTACGGGCCAGACGGCAGAGCTGGTACGCACTTCCCTGTTCGCTTGATAGCAGCTCGGAATCGTTACTCCGGCTATGCGTATGTCCCTACTGCCAGCTCTTCTGCGGATCCCGCCCGCCCATACTGTATTGTTTGCATTATTTTCTGCTAGTGCTCTTTTCTTTTCGAGTCCATAGTCGTTGCAGATGCTCAGAGATATTCCGTACGTATTGCATGTACGTTTTGACTGTTCGAATTGCCAGCATGGCGATCATCTAGGGTGCATTCCCTTCTGCCCTGGACTTGGACCTGGGATTGATAGTTTGATACTCAAACTGGTTGATAGACTGAACATTACCTTTGATCAATAGCTTGATTGATCGGAACACATGCTACCCTGTGCCACGGCGTCACCCAAATTTACGTTGGAATCTTGAAAAATAACTGTTTGATCAAATCCCGCTGCGGGCGGTGGCCAAGGCGTAGTACACGATGACAACGTATGGGTATGTGTAATAGGGTTAGAATTGCAGGATATTCATAATGCGTCGAAAGTTTCTTCTTTATTATTAGATCATGCATGAAGTGCCGTCCTCCGTCTCAGGCTCTCTGGCCAAGTGGCCACAATACCGGGCCGGATCATCCGAAAGAGATTGGTGTCCAGTCCAGTCCAGTTCACTCCTTCACTTCTCTTTTGCTTCGCATCCACATCTCACCCATGTCCTCTGACGGACCTGCCTCCGTCCCACTCCCACGTGTGACTACGAACGGAAGCTTGACAAAAAAAAGGCTACCTGTATGGCCGATTGACGCCTCGGCGCCGTCCGTGCAAACCCCGCTTCTTGCAAAGTGTGCACGCCATAACCGCGAGGGCGCGATTTGCTGTCAAGAGTTAAAAGGAGACGACGAACGTCAGCTCATAGACCCGGACGTCATTCGTGATGTGTGAGTCTGTCTCTCTCTATGTGGTTGAGGGGGGAGGGGGGCATTCGCACTCGTTGATCCCGGACGCTTCCTTGCCTCAGTTGCCTGACATGGTTCCGAATAAGAGCTCTCACTATCTATGTCTGCCTTTTAGCATCATTGGCCTGTCAGACGGCCTCACCGTCCCCTTCGCCCTCACTGCAGGCCTTTCATCGCTTGGCGAGTCCAAACTGGTCGTTCTCGGCGGCGTTGCCGAGCTCATCGCCGGTGCAATTTCGATGGGCATCGGCGGCTTCCTCGCATCGCAGGCGGAGCGCGACCATCACCGCTACCTCCGCCGCACGACCAAGGCACGAGTACAGCGCTCGTGTGACGGCGAGATGGAACGTGAGGTGCACGCCGTGTTGGGACCGGTTGGCGTGAACGAGAGCGTGTCACGGCAAGTGGCACTGAACCTACTGGAGGTCGAGTCCACGACAGCAGAACAGAGTGGGGGCCTGTCGGATGCGGAGCACGGGCTCAAATGGAGTCAGTCCGTCGGCCTTACCGAATTTTTGCTCAAGTTTGGTCAAAGCATCGGTGCGCTTCCACATCCAGTCTGTTTGTTGCATTATCTTGGCTCACGCCACGTGCTTAGAGGATGTCCCAACGCGCCGCATGTACTTGTCTGCCTTTACGATCGGGATGGGCTATCTCGTCGGAGGCACGATCCCGTTAATTCCCTACTTTATCATCCCCAAGGCGCACATTGCGCTCGTTTACTCGTGTATCTTCACTGGTATCGTTCTACTCATCTTTGGCGCTGTCAAGGCGAGGGTTACTGGTGCAGCGGGCAAAGGGGCAGGTGGATACATATGGGGAGCAGCAAGTACATTAGCAGTGGGTGGTGCAGCAGCAGCAGCCGCCTATGGCATAGTTGCCCTCTTAGAAGCGGATGGATGAATTGCCTTACACCTCCCTTTTTTCTGTCTTTGGTGCCATTGCTTTATCTAGTACCTTGTGTATGGAGTCCTATATGGCGCGTGCTATGAACGCGATATGGTTCATCCCTGCATCTAGCTTATTCCAACTTATGACGGGCTTAAGACTACATTCACAAGACCTCTAGGACGTGCATTTCGAACTGGACAGATATGACCCAGTGACCAAGGTGTGATCGTGGATGATTCGAAGTTAAGCACTGTTGCCGAGGATATCTTCCGGATTTTTAGAATCTTCAGAATGTGATTTTAAGACCAGTTTAAGCATCCAGCTGAATTTGACCAGAGTCGGTGTACATGGAAAACGGGTTTTCCAAATTAGGGCATGATCTATGACCCAATTGCGGGATCAGTGCTTCCTTTTCCCCACCCGCCCACGGACAACTATCACTCACCGTGCTTATTGTATCCTCTCTTCGTTATCCCAATGTCAAAAACCAGTAACACAAACTTCCAAGCCATCCTCGGCACCGCCTTAGCCAACTACACTAAACAGACGGGGGATGATCTTCTCAATCATCCACTTGCTACCAAGTTCCGGAACTGTGACGACCCAGATTCCATCCTCGGGGTACTCCAGGAGCAAGCAGTGGCATTTGATGAATTCAGGAAGGGCGATCCAAATTAGATGAAATGGCTCAAACCGATGATCCATGGGTTGCACGCGCTCTCCAGTAGCGCTATCCCTAGTGAGGGAACAGTCTCGTAAGTCCCCAAAGTCCGTTAGTCTTCTATAATCATCTTGAATACCTTTCTCTTAGGTATTTCCACCTGCGCAATTAATCTTTTCCGGTATCGGTGTTCTTCTCACCGTACGTACTTCCTTCGCTATCTCTAATCATCTCTTCCCAATTTCAGGGGTCACATAGGTGACTCAGGATGTCAGTACGAGTTATGATGCCGTCGTTGATCTCTTCGAGTGCATGGAACATTTCCTCCATCGCCTTAAAATATACATTGAGGTCCCATCCACCCCCGCAATGACTGGTATAATTGTCAAGATCATGGTCGAGCTGTTGTCTGTCCTCGCTCTCGCGACCAAGCAAATCAAGCAGGGACGGTTCAGTGAGGTTTCTCTGTTCCAGAGTCACTTTTGGTTTGACCCCGCCGCAGAGAAATATGCAAAGAAACTTCTGGGAGAGAATGAAGTCGAAGCGGTGCTTCAGAGACTCGACCGACTCACCCAGGAGGAGGCCCGCACGACCGTTGCGCAGACTCTAGAGATCGTTTACGGTCTGGTCGCTAATATCGCGATGGTCATTGACGGTACGCGACGTTTGCTCGTAAGGCTCCATGCATGAGACTGACTACCATTTCGTAGATGGCAAGGCGTCGACCGAGGGTATTCGACAAGCTCTCAGTATGTCCTGCTTTGACCGCGATCCGTGGATGAGTGTGGTTAACTGTGGCCATTAGTTATCATGCAAGATATGACAGCCGAGATAAACAGGATGAAGCGTTCGTAGTCACCTTATGTCGCGCTAGTTGGTCGTTGATGATAAAACGACTCTGCAGGTGACCAGTTACAGGAGAACGTTCGTCATTGGTTATCTGGTCCAGATCCGTCCATAAATCACAACATCGCTTGCCGGGCCCATTACAACGGAACGGCTATGTGGTTTATCGAAAGCCCGACTTACAAAGAATGGAAAACAACAGGTTCCTTGATGTGGATCTACGGGAAACGTACGTGTTCTCTACCTCCACGCTCCTTCTCTACAATCGATGGTTTCTATCATTATAGCGGGATCAGGGAAGATTGTCCTCTGGTATGTACTAGCGCAACCGGTCTCATTCAAGTTAAGGTGTACTTACTTACGGACTACAGTAGTTCGTCCATTATCGAGGACATCCAGCGCAAGCTTGAAGCCGGACTCGCCATCCTAACTTACTTCTTTGTCGACTTCAAGGAGCCGCTAAGCAGGATTTCCGCAACTTGTTATCTCCCTCCTCATCCAGCTCGGTGCTCAATCTGATCGTTTCTGTGACATTCTCTCTGCCTTGTATTCTGAACATGACCGTGGTCTCCGACAACCCCGCGATGATGTGCCTACACAGTGCCTCAAAAATATGTTTGAGCTACCAGGACAAGGGCCGCTTTATGTCATTGTTGACGCACTGGATGAATGCCCCTATTTTTCAGGGATGCCTACACCCCGCGAACAGGTCCTCCGAGTCTTGGAACAATTCGCTGATTTACACCTCCAACATCTACACCTATGTGTCACAACTCACAAGTCGCCCAGAGGTGGACATCCAAGCTGTTTTTGAACCCTTGACGCGCACACCGTGTCCATTCGTGACGAAGGAGGACAAAACCAGGATATTACGAACTATATCAAGTCTGTTGTTCTCTCGGATTCGAAGATGCGGAGGTGGCGGGAAGAGGAGAAGAAATTGGTCATCGATACTCTTACGCAGAAAGCGGGTGGGATGTATGCCCTCACAAGTAAAATCTGTCTCAGCTCTTGCTCACGCGATACAGGTTCCGATGGGTTGCATGCCAGCTGGAAACGTTGCGTCGCTGCTTTCCTCAAACTCTCCGACGTACATTGGATGATTTGCCCAAGACCCTGGATGAAACCTATAAACGCGCATTGCAAGGCATCGATGAGGAGAAATGGAGATATGCATATCGCCTCTTTCAGAGCCTCGCCGTATCTGTTCGCCCGCTTCACGTTGGGGAGCTTGCGGAGGTTCTTGCAATTCAGCTTGATGCCGAGGAAATCCCAGAATTTAGCGCAGATTGGCGCCCTGAGGACGTGGAGGATGCTGTACTGTCTGCATGCTCTAGTTTGATTAGTGTTGTCACCGTCGACGATGTCCGGGTTGCGCAATTTTCCCACTTCACGGTCAAAGAATTTCTGACCTCGAAGCGGCTGTCAAATTCAAAACACGTTTCCCGCTATCACATACTCTTACAACCCGCCCACACATTCCTCGCTAGGGCTTGCCTGAGCGTTCTGCTTAATCTTGATGACCACATCGACAAAACTCGCATCGAGGAATTTCCCCTAGCCCGTTACGCTGCCGAGCATTGGGTCGATCATGCTCAATTCGAGGACGTATCACAACACATCCAAGATGGGATGGAGCGTCTATTTGACCAGGACAAGCCGCATTTCGCAGCATGGGTCTGGGTGTACGACATTGATGACCCTTTTGGACCGCATATGTATCACACTCACCCAGAGAAACCCGATCCAAGCCCGCTGTACTATGCCACGCTATGTGGCCTCTACGACATGACGGAGTGTCTCATTATTTCATATCCACAAGACGTCAATTCCCGGGGCGGTCAACGCGCATCACCGATGCAGCTTTGGGAAAGGAACGTCTAGAGATCGCACAACAACTCCTTGAACACAGTGCTGATGTGAACTCCAAAGATGACGAGAATCGTGCTCCTTTACACATCGCATCGCGATGTGGATATGTTGGGATTATACAGTCTCTTCTCGACCGGGGTGCAGATCCTAACGCGGAGAACACGATGTGTGAGACACCACTGTACCTGGCCTCGAGCCATGGGAAACTTGGGCCTGCAGAACTACTGTTGAATCGCGGCGCATACGTAGATCACCGAAACTCACGGGGCTGGACTTCGTTACATGTGGCATCCCAAAACGGACACCAGGACGTCGCCCGACTACTACTCGACCACGACGCAGACGCTCATGCACAAAAAAAAGGAAATCGCTGGACACCGTTACACCTGGCATCGGACAAAGGGAAGCTCGAGGTAGTGCAGCTACTCCTCGAGCGCGCCGCGGACGTGGACGCGCGGGACAAGTGGGACTGGACGTCATTGCATCTGGCGTCGCGAGGTGGTCATCTAGACATCTTACGGCTTTTGCTTGATCGCGGGGCTGACGTGAACGCACAAACGTCCCAACAGGTGACTCCGTTGCATTTCGCGGCGTATAACGGACATTTCCAGGTTGCGTGGGTATTACTCGCGTATGGCGTAGATCTCCAGATCCGGAACAAAAAGGGTCAGACGGCTTTCGAGCAAGCATCGGAGATGGGGCATCTCGAAGTTGCGCAGTTACTTTCGGACCATGCTGGACAGGAAAGTTGAGGTGTAGCGAGCCGGGGCCGGGGGTTGTCCTGCAGTGTAGGATGAGAGCTTCGACTGAGGGGGTGATCTGGTTCAGTTTGGGTTAGTCGTGCTACCAACTGTCCCGTCTATGATATCATAGAATGAGCACGCTCTACTTCCCACCGACATGAGCCTCTAACGTCGAGATGAACCTCGCAGTGGAATCCGCACATAAAGTCTGGTTATGCTGGGGGTTGTACAAATCAAAAAAATGGTTGGCCACGCTCGACCTTACCACACTTAATATGACCGAGAGTAGATCATGATGAACCCGACCAACCTACTTGACACCGGCACTTGACGAGATGTGGCAGTTAGGAGTCATGCTCCTGAACTCGAGTTGAGGTGCGTGCGAAGAGAACGGTGGACCAGCTCAAAACCGAGGTCGGAGGCCCCTCGTTTTGGAACTGTCCACCCAAGAATGGGGGTACTCAACCCTGTCCTAGGGCGCACGGGAATCCCCGTAGTACGCATGGAAACCCTTATCCCTTCCAGCGATACCATACAGCGTCTCCAATCCAGTCTAATTAAGTGTGGACTCGGACTAGGAGTAGCTAATGTCAGGAAGGCCAAAAGATGTACAATAAGTACTATCTGTACATTCTTCGACACATCTTGTCACCTTCAAAGGGCTTATGTGAGTTGCAGACTCAGCACGGCTCAGCTCGTCCTAAACATTGCGACAGGCCAAGGCCATTCACCCCTCGTGTTCAAAGATCTCATTGGATTTAACGCAACAAGGCCAACTACTGTGCTATCTTGGGGCTAAAATTATTGGCTGTTCGCTAAACTAGCTGTGTCCAGCGGAGCTCCGAAGCTACCGTATGGCCTCTGGCAAAAGACGCGCCTGGGCCAGGCCTTTGAGTGGCGTTTGTTCCTTGTCGGCAGAGCGGTGCTCGAAGACTATCTGTGGAAAGATTGTCTCCCTTTTACGGATCTGCTGAAGTAAGTACAACAATCCCACTAAAAGGATCATACACAGACGGTACGCTTCTACTCGCTGCTAATCCTTACGGGGATTTCTGTGTGTGGGACGGTAGGTACACGTTAAGGACTCCAGTAGCCCTAAGAACACGAGGTGATCCGACCGCAGAAGACCGGGCCAGGTACAGCGCGGTCAAAGCTCAATAGGGTGCTCACCGCATGTCAATGGCGCCGATGTACGTGATTGTGGACATCCACAATCTCAAGCGAGCGTTCCGAGGAAGCGCCCGTCCCCCGTTAAAAGCGTCGTGCACAGCTCCGCATCACCTTCCACAAACCTCATTTTCTACGCATTTACATCCCACAAGTATCGCCAACACCTCTCCAACAGCAAACCAAAGCAAGATGTCTTCATTCCGCACCACCAGTGACGCTGCCTTCTTCTCATGTGGCGAGGACCAGATGACTGCTTGGTCTCAAACCGCGAGCCACAATCAGCAGACTGCCCTTGCGCCCGACGGGAGTGCGGCTGGTCCCCCTGCAGTGAGCACGGAACTCTTCTGCGATGTGAAAGGTTTCTCACATTTCACAGTCACACGACCTTGATTGGATCTTCGCACCCGTGGCCAACGACTTGGTCAACACCGGGGTCGGGCTGAGCGGTCTCGAGGCCGCGAGTACTGGGGCGTCCAAACCCGGCTACAACTACTCATCTAACTTCACGAATCAATACAATCCTATGAACGTTGTGAGTATACGCCGCCTCTGGGAATCATTGACTTACCTTGTTGCGTTGTAGGACTCTCCCGCTACTGGGCTCACGCCAATACCTGGTACGTCGAATTATTCTTTGACTTAGGGCGCGTGCTCACGCTTCCCAAAGCTCTCACGGACTCGGACACCGTTGTATCGTCGCCGAATGATGCACCGTGGGGGGAGGCTGACATTCTGTCCACCCTACCGGCTGCAGAGCCCCAAGGCGTGAGTGCGGGTCGCTCAGGAACATAGCCCGTTCTCACTTTGACTCCGCAGAACCCTGTGCCCTGTGATTATTCAGTAGAGGCTCTTCCTTTCCAGGTTGGATCGGCCTGGTTGATCGAGCCAGGCCAATTCGCTGGTCTGGCTGCCTCATACACTGTCAGCGATGGGCCTCTGTCTCGATCAAGCGCACCAGACTTCGATTTGACTGGCACTATTGGCACTACGTCGTGAGTATCTTCTTTAGCTTGATTTCTTCCTATGGGAGTTGCACGATCTCCTTCGCTGACGCTAGCCGTTACTGTAGTTGGGGGTCAGTCCAAATTAACGCACCTCCCCTTGGCTCGGCGGAAATGAGTGCCAGCCATACAATATCGCCCGCTGTATACATGCCGGCATCGACGAGGGCTATTCTTAAGAATCGTCGTCGTGGGGTAGAGAAAACCAGCGGCAATTACGTCGAGACAGTACGGCACAACAATGCCTGCGGCCCCACCAGGAGGGTCAAGAGGAAGATGAGGATGAACGAGGTCTTGGAGGCAGCAGGGTCCACAAGTGGGGCCCGTCAGAAGCCTGTCACCAAGACCTGTGTAGTGAACAGATGGAACTCAGAGGCAGCGGGACGCGGAGCGAGGAAGCTCGCGGGCTCGATTGCGCACGAAGTTTGCCACCAATTCCTACCGGGACCAAGTGTCCAGGAGGTGTTGATGGGGACTACTGTGCAGGGAGGGCTGCCCTGGATCGAGGGGAGTGAGGAGGGTACAACTTGGGACTTCACAGGTAACGTGGTGGGGGAACAGGACGTGGCCAACACCGCCGAGGACGGGGAGGGGGAGGTTGCGGAGGGGAACGGCTTCCAGATTCCCAAGGGACTCAACGACAGGTAGCGAAGACTCCTGAAGGCCACGCCGGACGAACGCGCGCGCGAGGTTGTCAACGTACTGAAGTGTATCATCTACTCCAATGCCGGATTCAGCAACTGGGAAGCATTTAAGCGGCACTGTGACAAGACGGAGGGGCACCTGGAAGACATCGTTTTTTGTCAGTTTTGTGGCGACTTTTTCGGGCGCCCAGACTCGCGGGACCGGCACGAGGACAAGCGCCCTTCACCATGCCGCAGAGTTAGCCCGGCCAAGGCTGAGGAGAAGCGGAAAAAGACGTTGGAAGTCTACGAGGGGTACAAGATGGAGATAGAAGCATACCTAAAGTTTGGCGGGGAGGTCGGAGAGAATTTCTCCAGGAGAATCAAGAAATTGTACCCAGATTCCTCGAAGAGAGGGAGCCGACAGCAGAGTCGGCTCAAAGTGCGATGGGTAGAAGCTTGATCATTATGATACCGTTTGTTTGCCAAGGTGTGGTGCCTTGGACGATTTTCATATTTACTTTGCTCTTGCTGTAGAGTTCGGTATCGTCGCGGGCTTGCATTACGTCGCTGCCTATATACTAGACGTTATACTGATCTGACGTGGAACAATTGTCCCGACTACGTACCGTGTATCCCCATCTGTCTGAAAGACTTTGCTCAACTGCTGCCCAAACCATGAATGCGAACCATAGGAGGCGCAACCGGGGGTAGAAAAGAGACGATGGGAATAGATATAGGGACAATCAATCGATTTGATGACAGCCGGATAAGAAAACTTGCTTCTTAAACACGCGTCAGGGTTGGATTTTCTTGCCACGCCGACGCAACGTGAGCAAGTCGTACGAGATGAGGGCACCGGAACGACGAAAATCGACCGCTTCCTTCCACATGGGACACCACGGGGCCATAGACAGGCACGCCGCACGCGGTCACGCGGCAACCTCTTCGGTCGCGTACGGTGTAAACTTGTCCACAAGTAGTACACGGATCAATCGATCGATTGTCTTCCGCGGGCTGTCTTACAAGGGGAATGGGGGAGCGGAATTTTGGAGTGGAGGGTGGTAAGTGAGAAAGGAGCGCCCAATCGATTTGGAAGATGTGAGGAGTCGTCTGCGTCAGCATCCCCGGGTTCTATCCCCTCCCAGCCCGTTTAGCACAATAATGATTCCTATAGGAGAAGAGCCCGGACCCATCCTTTACATTACCCGTGTCGTTGTGCTGACAGAATGTCATGTCTCTGATGGTGATACGGTAGGTTGGATCCGCGCCACGTCCACTCAAGCGTGACATTCAGAAAAGAGAAAAGTCTTCGCTTTGTGACGCGTTTATGACTACAGTATGAAAAGAATAGAGGGTACACGGATCCACCTCCTGACCGATAAAATGCGTACGTACACCGTGTGCCATGTCTTGTGATAACGAACCGGGAACTGGTTCCCGGTTCCTGTCGCCCAACTCTCCCGATGGACCCACATCTTGTGCTACCAGTCCCAGTCCCACACATTCTCTCCTTCTCTCAACTGCGCTCGGACCTGGTCATTTGGGATTCTGGCCATGGCATCTCTTCACCGTCTCAAGCGTATCCGGGACACTCTTGCCCCATCACCAGAAATAATAGGCACTCTGACCCTCGGCGACATTTCCTACCCAGTCCCGGCATCAACTACCCCCTCTCGACTCCCTCATCTTGCGCCCTTGGACCCTAATGACCCCCGCACACGCGAGCACCTATACTTCCTTCTGCAGAAGTTTGCGCTCGGTCAGGACGTGTTCCTCATTGCCCAGCCAGGACCATACGCGCGGAGGCTAGCATTGACATTCTGCAGGTACCCTTGCACCCCTTCTTTATATAGACCTATTTTGTACTGACTAGAATGCAGCATGGTAAACGCAGAATACGAATATGTCGCGCTCCATCGCGATGTCGGTGAGACGGAGCTCAAGCAGAGTCGGGAGATCCGAGAGGGAGGAAACCTTGTGTACGTCGACAGTGCCACCGTGCGTGCTGTCAAGGCAGGGCGTATCCTTATCATCGAGGGAATTGAGAAGGCAGAGCGTGGAATCATGCCGGTGTGCTCTGATCCCGCCTTGTCTTTTGTTCATAACTGATGCCACTCATAGGTGCTCAATAATCTACTCGAGAACCGTGAAATGTAAATTCCATGCTCACCATTTCTGTGAAACGTGGCTTAGTTGATTGACTATGTTGATAGAAACCTCGACGATGGCACACACATCCTCCACCCGCACCGATACATGCTTCTCCCACCTACCGACGCAGCTGATGCGCGTTTTGTACCTGCACATCGATCCTTCCGGGTCATCGCCATTGGCGCACCCGTCCCGCCCTACACGGGTTACCCACTCGATCCACCCTTCCGTTCACGCTTTCAAGCACGCTTCCTCGACCCTACCGACGCACTCCTCGCGTTTCCAAACTCCTCGCAGAACTCACTTCCTCCGTCCTCCGCCATGCTGTGGAATATCCTGCGCGACCTCATGCTCGCAACGCAATACGCGAGCGAGGCACGCCACGTCCTCGACAGTGTCGCTCGCCCAGCGCTTCCTCAATTCCCGCAGACGGCGCTGGCCAAGCTGTACATGCTACTCGTGGCCTTCCCTCCCCCATCCCCGCCTGCACCTGGGTTTCCTCCCCTGCCGCCGCGCGCTATGGGGAGACTTTTGATGGTTCTCCACCCGGAGTTACTGCATGCACCGTTCCGAGCTTGGGCTCTGCTCAGCGAGCGGTTCGAGGAGTCCGGCCTAGGTCCTCTCGCCGCACCCCTCGCGACGGAGGACATGGACGAGGAGGGTACGGCAGCGGAAGACACGGCTGGGCTCCTTGGATACACCGTCCGTTCCATCACACGTACTGGCAAGCACACTGCCCGTGTCGTCTTTGCAAACCTTGGAGTCGCGGATGAGGTGACACTGGATGTCCCCGCAGGAGATGGGCCATTTCGGCAATTCCCGCTTGAGGAGACCGCGGATTTTGTCCCGAGCGCCCGATTTGTCGGTTTTTTGACGAGCTGTCTCCAAGCGCATGCTCTAGGATGGGACATCTCACTCGTTCCGCCTGCACAACCTGCCACGGCGAGCGCGTCGACGTCATTGTTGGTACATGTATTCGGTGGTGTGCTGGGTTATGTGCGCGAAGCAGTACATGTGTACAAAGAACTGGGAGGCCGTGAACTGCTCATGAGGCGTGCGGTGGGCGAAGGAGGAGCGACTAGCTGGGAGCCGAGGTACGTTGGCTCTTTCCTATTAACCCCATCTGTGGTTGAGTGATTGGGCGTCGGCCCACCTAGCTCTCTGGTCCAAGGCGCCTGGGCGGGGCGCCTTGTCCACTTCTCTGGGCTTGACGTTCTCGGCCCGACCGCTGGTGCGATCGCGCGGCTGCTTCAAGATAGAGAAGTCGAGCTCTGGGAAGGCAGGCGAATCGTCGCAACGCTTGAGGACGACAAGGTGCGCTTCCACTCTACTTACATTTTTCTGCTTCCGGCTTTTAACAATATTCTACTCTCCAGACAAGCCCAGATCTCTCTGCAGCCCACCCTGCTTTCCGCGTAATCAGCACCGCCTCGCGGGCTGCTCCTCTCCGCGACTGGCTCTCTGCAGAGCACGCAAACATGTTCTTCCCCGTGCCCACGCAACCCATGGGCCAATCGGAGGAGGCTGCGCTTCTACTCCGCACTGGGTGCCTGCCCACCCACGTCGACGCGCTGCTGGGCTTCGCAGCAGCTTACCGCACGCGCATGGCTCCAGCTGACGGCGCGCTACGTGTTCGTCGTCTGGGGACGCGGGCTCTGCTGCGCATAGCGCGGAGGCTCGCCCGCTTTCCTTGGGACCTGGATGTACGGAGCATGCTGGAGAGGGCGTTGCTGACAGAATTTTTGCCAGCCACAGAGAAGGCCGGCGTCGAGGAGTTGCTCGAGGAGAGCGGAACCAAGAAGATTTCGCCTGCGGTGCGTGTGCTACTGGTTCTCGCTGTGTATACTTGACCCTAAGCGTGCGAATGTGATATGTAGTTCCATCCACCACCCGTGGTAGAGGATAGAATGCTGTTGTTCCCGGCACCAACGAACCCGCTGCGCAAGATGGAAGACACTCGCATACCGCGCTTTGATACTATGCGGGACCCGGAAGGCGTTGCATCATACGTGCCCCATATGGACCATTTCTATGATAATAATGTTCAGTCCGCACAGATGCGCGACTTGGCGGTCGACTTTGAGCTGCTTGACGAGCACCTAGTACTTCTAGGTAACCAGGTGCGCTTCAACGTTAACGACACATACCTGCGGTCTGCTAAACAATTGCGTAGGGCGTGGGCAAAAATAAGGTCATCGATAGGTTATGCCAGGTAGTGACACTTGCCTACCCTCACGTCGCATGCTGCTAATATTGGCTGCACGTCTACCCTCGCAGCTTCTCCAACGACCGCGGGAGTATATACAGCTTCACCGCGACTCGACCGTGCAACAACTCATGTTCCAGACCACACTTGAACGCGGGGTGATCCGCTACGCGGACTCGCCTCTGCTTCGGGCCGTTGCGCATGGACGCATTCTCGTTGTCGACGAGGCCGACAAAGCCCCCGAGCACGTCGTCGCGATATTCCGCAGCCTCGCGGGCCAGGGAGAGCTCACGCTCTCAGACGGCCGACGGCTCAGGCGTACCGCAGAGCGCGAAGGTGACCTGCCCATCCACCCGGGTTTTCGTCTCATCTTACTCGCGAACCGACCCGGATATCGTAAGGCTGGCTGCTGTTGAGTCTGTAGAGTGTTGCCATTGTTGGTGATGACGCTTGGTACAGCTTTCCTTGGAAATCATTTCATGCAAGTATTGGGAGACAATTTCAGCTGGTGCGTCGGATGACCTTCATATGTCATATTGGCCAGGGTCATTCTGATGCCCTGCCAGCCACGCCATTTCGAACCCCGACATAGAATCTGAGCGTAGACTGTTGACCCAGCTCGCGCCAGAGGTTAGCGAAGATCTGGTCACGCGCCTCATTGGCGCCTTTCATGACCTCAGGCAAGGTTATGAGAATGGGTCATTAACGTACCCGTACTCTCTCCGCGGTGCGCACCATATTTTCTACATCTGATGAAGCTAATTTCGGCTTCATAGAGTTGATTGCCATAGTTCGCCATATGCAAGCATATCCGGGTGATGACCTAGACGATACCCTGCGCAATGTCTTTGATTTCGACGTGTATCGTGTCGAGACTGTAGAGAAGCTTGATGAGATCCTCCGAAAACACCGGTTCGTATAAGCATCATCCAAGCGCTTCTTCTTGCCGTAGACCCAGTGAGACACAGGTTACGCACACAAGCTACCGACTCGAGGACGGCAATGAAAAAGAAGCAGCTAGACATGCAATTCGACCCACAGGAGACCACCCTTGACAAGCCGAAACATGGACAGGAGGATCCAAGCGGCGGGGCGCACTCTGGTGGGAACACATTCGCTGGCGGTGTAAGGTTCCCATAGTAGACCTTTGACGATGCACATACTCATGTTATGTAGACTGGTGGGCGCGACACTGCCGGCTTAGGCGGTCGTGGGGGATTCAAGCGTCTCTACAAGAAGGGCCATGACATCTATCAGGTATGTTATTCCTCTCCTATGCGATCGTGTTCTCAGCCAGGCGATTTAGGTGTCTAACAAGCTCAAAGAGGACGTTCCCGATTCGGTGCAGGCGCAGGCCCGCTTGATGGCCCGCAAGGAACTCGAAGCTCGCCTGGCCGAGTTGAACATGACGTCTGCGGGCGCAGACAGTTACGGGGCGCTACTGGCTGCTGTCCAAGCTCACATTGCTCAGCTACGGGATCTCCTCGAGCGTGCGTTCCTGCCTTGCTTTTCATCAGTCTGTATATCTATATTTATTGATGTGAATACTACTACAGACCTCGCTACCCGGGAGGAAGAACGCGTCTGGGTGAAGCGTCAGACCGATGGTGAGTTGGACGACACGCGCCTCACAGAGGGCCTCACGGGCGAGGCCACCGTATATAAACGTCGAGGGATGGCAAAGCCTGAGCCCGGGCGACCCCAGGTCAAGTAAATGGCCCTACGTTAATCTCCCAGACGCTGATCAGCTGAAGAATATTGGACTTCTTGCAGGCCCAAGCGCATTCGATTTTTGTTTGATATTAGCGCATCAATGTCAGTACCTTGGAGTCTATTTAGACAGAGAAGAGCTGATGGATTCGCAGGTACCGTTTTCAATATGATGGGAGGCTGCAGAGGAGCCTTGAGACAGGTCGGCGCTCCAATGCGACTTGTGCGATTTCTCGTCACTGAACGTTCTTTCCAGCCGTCATGCTCATGGAGAGCTTCAATCTCCTCTCTAGAAAGGACAAATACACCTGGGATGTATGTCAATCTTGTCTCTCGGACTCCTGTTCTCGACTCTGACCAGTTCGTAAACGCAGATGTATGGCCACGTAAGTGTGACTACTCAAACGAATGCCACTTTGGTTGACCTTGCTACATATAGTCAGGGGACGAACCAGAAATTCCACTCGTCAAAGTCGGCGACTCTATCGAAAGAGGTCTCGCAGCGCTGGGCCGTCACACAAAAGATGAAGTTCACATCACAATATACATGGAGTGGCGACTCGACAGGTTAGCTATGCCCTTCTCCCTTCATCTTTACTTTTTGCGTCTTGAAGAAAACTGAGAGCCGGCCTAGTTGCAGCAATTGAGAGGGCCGTCAACGAGGTCTCGGCATTTGACGGCGGTACGTCAATCTTCGCCGTCAGCCTACTCACCCCCAATTACCAGCTCACACAAACGTCCAGAGACCACTTCGTCATCGCACTGACCGACGCGAATTTCGGGCAGTACAACATCACGGCAGAGGACCTCGGGCGGGCAATGAACCGACACCCGAAGGTCAAGACGGCATTGATCTCCATCTGCGAGGACTCCGAGGCATCCTGGTAAGGCGCCCTCCTATTTATACTACCAGTGGCAGCTGACAAATTCTATTCCTGCCACCTTTTGCTTGCTTGCTTGTTGGATGTCGCCAAAAAATCATGGTCAAGATGCATTTTCCGGGTCGTGCATTCCTCGTCACAAATACTGCAGATATCCCAAAGGTTTTGAGAGGATTCTTGACTGCCATGGTGGACCGTTAAACCGATAGAGACTCCTAGACTAAGTTGTTGTAATCAGGGCGTCAGCGCTGTCATCAGAACATCGTGCATAAGCCTTCCTTAATTAGAAGTAATCCTACTCTTTCTCGGGCCCGATGCAAGGCCAAAATGCAAAATATACAAACAAGTATTGCTGGTAGTAGTAAGTAGAACAAGTACACTAATTCTAGATGAGACGGAAAAGATGAGGGTTGGGCAAAGTCAGCTATAACACAACACAGCGACGGAGTAACCGCGTACCTCTGGTATCCTGAAAACGGTGATTTCCTGGTGAAACGTCTTTCAACTGCCACAAGGGATGGGGAGCCCAAATGTACGTACCTGCTGCTTGAAGTAACGTCGGTTCTCTTCGTCGATGAGGACGAGGTTAAGATAATAACGCGTGCTGAACTTTTTGTTCACGTCGCGGAATGTCGGCGTCAGGTCAAACCCGCCCAAAAACAACCGAATCGGGATCGTTTCGCCTGGAACAGACATACAATTAATCGTGATATATCGGGAGACATAAAAGACGAGGGAGATTCGTACCTCGCACGGGCGCACCGTCCATGATCTCAAACTTTGTGATGGTCTCACTCTCGTTGTATTGATTTGGTGGAGAACCGGTCGTCTCTCGGCGGATAATCGATAGTTCCATGTGCTTGATTTTGATGCGCACGAGCAAAAAGTAGATCTTTCCGACAATCACATCCTTTAAATGATATCTGTGGGGTCGACCCTCGTCAGACTCGGCAGCTTTCCAAACGTCGGTCGTGTCACCCTCACTTTGACTTGTTATACTCGAATTCGATGTGTAGACAGTCCTCGATGCCGACCTCCATCTTGATCGAATTGTTGCTATCTGGTGGCATGCGGAAGGAATGCACCCAGATGTCCCGTTCCTTTACCACATCTGACATTCGCCTTGATATTGTCACGCGAATAAAGTACCTAGCACACCGAGATGTGAGACAGGGTCTTGATCAATGACATACACCATCGGCACGCACCGCAACTTGACGTTGATACCCAGATAACTCTCATATTGCTTCTCCACATTTTTGAATAAAAAGTCGAACGTCTGGGCCTGTCGTAGCTCGCCCGGTGCAGCCAACTCTTGCGAGAGGGAAAGGAACTCATGGTGATGGCCGCGGTCATAAAAGAGCTCTATTTCCGGTCTCGGTTATCTGAATGGAAATGGAGGAACACGGAGCGCAAAGGAGAAACGCACCTATGTTCCCCACAAACTCGACTTTGATTCCATCATGCGTCGTGCGCTTACCGTCTCGAACACGAACCGTGACCTACCATTTGCCGTCAGCGGAACTGAACCAACAAAAAGAGAGGCCGAAAACAGTGTAAACGAGAAAAGAAAATACGCAAGAGCGACGCACCTGACCCGAGACCGACTCCCCGTCGTAGTAAACGGGACAAGAGACGGGGCGATCCTTCTCCGCCTTTGACTCTACTTGTTTTCGGAGTTCCTCGCCTTCGAGCTTGACGTCGACGTCGACGGGGGATGAGAAGAAGTAGGTGGCCATGTCGCTTCGAGAGCTGAGCCTCTGGGTTTGAGTGGGTCCGGTTGGGAGTGGGTTGGCTGTTGGCTGAGCCTGAGATGCTGCGAGCTCAAGTGATGGCACCTGACCGGAGACGTGCCGGGCCGATTAAAGTCACTGCGTTTATAATTTCGCTCACCAGGGCAACCCCTAGTAGTATCAGAAATGCACCCTGACATACATGATAGAAAATAAATAGAACAGTGTCCCAAGCTGCCTAGAAAATGCCTACTATCAAAATTACGATGTCGTTCAATTGAAGTTGCGCAAGTTAATAGCTAATAACCGCCGCTAGTTTTCATTTCCACTCTATCCAGTACTTGAAACGTCATCGCAGTGGCAAAGGTGAACGAAGTGGTAGATGGTCCAAATATAACAGAAGTCAGAAAAAAAAAAAAAAGAGAAACCCCATTCGTGGGTCATTGCGGCCT
>Ga0307512_10001935_pt1 | contig 27644 bp, 26 predicted proteins | sample 14_EM_MG_FD_200267 | JGI IMG/M metagenome (GOLD analysis project Ga0307512, IMG submission 200267) | Populus trichocarpa ectomycorrhiza microbial communities from riparian zone in the Pacific Northwest, United States - 14_EM | ecosystem: Host-associated > Plants > Roots > Unclassified | place... | reverse complement strand
GCCAAGCGGGGTCAGCTCCTCGTTGCTGGCCCGGTAGTCACCGCGGTGAGTCAGGGCCGCGTGCAGTTCGCGGGTGATCGCGGCCCGTCCACCGTCCTTGGCGGCGGCGAGCAGGCCGAGCAGAAGCTGGTGGGTCCGGACGCCGGGCCGCGAGGCCTGCCGTGCCGGGTGCGGTTGGCCGGTGGCGACCTCGAGGAGCACGGAAACCAGGTCCAAGCCGGCCGCCGCGGCGTTGCCGGGCTCGACCAGGCGCGGGTTGATGTCGATGATGATCGGCGCGGGCGGTGTGTCGATGACGTCAAAGGACAGGGCGCCGTGCCAGTTCAACCTGGTTCCGATCAGCTCCACGCAGCTCCGCAGCGCGTCAGTCGGCACGCTTGTCTTGTGGCTGGCGCCGCCGCCGACGCCGGCCCGGTCGCGGCGATTGGCGTGCAGCGCGAGCAGGCGACCGCGTTCGAAGATTGCCTGCACCATGATCAGCGGCCCGGACACGGGCTGCTGGACCAGCACTCCGCCGAGTTCGAACGCCGACTGTGCGTCGAAGGTCGCGGCGGCCGCGGCGAGTTCGGCGCGGTTGCGAACATGCCGCACGCCGCTGCTGGCGGTGCCGATGGGTGCCTTGAGGTAAGCCGGCAACGACAGCGCCCGGGTCAGCTCCTGCGGAGTGCGGGCGACGAACGAACTCGGCCGGGGAAGACCCAGCTCGACGAGAAGTTCCTCGGCACTGAGCTTGTCCTGCACCCGCCGCAGCGCCGCAAAAGTGGGCACGGCGGTCGCGACGCCGCGGGCGGTCAGTTCGTCGCTGCACAGGGCGAGGACCGCGACCTGCTCCTGGGTCGGGAGCAGCACGTCGTAGTGCTCGTTGTCCAGGACCCGCATGGTGGCCTCGGCCCAGGCCCGCGGCTGGTCTCCGTAGACCGGCACGCGATGCCACCGGCGCACGGCGTTGGTCATGCGCGCCAGCGCCAGCGGCTCGGGAGCGAGCACTCCGACATCGTGCCCGGCTCGGGCCAGCAGCCTCGCGGTCTGCCGTGACGTGAGGCCGGAACCGTCGGACAGTAGGATCCGCACCTGAACCTCCGTAAATATACGATGTATATATACGGTGAAGACTAACCTATCTCGTCAGGAGGTGTCCATGCCGCGCCCGCCCAGAATCGACCGCGCCGCCGTGCTTGCCGCCACACTCGAACTGGCGGATACGAAAGGCCTGCCCGCGGTCTCCATGCGCGCGGTCGCCGACCGCCTGGGTGTGACGCCGATGGCGCTGTACCGGCACGTCGGCGACAAGCAGCAGCTGCTCGACGGCCTCGTCGAACAGCTGCTGCTGGAACTGCCGCTACCCGAGGCGGCATTACCCTGGCGTGATCGCCTGGGCGCGATGGCAAGTGCGATGCGCGCCACCGCCCGTCGCCACCCGGGGGTCTTCCCGCTGCTGTTGCAGCGCCCTGCCGCCACGCCTGGTGCTCTGCGGGTCCGCGAGATCGTCTATCAGACCCTGCGCGAGGCCGGCGTCGACGAGGCGAGCGTTGCCCGGGCGGAGCGCATGCTCTCCACCTTCGTCATCGGGTTCGCGGCCTCGGAGGCCGCCGGCCGCTTCACCCTGACCAGCCGCGAACTCGACGACGACTTCGCCTGGGCCGCCGCCCGGATGATGGACGTGCTCCTCCCCGCCGGCTGACGGCGGTTATCTCCGGGGCTGGAACTCGTGGCAGTAGACGTAATCTGCCACGCCCACGCCGATCCGCACGCCCTGCACGTCGGCGGTGCGGAAGTGCACGCCGCCCCAGATCCGCGCCTCGATCAGCTCGGCGAGGGCCGCCGAGAAGCTGTCGTAGGAGCGGGTGGTGCCGGAGTCGGCGCTGTACGCGCTGAACGCGATGTCGTCCCGGCCGAAGAAGTGGGTGAGCGCGGTCATGGTCGCGCCGGTCGCGCAGGCGTGCCCGGAGGTGTAGTCGGGGAACGGCGGCGTGATCAGTAGCGGCATCCAACTTGGATCGGCGGTGGTCGCCGGGTTCCCGTCCGTGTCGGCCAGCTGGACCGCGGTGACCGGGCGCCAGAAGCTCCAGAACTTCTTCTCGTTGAAGCACGCGATCCCGGCGTCGGCGACCGTGATGTCCACGGTGGCGAACAGGCGCGCGGTCTGCAGGGTGTCCAGCCGCTGGGTGGTGGCGATCTGCCGCTTGATCGCCCACTCGGTCAGGCGCCGGTCGTGCCACCAGATCGCGGCCTCGGTCTGATCGGCGGTGCGCACGGTGCTGGTGGCCGAGCCGAGGGCCTTGACCTCGTTCACGTCCCGCGCGTAGGCGGCACTCGTCAGCGCCGGCGGTCCGCTGGTGCGGAACGCGGTCGCGTTCGGGATCGCGAACGGCGTGACGTCGCCGACCCACGCGCCGTCCTGGGCATAGGTCGGCGGGGTCGGCCGCCACTGGCCCGGCTCGGTGCCGACGACCCAGGCTCCGGGGCCGAACGCACCGTCGTTCGCGCGGGCCGCGATCATCGCGGCGGCCGCGGCCTCGCCCACCGCGACGCCGCCCCGCTCGGACCGGCCGTCGGGGATCGCGGCGAGCGACGCGTCGTACTGCGCGCGCAAGGTCTCCGACTGGCTGGGGAAGAGCGAGACCAGCACCCGGTACGCAGCCGCGGCGACGGCGGCGTCCGTCGAGTCGCTGCGCCGGGCCGGGGGAGCGATCAGGTAGGGCTGGTAGGGAGTGCCGGCGATCGCGTTGACCGCGTCGTAGACGGCGCCCTGCACCATCGCGAAGCCGCGGCCGGTCACGTACGGCGCTTGCCGGGCCACCTCGTAGATCGCGTTCTGCGCGTTGATGTCCCAGGTGATGACGGCGTTCGGGGCGCCGCTCGGTGCTGATCTCGGCTGTGCCGCGGCGGCGGTGGGCGCGGACGCCACCGGCGCGATCAGGGCGAGCACGGCCACGGCGGCCGCGCTGCGGGAGGTAAGGAATTTGCCGGGCATTCGGATGCGATGTGCCATGGGGTCCCCTGTCGGCGGATCGCCTTGCTTCGAAAATCGGCCGAGTCCCAGCCTGCTGCGGGCCCGGACAGCAGGCAAGGCATTGACAGATGGTTATGTGTCGGATATCAATTCGGAGTTCTTTGCCGCTTTGCCCGCTGGGCGCTCCGACGATCTTCGATACGCCGGTCAGACCTGGTGCTCGACCCGATGGCGCAGATAATCGTCCGGGTGGGTCCGCGCGATTCGGACGGCCTCGGCCACCGTCTCGTGCAGCGCCTCGGGATAGTGCCGCAGGTTGAGGTTGAGTCCGGACAGGAGGGACCGCCGCACATCAAGGTCGTTGTTGGCGACGAACACCCGCAGCGCCGTTTCGCGCCACTCCTGCCGCAGATCGGCGACCGCCTCGAATTCGGCCCGGCTCTCCGGGGTCGGGGTGGGCGAGCCGGCCAGAAAGGTCAGCGGGACCTGCGTCCAGTACCAGGCCCGGGCGGCGCCGGCCCGCTCCGGATCGGTGCCGGCCCGCAGATAGTCGAGCAGCGCCCGCTGCACCCGCCGCCGGCCGAAGGTGGTCACGGCCGGCTCGATGAGCCGCCGGTTGAAGCTCGGATCCGGATCGTAGACGGCGGCCCGCATCAGCGGCTCGAACCACTCGTCCCGCGCCGGCGAGCTCTGCGCCGCTTGCGCGATCACCTGCCGCGCCCGCTGGTGCCAGACCCGGTGCGAGCGGCCGGTGTCCGAGGCCAGCGGCGGCCGCTCGGCGCCGAGCAGATCGATCAAAACCGCGAGGCATTTCTCGTACGCCGAAGAAGTGTCCTCGGCGCGCCGCGGCAACGGAAGCAACGATCGGGGTGCCGGCGTCTCGTCCCCGCTCTCCACAAGCGCCACTCTACTCAGCAGTCCGCCAGGAAGTCGCTCGTGTCGAGGCCGAACTCCGGGGTCGGCATCGCCGCGATCTGGTACGCGATCCGGTTGCTGCGGAACTTGACGTCGGCGCCGGCGGCCTGGTTGTAGATATCCATCTGCTGGGGCAACTCGGCGGCGCGCAGCGGCTTGCCGACGTAGACCGCGGTGATCGTCCCGCTGCAGTCGTCCTGCTTGAGGTTGGCCGGGGTCTGCACCGTGATCACGCGCCGCCCGTCGAGCGCGACCTGCTTACGCAGGACCGATTTCATGTCGAACGTCTTGCCCGCGTCGCTGAGGCCGACCTGCCAGAATTCCACCTGGACCGGGATCGCCTTGCACACCGTCCCGGCGGTGCTGTAGAGCCCCAGGGCGATGTCGCTGTTGTTGTCGATCTTGACCATCGACTTCACCCACTTCAGGGTCTCGCCGCTGGACCAGCCCTTGTTCTGCTTGCACGGCGGGGTGGTCGGTTTCGCCGTCGGGGTGGTCGCCGTCGGTGTGGTCGGCGTCAGCGTCGGCGGCGCGGTGGTGCTCGTCGGCGCCGGGCTGACCTGGCTGGTCTGCCCGGCCACGGTGGTCCGCTCCTGGTCACCGCAGCCGGTGAGCGCGAGGACCAGCACACAGAGCGGCACGGCCCGGCGGGCCGGTGTTTTGCGGGGAGCGCGCATGCGCCGACCGTATCCGTGGCCCGGACGGACGGCGGTCGAGATTGGACACGGCTGGACACGCCCTACCGTTCACCGCATGACATCCTCCGATCCTGACCCGTCCCGAATCGGCGAGTTGATGCTCCGGCAGGTCGACGGCCGGGTGCCCGGCGCCGCGATGGCCCTGGTCCGGCGCGGTGAGCCGCTGTTCGCCGGCTGCTACGGCCTGGCCGATCTCGAGTGGCGCCGGCCGGTCACCCCGACGACCGTCTTCCGGCTGGCGTCGCTCAGCAAGCCGTTCACCGCGCTGACCGTGCTGCTGCTGGAACAGGACGGCCTGCTGGACCTCGACGCCCCGATCGGCGAGTATCTGCCCGGATATCCGGCCCACGCCGCCGAGGTCCGGGTGCGGCACCTGCTGACCCACACCTCGGGCATCCCCAACTTCACCCGGCAGGGCGACTTCGACGGCAAGGCGTCCCGGATCGACCACACCGACGGCGATGTGCTGGCCCGGTTCGCCGCGCTGCCGCTTGAGTTCGAGCCCGGATCCCGGTACGCCTACTGCAACTCCGGCTACCGGCTGCTGGACATGATCGCCGCCGGCGTGTCCGGTGCCCCCTACGCCGACGTGCTGGCCGAGCGGGTGCTCACCCCGGCCGGAATGCACGACACGCGGGTGCTGTCCGACGAGGCGATCGTGCCCGAGCGCGCCCGCGGCTACCACAACGGTCCGGACGGTTTCGTCAACGCCCCGTACCTGAGCATGACCATCCCCGGTGGCGCGGGCGGCCTCGGCTCCACGCTGGAGGACCTGTTGCGCTTCGACCGGGCGCTGCGCGAGGGGACGCTGGCCGGCGCGGCGCTGCAACGGCGCCTGTTCACCCCGGTGCGGCTGTCCGGCGGACGCGCCGAGGACTACGGCCTGGGCTGGGTGTTCAACACCTACCGGGGCCGCCGGCTGGTGTACCACGACGGCGGCATCGAGGGCTTCGCCAGCCTCTATGTGCGCGTCCCCGACGAAGACCTCAGCATCATCATGCTGACCAACCTCGGCGGCCACTCGCACGCCCCGGCGGCCGTGGAGCTGATCGACACGGTGCTCCAGCTGCCGCCGCCCGAGTACGAGCCGGTCGACCTGCCGACCTCGGCGCTGGACGCCCGGGTTGGCAGCTACACCGACGGCAACGGCGTCGTCGAGATCACCGCCGAGCGCGGGCAACTCGTCGTGCGCCACGGCGACGGCGTCCACCTGATGCGGCCCCTCGATCCGGCGACTTACTTCGCCGCCGACGACCCCGATCTGGTCCTGCACTTCCACGATCAAGATCCGGAGCCCTCGTGTACGTTGCGCTCCCCGCTCGGCTGGATCACCGGCTACCGCACCGAACCCGTGGGCTGAGGGGTACTGCCAGGGCCTCTCAGCGGCCCGTCCGCGCGACTAGCGTCGCTGGAAATATGGAGGGGATGAGCATGGACAAGCGTGTCCTGGGCAGCGCCGGCCTGGAGGTCTCCGCCATCGGGCTGGGCTGCATGAGCATGACCGGTGGCTACAGCGACAAGCCGGACCGGCAGGAGATGATCGCGCTGATCGGCTCCGCCGTCGATCAGGGCGTCACGTTCTTCGACACCGCCGAGATTTATGGTCCCTACGCCAACGAGGAGCTGGTCGGCGCGGCGCTCGCCCCGTACCGGGACCGGGTCGTGATCGCCACCAAGTTCGGCTGGGACATCGACGAAGCCGGGCGCAAGCCGAGCGGGCGGGTGACGAGCAGCCCCGACGTGGTCAAGCACGTCGTCGACGGATCGCTGCGGCGGCTCGGCGTCGACGCCATCGACCTCTACTACCAGCACCGGGTCGACCCGCAGGTGCCGATCGAGGACGTCGCGGGCGCGGTCAAGGAGCTGATCGAGGCCGGCAAGGTGAAACACTTCGGCATGTCCGAGGCGGCCGCCGCGACGATCCGCCGGGCGCACGCGGTCCAGCCGGTGACGGCCGTGCAGAGCGAATACTCGTTGTGGTGGCGGCGTCCCGAGGAGGAGGTGCTGGCCGCCTGCGCGGAGCTGGGCATCGGCTTCGTGCCGTACAGCCCGCTCGGCAAGGGCTTCCTGACCGGCACCATCACCGCGTCGACCGGGTTCGACGCCGGCAACGACATCCGCAGCACCATTCCCCGGTTCGCGCCGGACGCGCTCGAGCACAACCAGGCGGTCGTCGACCTGCTCGCGGGCATCGGCCGGCGCAAGGGCGCCACCCCGGGACAGATCGCCCTGGCCTGGCTGCTGGCCCAGCGCCCGTGGATCGTGCCGATCCCGGGCACCCGCAAGCCGCACCGGCTGGCGGAGAACATCGGGGCCGCCGCCGTCGAGCTGTCCGCCGACGAACTCACCGAGATCGAGGACGCCGCCGCCAAGATCCAGGTGGCCGGCGGCCGGTACAACGAGGCGGCCGAACGGATGACCAACCTCTGACGCCGCCCTGCCGTCAGCCGGCGGAGAAGTAATAGCCGTTGTCCAGATCGGCGAGCACGCTGGGCTGAGCGGGTTCCCAGCCGAGGGTCCGGCGGGTGATGAGGTTGGACGCCGGGAGGTCCAGCGTGACCAGATTCGCGAGGAACCCGAAGTATCCCGGCAGCATCAGCACGTCCGCGGGAATGCTCACGGCGGGCAGGCCCAGACGGCTGCCGATGGCCTCGGCGATCTCGCGGAACGGGAGGCCCCCGTCCTCAATCGCGTGCCAATATCTGCCGGCCGGACCCTTCTCCAGCGCCAGGCGGAACAGGGCGGCGACATCGCGGATGTGCACGGCGTGCCACCGGTTCGCGCCGTCTCCGGGGTAGCCGGCGACGCCCAATGTGGGAACTATGAAATGTGGCAGCTTGGCGGCGGTGCCGTTGCAAAGCACGGTTGAGCAGTTCGACTGACAACAGCAGGGAGCGCCGCGCTCAGCTGATCATGATAGAGCCGCCGCTGGCGAACTCGCCGTCACAGGCGAAACCGAACAGGCCGGTCTCGGTGAACTTGATGGCGTAGCTGCCGCCGCGGGGGATCGGGTTGGCACCCTTGCCGTCCGGCAGTTCGTCGTGGGTCGCGATGAGCCGGCACTCGCCGTTGCTCTTGTTGACCCAGGTCACCGTGGAGCCGACGCCGAGGTGGTGCGAGACCGGCGTGAACTCCGGCCAGGCCGGACCGCTGGTGATGCGTACGGTGACCTGCTTGGCCATGGTTTTGGCGGTCGGACCGCTGGGCATGGCCAAGTCGTCGGACTTGGTGTTGAACAGCGCGATGAACAGGACCACGAAGATCGTGGTGAGCGCGAGCATCGACCAGCCGATCACGATCGAGGCCGTGGCCAGGGCGCCGCCGTGCTCGCCGGTGCGCCGGATCCGGCCGCGGGCGGCATAGCCGACCGGCAGGGCCGCCGGCCAGAACATCAGGGCCAGCACGAACGCGGCGATCGCCAGCGGGCTGAACCGGCGCGCGTGCTCGTAGTAGTCGGGCGCGTAGTTCTGGACGTGGTGGTTCTCCACGTGGTGATGCTGGATGTTGCGGTGCTGGACGTGGTTGTTGACGACGTCGTGGCCGGCCGCGTTCAGCGTGCCGCTGCCGTGGTTCGCGATCCGGCTCAGCGTGGCCGGGTTGGCCGGCGCCGGGGGTGGCAGCGGCGGCAGGGCGGCCTGGACCCGGGCGCGCCCGGTCGCCCGGTCGTGCTCAGACATGACGCCCGCTGAAGTTGTTGACCACCTGGCCGCCCACGTTCATGGTGCCCGAGCCGCTGTTGGTGACCCCGCTGATCGTCACGTCGCCGATCCGGACGGCGGCGGGCTGGGCGGGCTGCAGGAGGCCGCGCAGCTCGGCGAAGCCGGCCGGATCCGTGCGGATCAGGACGGCGAGCTGGTCGCGCCAATAGTCGACGAGTTGCCGTTCCCGGTCCGGGCCGGCTCCCCGGCTCAGCTCGAAATGGGTGGTGGAGAGATTCGTGGCCACCGAGGCGGCCAGCGCCGGATGGCGCCGGCGCCAGATCGCGGCCACGGCGTCCCGGGTGCTCTCCCAGGCCTGCTTGGCGAGCGCGCCGACCAGCGACGTCGCGACGGTGGAGGCGAAAGCGGTGAGTTCGGCGTCCATGGTCCCGGCCCTTCGATGCGATTGGTACTAGACCGTTAGAAGACAATATTTAATGAAATTTCGCCGCGAGAATCCCGCGAGACACCTGTCCGATATCTGCCATTTGCGGCGGCGGGCTACCGGCAGGCCGGGCCGGGGCGAAAGGAACCGGTGACCGTGTACCGGCCCGGGGTGCGTACTCGCAGGGTTGTCCAGCCGTGCGGGCCGGGGGCGAGGCAGGCCGCCGGGCCGCGGGTCGCGAGCCAGTCCGACCATCGCAGGCGTACCAGAACGTCGCCGGTCCCGGGCGCGAGCAGCGTGATCCCGGCGGCGGTGGACGACACGAGGGTCGCGCCGTCCAGCACGGTCGGCGCCCCGGCGACGCGGTACAGCGTCCATGCCCCGCCCTGCCAGATCTCCGTCAGGTACGGCTCGCGCTTGCGGACCAGCCGGGCCTCCTGGGCGCCCACCGGGGCGACCGGCCCGCGCGCGATCGCCACCAGGGACACACCGTTGTCCTGCAGCCAACTCAGGTAGCTGCCGGCGGTCAGTTGCCCGTCGAAGAAGAGCGGGTTGCGGGCGATGTCGGCCTGCCGCAGCCAGCCACGGGCCAGGGGGACCCGGTCGGCCAGGTACGCGGTCTCCCAGTAGTCGCCGGTCGGCACCACCTCGATCCGGCCGACCGGCGCAGACCGGCTCAACTCCGCCAGCAACGGCCGGAACGCGGCCGGTGACGCCATCGGGTTGCCCGCGTGGCGTACCTCCCGCACCGCCACCGGGTGCTGCCAGAGTGCCACCGCGACCAGCAGCAGGGGCAGGCCGGCCGGGCGCAGGCGGCCGAGCCGGGGGAGCCGGATCCCGTCCGGAATCGTCGCGTAGGAGGCCAGCACGGCCAGCGCGAACGTGGCGGAAAGCCGTCCGGCGTTGAGGCCGACCGGCGTCTCCAGGACGGCGGCAGCCAGCACTCCGGCGGCGGAGAGCAGCGCACCGGCGCGGATGGTCCGGCGATTCACCAGTACGGCGACCAGCAGGCTGACCGTGACCGAGCGCAGCGTGTCGGAGGCGATGGTGTTCATCGGCCCGTCGGCCCCGAAGAGCAACGACATGACCCCGATCGACAAGCCCGACCCGGCGGCGATGAACAGCCCGTCCAGGCGCCGGGACCGGGACGTCAGCAGCACCGCTACGCCGGCCAGGCCGCAGAACAGCGCCGCCACCGGACTGGCCGCGCCGGTGAGCACCCCGCCGGCGATCGCACCGGCGCGGCGTACCCATCGGCGCTGTGCCGTCAGCGCGAGCAGTGTCGCCAGGCCGAACGCGAGCCCGACGGTGAAGGTGATCCGCCCGGACACCAGGTTGCCGACGATGCCGACCGTGCCGAGCACCCCGCCGAGCAGGGGCCGTCGAGCACCGGTCCGCAGCAACAGCAGGACCAGCAGCGCCGCGGCGAGCACGGCGGCGAGGGCGCCGAGCCACCGGGCCCCGGTCACGCCGCCGCCCAACCAGGCCATCGCGGCCGGGGTCAGCAGGCTGTACTGGTACGGCGAGATCCCGCCGTACCAGCCGAAGTCGAGGACCGCGCCGCCGTGCCGGGCCCAGAAGTCGGCCCGCGCGACCTGGGCGGCGAGGTCGACACCCATCGGCGGGGCCGACAGCCAGCCCGCGGTCGCCGCCAGCGCCGTGCCGATCGTCGCGGGCACGGCACACCGGGTCGTCGCCGGCGGCCGCTTCGGTTCGCCGTCCGAGTGGCTCGCCGGGGCCCGCTCCACCATGGCCGCAACGGTAAGTGACGAACGCCCGCGCGACGACCGTTGCCCCGGGGCCGGCTGGCCCCGGGACAAGCGGGGTTCAGGACTGGGCCTGCCACTGCTGGCAGTAGTTGTCCAGCCAGGTCCACAGGCGTACGTCGGTGCCGTCCGCCGATCCGCAGTTCGCCACGTCGGCGACCTTGCCGCTGTTCGGATTCCGCAGCCGCATCCAGCCGCTGTCCGTGTCGATAGCCGACCAGCGCTGGCAGGCGTTGTCCAGCCAGGTCCACTGCTGGATGTCGGTGCCGTCCGTCGTGCCGCAGTCGGCGGCGTCCAGGGCCTTGCCGCTGGCCGTGTTGATCAGGCGGCTGGTGCCGTCGGTCAGCCCCTCGAACCGCCAGCGCTGGTTCGCGCCGCCGTGGCACGTCCAGAGCTGGACGTCGGCGCCGTCGTCGGCCGACCAGCCGTTCACGTCCAGGCATTTGCCGGTCGCCCGGTTGACGATCATGAAATCGTTGGGGGAGTAGATGAAGCCGATCTTGTCGACCTCGTCGCCGGACCGGCCGTGGAAGCCGGCGATCTGCCAGCCCGCGGGCGCCGTGACGGTGGTGCAGTCGGAGGTGGTGGAGCCGCCGGCGAGCGTACGGCCGAGGTTGGTGGTGAATCGGGCGTAGAAGACCCGGGTGTGGCTGTTGTACTCGGCCCGGCACAAGTAGGCGCTGGTCACGTACTCGGTGCTACCCAGGGTCAGCGACGCGTACGTGCCGCCGGTCCCGCCGTGGCTGAGCGTCGTGCCGTTGCTCAACGTCACGCCCACCTGATCGACCCGAGAGCCGGCGCGCAACGAGATCGCGGTGGCCTGGGCGCCCCACGGCACGCTGTCCACGTCGTCGAAGTAGCCGCCGTGCGGCCCGCCGAACTGCTCGCTGAACCGGTACGCCGGGTTCGTCGACCAGGTGAAGTTCACGTGACCGGGTCGTGGTCGGAGAGCATCAGCCCGCTGGAGTCGAGGAACTTGGCGTGCTCGTTGTTGTAGTACGTCGCGTTGAGCGAGATGAACCGGCTGCCGCGATAGAGGACCTTGTCGACCACCTCGCAGGTGTTGGTGATCGCGCTCTCGTCGCAGACGAGCGCGTCGCTCCCGGCCGCCGGGGCCACCCCGGCGCGTTCCAGTCGCACCCACGCGTCGGTGAGGCCGTTGTTCGCGGCGAACGCGGCGATAGTGTCGGCGGCCCGGGTGTAGCGGGTGTTCGTGTCACCCATCACGATGACGGCGTTGCCCGCCGAGTGCGACGAGATGAACGAGGTCAGCTGGCTGAGATTGTCGGCCCGCGACGCCAGGTCACCGTCCGAGACCCCGGCGTTGGTGTGCACGTTGTACAGGTCCAGATAGACGCCCTCGGCCAGGCGTACCCGCATGAAGGTGAAGCCCTTGGGGGTCAGGCAGTCGCCGGAGTCGAGCTGGCAGGAGTTCCAGCCGACCCGCTCGAAGTCGTCGGAGTCGTAGACGTAGTCGGACAACGAGTTCAGTCCACTGCCGATGCCAGCGCCGCCACTGGTCGGGGTCCGGTAGGGGTGGGTGTCGGCGGCGTACAGATTGGCGTGGTAGTTGAAGTCTTCTTGGACGTGCACGATGTCGTAGGGGCTCAGCCGCCGGCCGATCGCGGTGGTGGCCGAGTCGCGGTCGGTCGCCGCGCTGGACAGGATCTCCGGCAGGCCGGCGACGTTGTAGGACAACACGTTGAAGGTGCCGGAGTCGGCCGCGGCGGCGGGGGTCGGCGCGGCGGCAATGGTGAGGGCGGTCGAGACGAGAATCGCCGTCGCGGCGTACGCCAGAAATCGACGCATAATGGGGCCTTCCTGCCCGTGGGGGATCGCGCGACCGATCGCATCGGTGGGGAACGCGCGGGGGATGTAGGCCGAGACTGTAGGCGCTCCCGAAGGCGGGCGGAAGACTTCGTGAAACACTTTCGCGTCCGGCCGACGGCGACCGGCGCGTCCGGATCAGTCGGCGTCGAGCAGGCCGGCCTCGTCCAGCAGCAACGCGGCGAAGTGCCGGTCCCGGACCGCATAGTCGGCGACCAGATCGGCCAGTTGATCTGGCGCGAGTCGCTGCACGGCCTCGAGGTATTCGGCGCGTTCCGGCTCGGCGCCGGGCGGGGTCGCGGCGCTGGCGAAGACGACATCCGTGGCGAAGGCGGTCAACGCGACCGCGACGGCGTGCGCGCACAGGTCGACGCCGTCGGGCGCGCACTCGCAGTCGCCGGCGAAATCCCGCTCGACGATGCCCACCCACGCCCGGAAGGCGGCCTGCCCGTCACGTACCACGGCTTGGACACCGCCGCCCGCGGACGCCAACTCGCCGACGCCGCCGTCCTGCCGCAGCCGCTCGGCGGCCGCGCCCACGGCAGCCGGAACCGAATCACAAAACGCCTGAACATCGATGCGGACCGCCACGGGCGCACACCCTACCGGCCGGGCCCGGCGCTCGTCGTCGGGCACGTGCCGCATCGGATCGTGGTCACACCGGACGTCGCCCGCTACGAGACGGAGATCTTGTCCAGCTCGGCGACCGCGTCGGCGCGCAGGTGCAGGGCCGCGCCGGCCACGTTCGCCCGCAGGTGCTCGAGCGACGACGTGCCGGGGATGAGCAGGATGTTCGGCGACCGCTGCAGCAGCCAGGCCAGGGCGACGGCCATCGGGGTCGCACCCAGCCGCGCCGCCACCTGGCTGAGGGTGTCGGACTGCAGCGGCGTGAACCCGCCGAGCGGGAAGTAGGGGACATAGGCGATGCCCTGCTCGGCGAGGCTGTCGATGAAGGCGTCGTCGGCCCGGTTCGCGATGTTGTAGAAGTTCTGCACGCAGACGACCGGGGCGATGGACTGCGCCTCCGCGAGCTGCTCGGCGTTGACGGTGCTGAGCCCGAGGTGCTTGATGAGCCCGTCGCGCCGCAACTCGGCGAGGACCGTGAACGGCTCGGCGAGCGACCCCGGGGTCGGGCTGCTGAATCCGCCGACCCGCAGGTTGACGACGTCGAGGGCGTCGACGCCGAGGTTACTCAGGTTGTCCCGGACGGCCTGCCGGAGCTGCTCCGGCGCGAGTGCCACCGGCCAGCCGCCTTCGGCGTCGCGCAGGGCGCCGACCTTGGTGACAATGCGGAGATCATCGGCGTACGGATGAAGGGCCGCCTTGATGATCTGGTTTGTCACGTGCGGGCCATAGAAGTCACTGGTATCGATGTGCGTGATCCCCAGCCCGACCGCCTCGCGAAGCACCGCGACGGCGCCGTCGTAGTCGGCCGGCGGACCGAACACGTGCGGCCCGGCGAGCTGCATGGCGCCATAACCCATCCGGGTAACGGCGAAGTCGTCGGCGAGCGGGTAGGTACCCCCGGGAAGCGTGCTCGGCATGTCAGGTCCTCCACGATGGCCACGGACCCGGATGCCCGCGGCGACTGCCCCAACCTTGGGCCGCCGCGACCCGCCCACCAAGGCCCTGTTCGTCCTGGGACGGCCGTTCCTGGGAGCGCCAGGGACAGCCAGGGATGCGCCTACTCGATCGGGGAACCGACTGACGGGAATGGCCGTACGCTCCACGATGAGATTTATGTTTCGTGTTCCGCGCCGCTGGTTGTCGTCGCCCCCGCTGCTTACTGTTGTGTCCGTCGCCCTTCTTCTTGGCGCGCACTTGAAGCGCCGCGCGGAGGCGCTGCCGGCGGGCGGAATGGCGCCCGGGCAGCCGGCGGCCGAGGTCTTCCAGGCCGCGATCGACCAGCTCCGGCAGCTTTGGCGGCTGCTGACCGCCTGTGTCGCGGCGGCCGCGGCAGTCGTCGTTGTCGCGATCGTGACGGCGGGTGCGCTACGTGCCGCGTTCCTTGCCTTCGCGCCCAGCCGGGAGAAGGAATATCCCGCTTCCGTGGTGCTGCTGTTCGGGGCGTTCTACGCCGTTCTGCTGGTGGCCGTCGGGTTGCCGCTGGTGATCTCCTGGCGAGCGCGGGCGCGAGATCTCGTCGAGCGGGTGTACCCCTGGCGCCTCGGCGCCCGGCAGGGCGAGTCCTGGCCGGCCGACCGGGCGCACCTCGAGGAGACGCTGCACCTCAACGTCGGGCTGTTGCGGAATCCGCTGACCATCCTCACCGTCTTCGCCCCGGTGGTCACCAGCGTCCTGGCCCTGTTCATTCCCGGGCTCTCGAAGACCTGAAGCCGGTCAGGGGTGCAGCAGGCGGCCGGCGATCTCCTGGACCCGGGACAGCGTGATGCCGGTGCGCTGCTCGACCGCCAGCGGGTGGTCGGTGGGCTCGAGCTCGATGTGTGGCCGGGTGCCCACCCGGTCGGTGTGGACACTCGTTTTCAGGTTCAGGGTTGATATCGGATAAACCGGGAGCTCGGTGGACAACCAGCCGAAGTATGGCGGCTCGTGCTCGCGGTCCGGTGTTGTCCACAGGTCCAGCATCCGGCGGAAGTTCGCTTCGTTCAGCGACACCCACACACCCCAGTCGAACGCCGTGTCGCCGTCGAGGACCGGGATGACGAGCCGGGCGCGGACGAAGTAGTGCTCCGCCTCGATGACGCAGATCTCGTCGTCAAGGGCGCTGTGCTCGTCGCCGTCGAGATCGGCTCGCCAGTAGGCCGGCGCGGGCGCTCCGTACGAGAACGGCAGTTCCGCATGGCGTTGGTCGCAGCTGTCGCACACGTAGCCTTGATCGGTCACGGCGCAAAAGTACAACCCCGGGTGGCGTCAGCCGGTGACGATCTGGCGGATCACGTCCATCGACTTGAGGCGATCCGCGCCCTTGCCGAGTCTGCCGTCCGGGATGATCAGCTCGTCGAGGCCGTTCTCGCGGTACTGCGCCACCGCTTCCGCCAGTTGCTGGGGCGAGCCGCCGATGACCGGCACCGGCAGGTCCTCGGGGAGCGGCCCGTCCACCACCGTCAACGCCTGGGCGGTGCGGGTGATCGATTTCGGGTCCCGGCCGATTTCGGCGCAGTAGTCGTCCAGGATCGCCGACTTGCGGGCGATCAGGTCCGGCTTGCCCCAGGTGTTCCACATGTCGGCGTACTCGGCGACGATTCGCAGCATCCGGCGCTCGCCGCCGCCACCGATCAGGATCGGCAGCCTCTCCTGGACCGGCTTGGGCTCGCAGATGGCGTCGGTGAGCTGGTAGTACTCGCCGTCGAAGGTGGTTGTCGGCCGGCGGAGCAGGCCCTGCAGCACCTGCAGCGCCTCCACGAAACGGTCCAGTCGCTGCTTCACCGGCGGCAGCTCGATGCCGTACTGCTCATGCTCGTTGATCTGCCAGCCCGCGCCGACGCCCAGCGTGAACCGGCCCCCGGCGATCTGGTCGACGGTGGCCGCCATGTTGGCCAGCACCGCCGGGTGCCGGTATGTGTTGCCGTAGACCAGCGTGCCGATGCGCACCCGGGGCACGACCGCGCCGAGTGCCGCGACCACCGAGCCGCACTCGAGGACCGGGTGGTGCGTGTTGCCGCCGGGGGCCAGGTTCGGCATGAAGTGGTCGGCGATGTAGACACCGTCCCAGCCGGTCTCCGCCGCGTGCTGGGCCACCTCGAGCACCTCGGCGTAGGGCTGCAAGGTGCCGGGCCAGATCGAGATCCGCATACCCGCCACAATGCCACGCCGTCCGGTCCTCGCGCCGCCGGGCCGACCGTCCATGTCGGACCCGGGCGAAACAATCAGGTAATGCTTCTTCGGGGTCTTTTCGGCGCTGACCGGAATTGCGCCGCCAGACGGACATTCACCTGTATCTCGGCCGCGCGAGGACCGCTCGCCGGGCTCTATTGCCGGTTTGTTATCTGGCGAAGCGCCGTTCGTCAATGAACTTCGTTTACGCTCCGGCGCACCACTTCCCGCGGAGGATCAATCTCAATGCGTCGATACACGCCCACCGCCGGTGCCCACCGGCTCCGGTCGCAGCGGAGAACCCGCTCGTCCAGACGGCTCCACACCCTCGGCGCCGCCGTCGTCGTCACCGCGCTCGGGCTGAGTTTCGCCGGGCCGGGCTATGCCGCAGCGGCGGCCGACACGCCGTTCATCAGCGAGCTGCACTACGACAACACGGGCACCGACAGCGGCGAGGCGGTCGAGGTCGAGGCCCCCACCGGCTTCGACCTGACCGGCTGGCAGATCGTCCTCTACAACGGCAACGGCGGCGCCGCCTACAACACGCAGACCCTCAGCGGTCTCGTGCCGGACGCCGGCGTGGTGGTGCAGACGTACGCCGCGAACGGCATCCAGAACGGCGCCCCGGACGGCGTGGCACTGGTCAAGCCCGACGGCACCGTGGCCGAGTTCCTCACCTACGAGGGCACCTTCGCCGCGACCGGCGGCCCGGCGAACGGGCTCACCGGCGTCGACATCGGGGTGGCCGAGAGCGAGAGCACCGCGGCCGGCTTCTCCTTGCAGAAGATCGACGGGACCTGGACGGCGCCCGCCGCGAACAGCTTCGGGGCCCGCAACACCGGGGTCACCGACCCGGGCGATCCCGACCCGACCCCCGGCTGCACCGCCACGGTCGACCACACGATCGCCGAGGTGCAGGGCACCGGCGCGGCCACCGGCCTGGCCGGCACCCGGGTCACCGTCGAGGGCGTGGTGACCGCCGACCAGCGCAGCGGCGGCTACAACGGCATCTACCTGCAGACCGCCGGCAGCGGCGGGGACCGGCCGGTCGCCGCGGGCACCGCCTCGGACGGCATCTTCGTCTATCTGACCAGCGACACCACGATCCACCCGGCGGTGGCGATCGGTGACCTGGTGCGGGTCAGCGGCACGCCCAGCGAGTTCAGCACGCTCACCGAGCTGTCCATCGCCGCGAAGGCCGACGTGCAGGTCTGCGCGACCGGCGTCGCCCTGCCCGCCCCGGTGCCGTTGAGCCTGCCGCTGGACGACGCGGCCCGCGAGTCGGTCGAGTCGATGCTGGTGGCCCCGGTCGGCGCGTACACGGTCTCGGACGTCTACAACACCAACCGGTACGGCGAGATCATCCTCGCCGCCGGCAGCGAACCCGCCCGGGTGCCCACCGACGTGGCCCGGCCCGGCAGCGACGCCGCGGCGCAGGTGAAGGCCGCCAACAAGCTCGCCCGGGTGCTGCTCGACGACGGCAAGACGACGAACCTGTCGACGGCCGGCCTGGCCCCGCCGTATCTGGCGAAGGACGCCCCGATCCGGGTCGGTGACTCGGTCGCGACGTTCGGGCCGGCCGTGCTCAGCTACGGCTTCAGCGAGTGGCGCCTGCAGCCGACCACCCCGGTCGACGCCGCCACCCCGGCCGCGTCCCGCACGACGTTCAAGGACACCAACGCGCGTACCAGCGCGCCGGCCAACGTCGGCGGGGACATCCGGCTGGCCAGCTTCAACGTCCTGAACTACTTCGTACACTTCGGCGGCGACGCCCGCGGCGCGACCGACGCGGCCGCGCTGGCCAAGCAGCAGGCGAAGATCGTCTCGGCGATCACCGCGCTGGACGCGGACGTGGTCGCGCTGATGGAGATCGAGAACTCGGTGAAGTTCAACGCCGCCGATCCGCAGCAGGCGCTGGAGACGCTGGTGGCCGCGCTGAACGCGGTCGACGGCGCGGGCACCTGGGACTTCGTACGGACCCCGGCCGACCTGCCGAGCGCGGCCGAGCAGGATGTGATCACCACCGCGATCATCTTCAAGCCCGCGAAGGTCACCCCGAAGGGCGCGGCCCGGTCGATCAACGACGAGTCGGTGTGGTTCAACGCCCGCGAGCCGATCGCGCAGACGTTCACCTCGGGCACCATCACCTTCACGGTCGTCGCCAACCACTTCAAGTCCAAGAGCGCCTCGGTCGCGCCGACCGGCGACAACGTGGACACCGGCGACGGGCAGGGCCCGTACAACGGGGACCGGATCCGGCAGGCGAACTCGCTGGCGGCCTTCGTCGAGCAGCTCAAGACCGGCAGCGGCTCGGACCAGGTGCTGATGCTGGGCGACTTCAACTCCTACACCCAGGAAGACCCCCTGCAGGCCCTGTACGACAAGGGCTTCACCGACGTGCACAGCACGCACGCGCCGGGCAAGTACTCGTACGTCTTCGGCGGGGAGACCGGCTCGCTGGACCACGCGCTGGCCACCAGCTCGCTGGCCGCGCGGGTCACCGGGGTGGACATCTGGAACATCAACTCGGTCGAGTCGTACGCCTACGAGTACGACGCCTACGCCCCGTTCTACGACGACGGCCCGTACCGGGCCAGCGACCACGACCCGGTCGTGATCGGGCTGGAGACCGGTCTCACCGGCCCGGTCGACCTGCAACTGCTCAGCATCAACGACTTCCACGGCCGGCTCGAGTCGCCGACCACCGTCAACGGCCAGCCCGTCGGCGGCGCCGCCCAGCTCGTCGGGCTGGTCAACCAGCTGCGGGCGGCGAACCCGAACACCGCCTGGGTCTCGGCCGGCGACAACATCGGGGCGTCGACCTTCATCTCCGCGATCGACGGCGACAACCCGACGATCGACGCGCTGAACGCCGGCGGCCTGAACGTCGCCGCGGTCGGCAACCACGAGTTCGACAAGGGCCTCGCCGACCTGCTCGGCCACGTCGAAGACCGGGCGGCGTTCCCGTACCTGGCGGCGAACGTCTACAAGGACGGCAAGCGGGTGCTGCCCGGATACAGCGTTCAAACCTTGGGGGGCGTCAAGGTCGGCTACATCGGCGTGGTCACCGAGCAGACCGGCTCGCTGGTCAACCCGGACGGCATCGCCGGCGTGGAGTTCCGCGACCCGGTGGCCGAGGCGAACACGCTCGCCGGGCAGCTCTCCGACGGCGACGAGTCGAACGGCGAGGCCGACGTGCTGGTGCTGCTCGCGCACGAGGGGGCGGCGGCGGAGCACATCGGCTCCGTGGACGACCTGGTGTCCGACCCGGTCTTCGGGGACTTCACCAAGGTCAGCGCGAACATCGACGCCATCTTCAGCGGGCACACCCACCAGCCGTACGCGTTCGAGGTGCCGGTGCCCGGCACCGACAAGACGCGCCCGGTGATCCAGGCCGAGGACTACGGCGAAAAGCTCGGCAAGGCGGTGCTCACCTACGACCCGGCCACCGGATCGGTGACCGCTTCCACCGCCGAGCTGCTCACCGTCGTCGGGGTCACGCCGGATCCGACGGTCGCCGGCATCGTGGCCACCGCCAAGGCGAACTCGGCCGAGCTGGGCAAGCAGAAGCTCGGCACGATCACCGGGGACATCCTGCGCGGCTACGTCAACGGCACCGAGAACCGGGGCATCGAGTCGGTGATGGGCAACTTCATCGCCGACGTCCAGCTCGACCAGACCCGCGACCCGGGTCGTGGCGGCGCGCAGCTGGCCCTGATGAACCCGGGCGGGCTGCGGGCGGATCTCAAGTACGGCACCGACGGCACGATCACTTATGCCGACGCCTTCGCCGTGCAGCCGTTCGCCAACGACATGGTGACGCAGACCCTCACCGGCGCCCAGATCAAGCAGGCGCTCGAGGAGCAGTGGCAGCCGGACGGGGCGTCCCGGCCCGTGCTGCACCTGGGCGTGTCGAAGGGGATCACCTACTCCTACGACGCCGCGCAGCCCCGGGGCTCGCGGATCATCGCCTCGACGCTCAAGCTCAACGGCGTCGTGCTGAACCCGGCCGGCACGTACCGGGTGACGACGAACTCGTTCCTCGCGGCGGGCGGGGACAACTTCGCCACCCTGGGCAAGGGCACCGATCGCAAGACGACCGGCGACAACGACCTCACTATGCTGGTCAACTACTTCGCCGCGCACTCGCCGATCACCGCCGACCCGGCGCCGCGTTCGGTGGCCGGGGTGGTCGATGTGACCGCGCCGACGGGCACTTTCGCCCTGAACACGACCGTGCTCTGGCCCGGCCAGGCGGTCACGTTGAGCCAGAGCGCGCTCGCCGACGACGTCAGCGCGGCCGCGGCGATCGTCCGGGTGGTCACCTGGGGCGACGGCAGCGCGCCGCAGACCCTGGCGGCCGGCACGACGACCGCGACCCACACGTACGCCGCGGTGGGAAGTTATCCGGTCTCGGTCGCGCTCACCGACGAGGCCGGCAACACCGGCCAAGCCGGATTCGGCGGGGCGTCCACCGTCGTGGTGTCCGCGCAGGCGGGCACCTACACGCTGGACAAGAAGTCGATCTGGGCGAGCCAGTCGGTGACGCTCGCCATGAGCGGGGTGACCGGCGCCGACCAGGTGGTGATCGCCTGGGGCGACGGTGCAACCACGACGACGTCGCCGAACGTCACCGGCGTGGCGCACACCTACGCCACGGCCGGGACGTTCGCGGTCACGGCGACGCCGTCCAACGCGGCCGGGGCGGGCAAGCCGGTCGCGGTCGGCTCGGTGAAGGTCAGCAAGGACACCTACAAGCCGGTGGTCTGCCTGACCGTGCCGAGGAACCCCGGCAAGGCGTCGTCCTGGACGAAGCTCACCGGCACGGCGTCCGACACAGGCGTCGGGGTGGACCGGATCCAGGCGAAGCTGATCGAGCAGCGGTCCGGCCGGTGGTACTACTACACCGGTAGCAGCTGGGTGAAGGCCGGTTCGGAGCGCGACGCCGAGGCCAAGGCCACGGCGATCTCCGCGACGCCGAGCGCCACCGGCGCCTGGACCGTCACGCTGCAGGGCGTCACGGACGGCACCCTGAAGGTCACCTACTGGGCCGAGGACAAGGTGGGCAACACGTCCCGCGCCCAGGTCCACACGCAGCACCTCATCCGGTAGCCCGACCCGACCGGACGGCCTCCAGGCTCGCCTGGGGGCCGTCCGGCGTTTCACCCGGCAGAGACACGGCCAGCCAGATCAGCACGGTGGCGGCGAGGGCGTGCATGATTCCCTTGTACGGGCCGTACGGCAGGCCGGCCACGACCGCGAAGACCGGCAGCACCAGGGTGAAACCCCAGGCCGGCACCCGCGGCAGCACCCCGGCCCGGACCATCGACAGTCCGAACAGGACGGCGCCGGCGATGAACACCGCGGCGCTACCGAGGAACGCGACCCGGGTCGAGCCGTCCAGCAGCCGCGTGACAACCGCGTCGTCGAGGTGGATCAGCGCGATGTCCTTGGTGTACGCGGCCGCGCCGAACAGGCCGGTGCCCACGAGAATGACCGGGTAGCCGACGGTGGCCAGCCGGCCGGCCACGTGGGCCTGGCTGAGGTAGAGGGCGACGACCAGGGGCAGGGCCAGGAACGGCGAGACGCCGAGGAAAAGCCCGGTGAGGGTGGTCTTGCCGGTGAACGACTCGATCAGGCCCGGCACACCGAGCGCGAGACCGGCCAGCACACCGCCGACGGAACCGAAACGAAGCAGAAAGGTCATACTGTGCCTCCTTAGGCATGCTCTTCTGGCCCTCGCCTGCGAGGCCGTCGCCGGGTGCGGCCGTGTGCCGCTCGGTGCAGGCGGTCATGCCAGAACCGTACGAAGCCAGAACGGGCCGGATAAGTGCCGCGAGGCACGTGCCGTTCGGCCTATCGAAAGGCACCCCCGGCACCCGTACGCTGCGAAGGGTGACTGCCACCCGACCCGTGCCATGGGTCTCCGCGGTGCTCTACGCGGCCGTGCTGCTCGCGGGCGGATACGCGCAGCTCGCCGGGCTCGGCGCCGGCCGGCCCGCGCTCTTCCTCGGCGCACTGGCCGCCCTCGCCGCGCTGGACCTGGTCGAATACCGGCACTGGCCGGCGGCCACCCCGCCCCGGCCCGCCGCCGCGCTGCTCGCCGTGCGGTTCGCGCTGTTCCTGGCGGTCGCGGCGGGCGACGGGTCCGGCCTGTCCCGGGTGCTGTTCGTGCTGATCCCGTTCACCGCGTATTTCGCCTTCGGCCGCACGGCCGCGATCGTGCTCGGCGCCGGATGCGTGGCGCTCGTGCTGGTCACCTTCCAGCTCGGCACGCCCCGCTGGTACGCCGACCTGGAGCACGTCTCGGACCTGCTGATGTTCGTCGTCGGGCTGGCGCTGACCATCGTGATGGCGGCGGTGGCCGTCCGGGAACGCGCCGGCCGGGTGCGGCTCGAGGAATACGCGGACCGGGTCGCCGAGCTGTCCGCCGCGACCGAGCGCAACCGGCTGGCCCATGACATCCACGACGAACTCGGGCACCGGCTGACCGCGACGATCCTGTTGCTGGAGAAGGCGTCCGCGTTCGCGCGGCGGGATCCGGACGAGGCCGCGCAGGCGTTGCGCGACGCCGAGCTGTGCACCCGGCAGGCCCTGGACGACGTGCGGCGCTCAGTGCGCGCGCTGGGTGCCGAGCCGGAGCCGTTCCGGCTGGCGCCCGCCCTGGCCGATCTGGTCCGCTCGGCCGGTCCCGAGCTCAGCCTGGACATCGCCGGGGACGAGAGCGGCTACGACGAGCCGGCGCTGACCGCCCTCTACCGGGCCGCCCAGGAGGGGATCACCAACGCGCGCCGGCACTCGGGCGCTTCCCGCGTACGCATCAGCCTGGCCTTTGAAACATCCGGCGCGCGCCTGGTCGTGGCGGACGACGGGCACGGCTTCGCCCCGGAGCGCGAGGGCTTCGGCCTGCTGGGCATGCGCGAACGGGTGCAGCTGGCGGGCGGGCGGCTAGAGGTGGACAGCGCCTCGGACAGCGGGACCAGGCTGGCCGTCACCATCCCGCGCCGGACCCGGCCGTGACCGAACGCGCGGTCCGGGTGCTGGTTGTGGACGACCAGCGGCTGATCCGGGAGAGCATCGCCTCCCTGCTGTCCATTCAGGACGGTGTCGAGGTGGTCGGCACCGCCGGGGACGGCCGGGAGGCGGTCGAGCAGGCCCGGGCGCTGGAGCCCGACGTGGTCCTGATGGACGTGCGGATGCCCGGGATGGACGGGGTGGCGGCCGCCGAGGTGCTGGCCCGCGAGGCGCCCGCGTGCCGGGTGGTCATGCTCACCACCTTCGACGACGAGGAGTACGTGGTGCGGGCGCTGCGCGCGGGCGCGGTCGGCTACCTGCTCAAGGACCTGCCCGCCCGGGAACTGGCCGAGGCGGTGCGGCTGGCCCGGGAGGGGGTGGCCCAGTTCGACCCGGCGGCGGTGGCGCGACTGATTTCGGCGCTGTCCCCGGCGAACGCACCGGCCACATTGGACCCCTCGCTGACCGCGCGCGAGGTGCAGGTGCTGCGGCTGGTCGCGACCTGAGCGAGGGCACGGTGAAGAACCACGTGTCCCGCATCCTGACCCGGCTCGGCCTGCGCGACCGCACCCAGGCCGCGGTGTACGCCCGCGACCGCGGCCTGTGATCACCGCAGGGCGAGTTCGACCGCGTGCATCGTCTCCACCGCACGGAAGCCGAACCGTTCGTTGATGGTCCGCATGGCGTCGTTGACCTCGGCGGTCCACGTGTGCACGTGCCGCGCCTGCGGATACTGCTCGACGAGCCGGCCCAGGTTGGCGGCCTTGACCAGCGTGCCCAGCCCCCGGCCACGATGCGCACCGAGCACAAACGTGTCGTCCTGCACTACATGCACCCGGTCCTCGCCGACAACCCGCATTTCCGTGTACGCCGCCGGAGCGCCGTCCGGCCCGAGCGCGAGGGAGGTGACCAGCCCGTAGCCCTGCTCGACCAGCCGGGTCTCGCCGGCGACCAACCGCTGCGGGTCATGCACGACCGGTTCGCGATCCAGCTCCCCGGTGGCCACGTCGCGGTCCATCAGGGTGTGCATTTCGGCGAACGCGACCTGCCATGGCTCGGGCGGAATCCCGTGCCACGAGACAACCTCATAGCCGTCGGGCCGGTCGCCGGCCGGCGGGTCCGCGGGCAGGTCGAGCAGGAGCCGCTGCTCGGTGTGTTTGCTGACGAAGCCGTGGGCATGGGCGAACCGGCCACCCGGCCAAGCCGCGAGGGCCTGTCCGATCGGGACGTTCACCTCGTCCGTGATGGTCGTGCGGCCCAGGGATCTGGCCAGTTCGAGGCCGTGACCGAGCAGGGCGGTGCCGGCTCCCCGGCGGCGGAACGGGGGCGCGACATTGACGTCCAGCTCAGTGGTGTGGGTGTTGTCGTGGCGCGGCATGTCGAGCAGCAGGGTGCCCAGGCAGACGTCGCCGTCCCAGGCGCCCCAGGCGCGGCGGTCCAGGTTGGGGTTGTCCCGGTTCGTGCGCAGCGAGGTGAGCAGCGCGGTGCGGGCGACTGCCAAGGGGGAGTGGCGATCGGCGAGGGCACCGGCGCGCAGGGTGGCGTACCAGGGGTCGGCCTGCGCGGCGTCGTGCGGATCAAGCTCACGGATCTCCACCCGCCGAACCATGCCAACCGCCGCCCGCCCACGCAACCGAATAGAGTTCGCGCCGTGCCGCTGCCACAGATCATCGAGTCCGTCGACGAGGCGCGGATGGCTTTCGACGAGCCCGCACGTCCTCGGCCCGTACGCATCTATCGGTGGGAGCCCCAGATCCCGCCGGTGGACGGCTTGACGCGGCTGGTGCTGCTTTCGCATGGCACCGGGGCTTCGGGCCGCGACCTGGCCTGGCTGGCCGAGCCGCTGGCGCGGGCGGGCTTCCTGGTCGCGGCGGTGGATCATCACGGGAACAACTGGGTCGACGGGTACGCCGCGCCGGGGTTCGTGTTCGTCTGGGAGCGCCCGGCCGACCTGCGGCACGCGCTGAACGTTCTCGAGCGGGGCCGCCGCATCGACTGGGTCGGTGCCGCGGGCTTCTCGGCCGGCGGATATGCCGCGGCGCAACTGGTCGGGGCCCGGCTCGACCCCGAACTGATCAGGCTTCTCGCCGAAGGCCGCGTCGCGGAACCGGTGCTGCCGGAGTTTCCGGGCGCCTTCGAATGGGTGCGGCGTACCACCACACCCGACACGATCGGCGATCTGCTGACCCGGGCGGGCGCCGATCAGAGCGACGATCGCGTACGGGCCGCCTACCTCATCTGCCCCGGCGACGGCGGGATGTCCAGCGCCGCGAGCCTGCGCGCGGTGACCCGGCCGGTGGAGATCCGCTGGGCGGACGCCGACGTCATCGCGCCGCCGGAGCAGACCGCCTTGCGGCTCCTCGAGTTGATCGCCGGTGCGCGGGGCCGGAGTCTCGGCCGCGACGTCGAGCACCATCATCTCTTCCCGGACGACGCCGACGGGGCAGCCGTTCGCAGGCAGGCCGGCGCCGACGCGGTCTCCTTCTTCACCCGGGCCGCCGGCCTCGACACTGGGTCGTGACCAGGCCGGGCCTCGGTATGTTTGTTTCCATGTCATCGCTAGGGGATTCCGCGCTGCTGGCCCGGGGCAGTGGTGAGCCTCTGCTGTTGGGGCTGACACCCCCACGCCGCAGTGTCACGCCGGCCGAGGCGGCCCGGATCGCGGGCGTCACGCTCGCCCGGCTCGACGGTCTGGACCTGGACGGCCTGGTGCTCTACGACATCGACGACGAAAGCGACCGCAACCCGCAGCAGCGGCCGTTTCCGTATCTGCCCACCATGGACCCGGCGGTGTTCCACGCCGAGCACCTGTCCGCGTGGCGAGGCCCCGTGGTGATCTACCGGTGTGTCGGCAAGTATCCGGAGGCCGACCTGTCCGGATGGCTGACCACCGTCGACGCCGACCGGGTGCTGACCGTGTTCGTCGGATCGTCGTCCGCCGACAAGCCGGTGCACACCCGAATGGACCAGGCGCACGCGCTGCACGCCCGGCTGCGGCCCGGCCTGCCGCTCGGCGGCGTCGCGATCACCGAGCGGTACGCCAAACGCGGCGACGAGCACCTGCGCATGCTGACCAAGCAAGCCCGCGGCTGCTCGTTCTTCATCACCCAGGTCATCTACAACGTCGACGCCACCAAAAGCCTGCTATCGGACTACTTCTACGCGTGTGTCGAGCAAGGCCTGCGGCCGCGTCCGGTCATCTTCACGCTGTCGGTTTGCGGCTCGCTGAAGACGTTGTCCTTCCTGCAGTGGCTGGGCGTCGACGTGCCGCGATGGCTGGAGAATTCGCTGCAGCGCTCGCCGGATCCGCTGACCGACTCCTACCGGCAGTGCCTCGCCAGCGCCCGGGAGCTGATCGACTTCTGCCGCAACATCGGAATGCCCTTCGGATTCAACGTGGAAAGCGTCTCGATCCGAAAGGTGGAGATCGAGTCATCCGTGCAGCTCGCCAAGGAAATCCGAGCCATGCTGCGCTGACCGGGCTGAGGCATTCAGTTCGCGTTTACGCTGAACTCGTTGCCGTCGGGGTCAGCGAGCAGGACGGCACCGTCTTTGCCGGCCTCGAGTTGGGTGGCGCCGAGGGAGACCAGCCGGTCGACCTCCGCCTGCTGGTCGCCGCCGGCCGGGGTGAGGTCGAAGCGCTGCCGGTTCCGCAACTCCTTCGGGGCCACGGGCGGGCCGCCCCACGCGACCTTGGTGCCGCCGTGCGGTGACTGGATCGCGGTCTCCTGGTCCTGGTCCCACACCAGCGGCCAGCCCAGCGCCTCAGCCCAGAAGAGGCCGACCTCCCGGGTCCCGTCGCAGGCTAGCTCGCCGAGCAGGCCGCACCCGGCGAGGAAGGAATTCCCAGGCTCGATCACGCAGAACTCGTTGCCACCGGGGTCGGCCAGCACGATATGCCCCTCCTCGGGGCGCTGCCCGACGTCGAGGTGGCCGGCGCCGAGCTCTAGCGCCGTCGCCACCAGGTGCTGCTGGTCCGCGAGGCTGGTGCTGGTCAGGTGCAGATGGATGGGGTTCGGCCCTACCTTTTCCGTGGCGCTCGGGACGAACCGGAGGCCGGGCTGGGTGTCGTCGCCAGGCAGGAGCGCCCCACCGATTACCTCCCGGCCGAGCAGACCGGCCCAGAACCGCGCCAGGCGAGCCGGGTCGTGCGCATCGAAGGTCACCGTCAGCGAAAGCATCACCGCACAGTAGACACGGGCCAGCTAGACAACAAGGCGGATGTTGCTCCAGGTCAGGATGATGGCGCAGCCGGGGACCGTGCTGCGCGACTCCCGCCGTTCCGGAATCACGGCGCTGATCGTGCACAGCGACAGCGACGCCATGTCGATCGCGCAGTACTGCTCCGAGCGGGGCCTCTCGATCCCGGGCGACCTGGCGCTGGTGTCCTTCGACGACGAGGTGGCGCATCTGGCCGAGCCGGCGCTGACGGCGGTGCGGCCCCGGAAGAAGCACGTCGGTCGGGCTGCCGTGGAGCTGATGATGTCCCGGCTGACGGAGGGGTCGCGCCGCCCACTGCAGCGCATCCTGGTCGTCCCCGAACTGGTAATCCGCGAATCGTCGATGACCCGCCCGCCCCGCTAGTCAACCCCTACGGCGACTCGCCCGCCCCGG
>Ga0307512_10001933_pt1 | contig 27656 bp, 27 predicted proteins | sample 14_EM_MG_FD_200267 | JGI IMG/M metagenome (GOLD analysis project Ga0307512, IMG submission 200267) | Populus trichocarpa ectomycorrhiza microbial communities from riparian zone in the Pacific Northwest, United States - 14_EM | ecosystem: Host-associated > Plants > Roots > Unclassified | place... | reverse complement strand
GTTCACCGTGACCTCAAGCGCATCACCGTGAACGGCGACGTGATCAGCATCGAGCTGTCGATCCAGGGCACGTTCGACGGGCAACTCCCGTCGCCGACCGGCGGCGTCGTCAAGGGGAACGGCCACAAGGTCGACGCGCCGACTGCCGACTTCTGGTACCTGAAGAACGGCAAGGTCGAGCAGTTCAACTGCTTCGTCGGATACTCGAAGATGTACCACGACATGGGCGTGGACTTCGACTGGGCCTCGGCGGTCAACAAGCACTGAATCGCTCCCCGGCGGGTGATGCCCGGCCCTACCGGCCCCGCATCACCCGCCGAGCCTGACTGCCGTGACGCGAGGACGGGCTGCGACCTTCCCGTCTCGCTGGAGGTGGGTGCTGCACCGGTTCGAGGACCTCGTCCTGGCCGGGTCTCGCCCCAACCCCGCCCAGACAACGTTAACTTGATTGCGCAACCAACTACAGAGAGACGCATCGGCATGACCACCCGGCTCGGAATCGGTCTCCCGCAGAATCGGCAGTACAACCTCGGCAAGGACGTGCCCGATGTGGCACGCGCCGCCGAGGACATCGGATACGACAGCCTCTGGGTGTACGAACGCGCCCTGTTCCCGGAACCCCAGACCCAGCCGCTGTACGGCGTTCCGGGCCTGCCCTGGCCCGACGCCTACCGGGGAGTGGCCGAGCCGCTGGTCACGCTGACCCTCGCGGCGGCGGCCACCGAGCGCGTCGAGCTGGGCACCGCCGTGCTGGTCGCGCCGCTGCACATCCCCTTCCAGCTGGCCAAGTCGCTGGCCACGCTGGACGCGGCGAGCAACGGCCGGGTGGTCGCGGGCCTCGGCAGCGGCTGGTCCCTCGACGAGTACGCGGCCGCCGGGGTGCGCCCGTTCGAGGAGCGCGGCAAGGTCATGGACGAGGTGTTCGAGGTGTGCCGGGCGGTGTGGGGCCCGGACCCCGTGGTCTACGAGGACGGCCGGGTCACGAGGATCGCCTCGGCCGTGGTCGGGCCGAAGCCGGCCCGGCCGATCCCGATCCTGGTGCCGGCCAACACCCCACGGGCGATGCGCCGGCTCGTCGACCACGCCGACGGCTGGCTGCCGTACGCCGACGGCCCCGACCAAGTGGCCGAGGGCCGGCGCCAGTTGCAGGACCTCGCCGCCGAGCGGGGCCGCACCCGGCCGCTGCGGACGGTGGTACGTGTGAACCCGGACTACACCGCGAAGCGGTACGAGGGGCCGGACCGCCAGCCCTTCCAGGGCGACGTCGAGCAGATCGTCACCGATCTGATGGCGTACGCCGAGATCGGTCTCGACGAGTTCCTGGTCGACCTCTCGTGGGCCGCGCGGGACGCGCAGGAACTCAAGGACGTGTCCGCCGAGGTGTATTCGGCGGCCCGTGCAGCCGGTTTCTGACCGGCCGGCTCAGCCCTTGGGGGAGTTCGACCGGCGCGATCCGACCGCCCTGCGGGACCTCGGGCGGCGCGTGCCCGAGGACGTTTCGTCGCCGGGCAGTGGCCCGCCGAGTACACGACGTTCCTCAAGTGAACCGTCGCCGGCACCGGCGGCGACGCCGGTGCCGAGCACATGGGCACCTGGCAGTACACCTACGGAATCCCAGGAATTCGGGACTGGCTCTTCCGGCAGTCCCTGTAGGGACTGACCGGCGCGAGTATCAAACTCGTCCTTCACATCAGGCCCGTGACGTGCGACTTCGCGATGCGCATCTTTCCGTGGGGCCGCTGACGCCCGCCTTGGAACTCCCCACGGAATCGCCCTGGTGACCTTGGACTTGGCAGCGCGAGAGGTTGTGCTGCCGGGAGCGTCTCCGCTCCGGTGCCGGCGCCTTATCGAGGCTCGTCGGTCAGGTGCCCGGGCTGTCCGGACTGTGGTCACTTCTTGGTGACGGACTCCACCCAGCTGATGAAGTTCGTCGTAGCGTCGCCGGTGCGCTCGGCTTCTGTGTGTCCCTGGGCCCACACGGTGGCGAAGTCGACGTTGCGGATGCCGTAGTTCTGCAGGGCCAGCAGGATGTTGATCTCGGTCGTGTTGGCGGTGTCACCCTGCATGATGCCGGTGCGGATGCGCCAGTGGCGCGCCACCTGCGATTGGCGGTAGCCAGCGAGTACGCCGCGGCCGCGCTCGACGAGCTGCGCGACGATGAGGTGCCGGCGAAAGCCGCGCCTGCCGGGCCCTCGGCGACTCCGAACGCGGCCATGGCTGCGGCGCCCCGGATAACGGTTCTGCGGTTGATGTCCACCCGTAGACCTCCTTCTGCAGCGGGTTGGTGGTCACAGCCGTACCTGCGCACCGCTCCAGCGACACCGCGGGCAGGTCCGGTTGTGCGGCTCATCCGGTCCCAGACTGTAGGCAAGGAGACCCAGAAGTGTTAACAATTTTGATGATAATTTTGTTAGAAGGTTCCCGGTGTTGCGAGGTGGGGTCCGCCCGCCTGTCGTGCACGTGAATGCGCCTGGTACTCGGCCGCGGTCGTCAGGACTCGGACGGCGGGCAGCCGCAGGATTCGCGGTGCATGAAGGCCGGATTGATGGTGACCTTGCGCGGTGGCAGCGTGGGGGACGCGATCCGGGACAGGGCCATGGAGACGGCCTGTTCGCCGATGGACAGGGCGGGTTGGGCCATGGCGGTCAGCCGGGGGTGGAAGAGGTCGGCCCATTCGAAGTCGTCGAACGACACGAGGGCCATGTCACCGGGAACCGTCAGACCGGCGTCGCGCAGGGCGCGCATGGCACCGATCGTCATGCGGTTGTTTCCCACGACCAGAGCCGTGGGCGGCTCAGGGAGCGACAGGAGCAGTCCGATGGCCGCTTCTGCGCCTACTTCGCTGGAGTCACCGTCGGCTTCGTAGCGCGGGTCGGCTTCGATGCCGTTGCGGCGCAGGCCGAGCCGGTAGCCGTCGCGGCGCTCAAGGGTGGTGGTGAGGCCGCCACGTCCGATGATCATGGCGATGCGGGTGTGTCCGACGGATGCCAGATGGTCCACGAGGATCGCGGTGGGTTCGGTGTTGTCGACGGCGACCTGGTCGACGGCGGCGGGAACGAACCGGTCGATGGCGATGACGGGTACGTCGACCTTGTCGGCGTACCTGATGGCCTGGGCCCCGTCGCCGGAGGTGGCCAGGATGATCGCGCTGACCCTGCGGCGCAGGAGTTCGCTGACCGCCTTGATCTCCGTGTCGGCCTCGTCGTGGGTGTCCGCAAGGAGCACCGAGTAGCCGGCGGCCGAGGCGTGACGGTCGATCCCGTGGACGACGTTGCTGAAGTAGGGGTTGGACAGGGCGGACATGGCCAGGCCTATGGTCCCGTAGCCCGTGCTGTCCAGGGCGCGGGCGACCGGGTCGGGAACGTAACCGGTTTCGGCGACGGCATCCAGCACGCTGCGTACCGTCGCCGAGGCGACCGGCCGGGTCTTGTTGAGCACATGCGACACCGTCGATACGGACACGCCCGCCCGACGGGCCACATCGGACATGGTGGGTGTCTGCCGGGGTGCTCTGCCTGCCATGTCCGGATCTTATCCAAGCTCGCTGAGCACGAGGTCGGCCCGCGAGACGGTGCTGCGGATGAGGGCACTGGTGTCCTCATCGACCCCGAGGGCCTTGGCGCGGGCGGCCTCCGGGGTGAAGCCGTAGCTGAGGTAGCGGCGGATGAGCCGCTCGCGCCGGGGCTCCGCAAGCGAGTCCAGGAACCAGCTCTCGTCCAGCAGGTTCCTGGCCTGCCGCCAGGGTTCCCGCGCGGCCAGCAGGAAGTTGCCGTCGACGATGACGAGCCGGTGCTGTGCCGCGACTTCGACCGCCCCTGACACGGCGTCCTCGAGGTCGCGGTCGAACTCCGGCCACCACACGGTGTGTTCGGTTTCGGCGCGCGTACGGCGCAGGAGGGCGAGGAAGCCATCGGCGTCGAAGGTGTCGATCGTGCCCTTGCCGGCCACCTGCCCCCGGGCTTCGATGACCTTGTGGGCGAGATGGAATCCGTCCATGGACACGGTCACCGTCAGCCCCGGCTGTTCCTTCTCCAGCCGGGCCAGGAGCTGTTCCGCGAACGTGGACTTGCCGGCGCCGGGCTCCCCGACGATGCCGAGGAGCGCCCGGCCGTTCCGGGCCAGGTGCAGGGCCCGCTCCGTGAGGGCGTCCAGGGAGGGCTTCCCATAGAGCGGGGTGCTGCTCGGGTCGGTCTCCCCGCTGGTGCGGTCGCTGCCGGTGATCGTCATTCGGGGGACTCCGACGGGTGGCGGGAGGCGGGCTTCTCCTCGGGCATGTGCTGAGTCGTGCTTTCCACGAGCGTGCCGTCGGCTCCCATCCGCAGCGCACCGGTCATCAGGCCCACCACTTCGGTCATCGTGCACGTCTTGGGCGTGACCACCGCGGCGCGTCGGCCCAGGCGGTGCACATGGATGCGGTCGGCGATCTCGAAGACCTGCGGCATGTCATGGCTGATGAGGACCACGGGGACCCCGCGTTCGCGGATCCGCGCGATGAGGTCCAGGACCTGACGGGACTCCCGCACGCCCAGGGCCGCGGTCGGCTCGTCCATGATGATCAGCCGGGTGCCGAACATGGCCGCCCGGGCCACTGCCACCGCCTGGCGCTGACCGCCGGACAAGGTGCCGACCAGCTGGGTGATGTCCTGGATGGTGGCGATGCCGAGCCGGTCGAGCTGCTCGGCGGCCTGGTTGCGCATCTTCTTGTGGTCGAGCATGCGCAGCCCAGAGCCCAGGAACCCCTCACGACGCAGGGGCCGGCCCAGGAAGAGGTTGGTGGCGATGTCCATCTGCGGGGCGACGGCGAGGGTCTGGTAGACGGTCTCGATGCCTGCCGCGCGTGCGTCGCGCGGCCCGTGGAAGTGAACCGGCCGACCGTCCAGTTCGATGGTTCCCGCATCCGGGGCGAGGGCCCCGCTGAGGGCCTTGATCAGGCTCGACTTGCCCGCACCGTTGTCCCCGACGACGGCGAGGACCTCACCGGCGCGGATCTCGAAGTCGGACTCGCCGATGGCCACGACATTGCCGTAGCGCTTGACCAGTCCGCTCGCGCGCATCACCACGTCGGCGGTGTGCGGTGCGGGCGCCTGGGCGGATGCGGCGTCTGATGGGGGCTGGTTCATGCTGCCCTCCTGCGGACGACACGGTCGACCGCGACGGCGACGATGACGAGAATGCCGGTGGCGACCTGCTGATACAGGCTGTCGATGCCCGCCTGGGTCAGCCCGTTGGTCAGGACCGTGACGACCAGGGCGCCCAGTACGGTGCCGGGGATGCCGCCGCGCCCACCGAAGAGACTGGTGCCGCCGATCACCACGGCGGTGATGCTGTCCAGGTTGCCGGTCTGGAAGGCGTTCGGATCGGCGTTGGGGATGCGGCCCAGCGCCTGCCAGGCGGCGATGGAGTAGACGAACCCGGCCAGCACGTACACGCTCAGCAGGGTGCGCCGGGTGTTGATGCCGGTCAGCCGTGCCGCTTCTTCGTCGTCGCCGACGGCGTAGACGTTGCGTCCCCAGGAGGTCTGGGTGAGCAGGAACCACAGACCGACGATGAGGACGATCGCGACGCCCATGCCGTTGGTGACCTCGATCTGGCCGAACAGATAGGAGCGCTCGCCCAGAAAGGTCAGCACACCGGAGGAGACGGCGAAGCTCTCTCCGTTGGCGAACAACTGGCCGGTCGCGGTCAGTACGCTGAGGACGCCGAGGGTGACGATGAACGGAGGCAGTCGCAGCCGGGTCACCAACGTGCCGGACACGGCACCGACGGCCGTGCACAACAGGACACCGACAACAAGAGCCAGCCCCCCGGGGAGGGCGTGCTGGCCGAGCTTGGCGATGACGAGGGTGCCCAGGACCATGATGGACGCGTTGGCCAGGTCGATGCCCGCGGTCAGGATGATGAGGGTCTGCCCGAGGGCGAGCGTGCCCACGACCAGGAACTGCTCCACGATCAGCGACGCGTTGTCGATGTTGAAGAACGTGTCGGTGGTCAGCGCGAACACGATCACGGCGATGACCAGGGCGGCCAGCGGGCCCGCCGCCGTATTGCCGAGGAGTCGCGCGAGAAGGGACTTGGCCGGGGGCCGGGCGGTGCCGGCCTCAGGCGTCGCGGGGGAGGTGTGCGTGGTGGTCACGGATCAGCCCCAGCAGTTCTTCAGGCCCCAGGCGGTGTCCTTGGAGTCCAGTCCGGAGACGGGCTTGTCGGTGATCAGCTGGGAACCGGTGTCGACGAACCCCGAGGGCTTCTTGTTGTTCTTGGCGTAGTTCACGACCGCGTCGACGCCGTCCTGCGCCATCTTCTTCGGGAACTGCATGACGGTGGCGGCGAACTTGCCGCTCTTGACGTTGCCCACACCCGTGCACGAGCCGTCGATCGAACCGATGACGACACCCGTCTTGCCGCTCAGCGCCTGAGCCGCGCCGGCGGCTGCGGGCTCGTTGATCGTGTAGACGGCGTTGATCCCGTGATCGCGTTGGTACAGGTTCTCCATCGCGGTCTGCGCCTTGGTCTGGTCGCCGTTGGTGACGGCGGTTCCCTTGATCTCGGAGGAACCGCTGGTGATCCCGAAGCCCTCCAGGAAGCCCTTGTGCCGGAGGTCGTCCACGGTGGAGCCGGGCGTGCCGTCGAGCAGGACGACGGCGGGCGTCCTGCTCCCCAGCGTGGCCTTGACGTACTTGCCCTGCTTGACGCCCGCGGCCTTGTTGTCGGTGGCGAACGTGGCGTCCACGGCGTCGGCCGGATCGGTCGCGGTGTCCAGCGCGATGACGAGGACGCCCTTGTCGCGGGCGGCCTTGATGGCGCCGAGTACGCCGGTGGAGTTGCTCGGGGTGATGAGGATGCCCTTGACGCCCTGGGTGACCAGGTTGTTGATCGCGTCGACCTGGCCCTGGTTGTCACCGTCGGACTTGCCCGCGAGGGCGATGAGTTTGGCCCCCTTCGCGTCCGCTTCGGCCTGAGCCGACTCGCGCAGCTTGACGAAGTAGGGGTTGCTGTTGGTCTTGGTCACCAGCCCGATGGAGACCTTGCCACCGGAGGAGGCGCCGGTGTCCGACCCGCCGCTCTTGGTCGACGTGCAGCCGGCGACCAGCAGGGCCGCTCCCGTCACGGTGATGACCAGCACTCCGGAGGGGAGACGCAGATGTCCCATGGTCTGCTCCTTTCGGCCGTGCAGGTCTCCCTCGACCTGCGGGCTGTCGCACAACCTAGCTGGCGGAAGCGCACGTGCATAGGCATTGCGCAAAGCTTTGCGAGGGTGGGGCGCCGGGGGAATGTGCTGGGGGAATGGCCATCACACGGCGCGGCTGTTCAGGCTGCCGTGGAGGGGCCCCGCCCGGCGTACGACCGCACTGACCCGACGAAGAGGGGGCCAGTGACTCGCCCCACATTGGCTCACCCTCCATTGCGGATCCATGTCCCGAATTCCATAATGGCGTTATGCATAAGCGGGTTATGGACTTGGGTGGCTCCGGCGAGGAGCTGGTCGCGGCACTCGCGCAGCTGGTGCGGTTCGTTCGGCAGGTCTCCACGGCCGGCGGTCTGAGTACCGCGGCCTCCTCCTTGCTGAACCGTCTCAGTCGTGAAGGGCCCCAGCGGCTGACGGAGCTGGCCCGCGCGGACGGGGTCTCCCAGCCCGCGATGACGCAGATGGTCACGCGTATGGAACGCGAGGGCCTGGTGCGCCGCACCTCCAGCACCGACGACCGCCGGGGCGTCCTGGTGGGGGTGACCGACGCCGGCGTCGACCTGGTAGGGCGGCGGCGGGCCGAGCAGGCCGAGGCCCTTCAGGCGCTGATCGCCCGGCTCGATCCGGACGAGCAGAAGGCGGTCGTCACCGCGCTGCCCGCACTCGCCCGAGCGATCGAGGCCCAGACGTCCGCGTGACCCCCGCATCGGTGGAACACACCTCTTCAGGAGAAGGGCAGAGCCGAGGAATGAGTGCACAACCGGGGAAGGCCACGAGTCCTTTCAAGCAGCCGCGCGCCGTCTGGGCCGTGGCGTTCGCCTGCGTCATCTCCTTCATGGGTATCGGCCTGGTCGACCCGATCCTGCCCGCGCTGGCGGACAGCCTGCACGCCACGCCGAGTCAGGTGTCACTGCTGTTCACCAGCTACCTCGTGGTGACCGCGGTCGCGATGCTGGTCGTCGGCTGGGTGTCCAGCCGGATCGGCGCCAAGCGCACCTTGATCGCGGGTCTGGTGCTCATCGTCGTGTTCGCCGCGCTCGCCGGCGCCTCCGGCTCGATCGACGGCATCGTCGGCTTCCGGGCCGGCTGGGGCCTGGGCAACGCCCTGTTCATCGCGACCAGCCTGGCGGTCATCGTCGCCTCGGCCAGCGGCGGTTTCGCCGGAGCGATCATCCTCTACGAAACCGCGCTCGGCCTCGGCATCGCCGTCGGCCCGTTGCTCGGCGGTGAGTTGGGCAGCATCAGCTGGCGCGGGCCGTTCTTCGGCGTCGCCGTTCTCATGGCCGTCGCGCTGATAGCGACGATCCTGCTCGTCCCCGAGCTGCCCAGGCCCGCGCACCCCACCTCGCTGGCCGCGCCGCTGAAGGCGTTGCGGCACCGGGGTCTGCTGACCATGGGCATCATGGCCCTGCTCTACAACTGGGGCTTCTTCACCATGCTCGGCTACGCGCCGTATCCCATGGAGCTGAGCGCCCAGCAGCTCGGTCTGGTCTTCACCGGCTGGGGCCTGCTCGTCGCCGTCTTCGCCGTGTTCGTCGCGCCCCGGCTCCAGGCCCGCTTCGGTACCGCCCCGGTGCTCTACGCCAACCTCGTCGGGCTCGCCGTCATCATGACGGTCATCGGCGCCGGGGTGCACACGCCCACCGCGGTCATCGTCGCCGTCGTCGTCAGCGGCGCCTGCCTCGGTATCAACAACACCCTGACCACCCAGGCCGTCATGCTGGTCTCGCCGGTCGAGCGGTCGGTCGCCTCTTCGTCGTACGGCTTCGTCCGCTTCATCGGCGGCGGCCTGGCCCCCTATGTCGCGGGCAAGATCGCCGAGGCCACCGATCTCAGCGTCCCGTTCTACCTCGGCGGCGTCGCCTTCATCCTCGCCGTCTTCGTGCTGGCGTCCGGCCACAAGCTGATCAGCGCGGCGGAGCGGAGCGGTACGGAGGGCGAGACGGTGCAGCCGACCGTGCAGCGGGTCGGGGCCGCCCCCGCGCCGGGCTACCGGCCTGTGATCGTCGCGGTCGGCGCCGAGGGCGACGCGGCCCGGGTCATCGACGCGGCGGCGGTCATCGCTCGCGACACCGGCAGCACGCTGGAGGTCGTGCACGTCCGGGAAACCGCCGTGGCCGACGAAGAGGCCATCGAGGCGGAGGCCGCCGAACAGGCACGTTCCGCGGTCGTCGACCACCTCGACCGCCTTGCCGCGCAGGGCATCAACGCCACCGGGCAGGTGCTGACCAGCGTCGGGGACCACGCCATGGCCGGCCGCGTCCTGGCCCGGCACGCCGCCGACGTCGAAGCACGCGTGGTGGCGCTCGGCCGGTCCCCGCGCGGAGCGGTGGTCCAGTTCACCGAGGGCAGCTTCACCACGGCGCTCACCCACGCCGCGGCCTGCACGGTCGTACTGATCGAACCCAGCCGGGCGCCGCGGCCCCTCACGGCGGCGTCGCTGGAGACCCTGCGCGGCAGCGGCGCATAGCCCGGGCGGGCCCGTGCGAGATCCGGTTGCGGCCGGGACAGGAGGGAGAGGCCGGCACTACGCCGCGGGGCCCCACGCCTCCATCAGCTGCTCGGGCCCGTACGTCGCCGTCGGCCCCTCCACCGTGAACCCGGAGCGGGACACCGCGACCAGGGGAGTGTCCTCGTCGGCACCGGGTACGGCCAGGGCGTCCCGGGCCAGTGCGGCCAGGGCGCGGTGGTCGAAGGGGCTGCGTTCATGCCACTTGACCGAGCCGACGAAGCCGATCTCGCGTGCCGGCGACCGGTCCGCGCCCACCAGGTCCACCTCGGGATTGTTCGTACGAGGCCACCAGCCGCCCACTTCGCGCACCCGCGGCCACAGGTCGTCGGGGAGCAGCCGGGCCAGCGACTCCCTCACCACGGGTTCGATGGCCCGCCCGCGCCACGAGGCCCAACCGCGTTCGACCGCCTCGGCCACGATCCGGCCGCGCCCGCGCTCGATCTCCTGGATCCCGCGTTCCAGGAAGGCGAGCCAGAAACGGAGGTAGGGATCGGCGACGCGGTAGCGGCGGTCGCGGTCTCCCGGGCGGGTGGAGAGGGGGGTGTCGACGGCGATGAGTCGTTTGTCGGCCAGGGTACGCAGGGCGGGGTTGAGCGAGCCGGGCGGGAGCGGCCGGTCGGCCGCCCCGGCTTTCGCGGCGATCGTCCCGAAGGTGCGCTCGCCGCTTCCGATCACGGAGAGCACGTGCCTGGCCTGGAGGGCGGTGGGGAACTCGGCGGCCAGCACCCGCTCGCCGGAGACGAGGAGGGGGGAGGTGGGGTCGTCGAGGGCCCGGGAGAGGAAGTCGGCGCGGTTCTCGCCTTCCTGCCACTCCTGGCAGACGAGCGGCAGGCCGCCGGTGATCAGATGGGCGTCGAAGGCGTCCGCGGCGGGGAGCCCGGTCATGGCCATGACCTCGGCGGGGGAGAGGGGCGCCAGCACCATCTCGACACCTCGCTGATGGAAGGGGCGGCCGTAGGCGGAGAGTTGCTCCATCATGGCCAGATCGCTGCCGATGAGGATGAGCAGTACGGGTTTGCGGCTCAGCACCCGGTCCCACACGGTCTGCAGGGTGCCTTCCAGGACCGGGTCGCCTTCGAGCATCCAGGGCAGCTCGTCGAGTACGACGATGCTGGGGGCGTCGTCCGGGAGCACGGCTGCGAGCTGCCGCAGCGCGGTGTCCCATTCGGCGACGCTCGTGACGCCGGCGAGGAGGGCGGTGTCGGGCAGTGCGGAGTGCCGGACCTCGGCGAGGAAGCGGGCCCGTTCCCGGTGGGCGTCCTCGCCCCGGGTGGCCTGGTGCACGACGTACGGCGCCCGGGCGCGCTCACAGAAGAGGTCCACGAGCCGCGACTTCCCGACCCGGCGCCTGCCGCGGAGCAGCAGGGCCCGGCCCCGCTGGTCCCCCCGCCCCTCGCGCACCCAGGCGAGGTGGCGCTCCAGGGCGGCCAGCTCGGATGTGCGGCCTACGAAACCTGGCATGGATCCCACCTCCGCGTCTGCTCGAATCGAACATACTCAAGTGAACCATAGTATGGAGAATCCGAGTAACGCGATGGTCGCACTATGTGAGGGAAGGGGGGTGCGTGGGCCGCCCGAGTAGGCTTACCGCTGATCGAAGCGGGCCAAGTCCTGATGTCGCCGAGAGGGAGTGGCCTCATCGCCGAGCGTCCGAGCATCGCGGAGTTGCTGCGCCGTTGTCGGCGCGCACGGCGGCTGACCCTGGAGCAGCTGGCCGAAGCATCGGGGGTCAGCGCCCGGACCCTGTCGGACATGGAGCGCGGGCGGAGCAAAGGGCCCCAGCACCGCACCGTTGTCGCGGTGGCGGACGCGCTCGCGCTGGAGGGCGACGCCCGTAAGCAGCTCATCGAACTGGCGCGGGACGGCCGCCTGCGGGATCACTGGACCCGTCCGACCGGGCTGTGTGAACTGCCCCGGTCCGTCGACGACTTCACCGGCCGAGCTGCCGAACTGGCCTGGATCGACGACCTCGTTCAGGCCGAGCAGTCGCCGGGAGTCGCCGTGGTGGGGCTCATCACCGGCTCTGCCGGGTTGGGGAAGACGACGTTCGCCGTCCGTGCCGCCCACGCCTTGCGGCCGAGCTTCCCTGACGGTGTGTTCTTCGTCGATCTGTTCGGCATGTCCCAGCAGCCTCTCGCCGTCGATGACGCCCTGGGGCTGCTGCTGGGCGCGCTCGGTGTCGCGGATCAGCTGATACCGGCCGATGCCCAGGGGCGTGCCTCCTTGTTCCGCTCGCTGCTGCGGGACAGACGTGCGCTCGTCGTGCTCGACAGCGCCGCGTCCGAGGAGCAGGTCCGCCCGTTGCTGGCGGGAGGGGGCGCGGGCCGGGTGCTGGTCACCAGCCGGCGGACGCTGGCCGGTCTGGAGGGCGTACGCAGGCTGATCCTGGGTCCCCTGCAGTTGGCGGAGGCCACGGAACTGCTGACCGGGATTGTCGGTGAACGTTCCGTCTCGGACGGGGAACCGGCGCTCTCGCGGCTCGCCCAGTTGTGCGGCGGGCTGCCCCTGGCGCTGCGGATCATCGGTAACCGGCTGGTGAGCCGGCCCGATTGGAGCGCCGTCGAACTCGCCGACCGGCTGTCGGACGAGGAGCGCCGCCTAGAGCAGTTCAAGGCCGGCGACCTCAAGATCGCCAATGCGTTCGGGATGTCGTACGAACAACTCGCGGCTTCCGCGCGGCGGGTCTTCCGCCGGCTCGCCGTTGTGCCCGGCCGGGACTTCGACGCGGCCCTGGCGGCGGTTGCCGGCGGGATCCCGATCGAGGACGCCTGGAACGCGCTCGACGAACTCGTCGACCTCGGCCTGCTGCAGGACGGCAGCTCGGGCCGCTACCGGTTCCACGACCTGGTGCGGCTCTTCGGCCGCGACCGGCTGCAGCAGGAGGAGACCCCGGCCGAACGCGACGCGCTCACCGACCGGACGACCTCGTGGCTGCTGCGGATGGCCACCGCCGCCGGACGGTGGTTCGAACCCGGGTACGGCCGCCCCGACCGGCCCGATGCCGATCTCGCCGTACCGTCCTCCCCGGAAGACGCCGACCTGTGGCTGCGTGCGAATGTGGACAACTGGCTGGGGGCGTTGCGGTATGCGGCGAGCAGCGGCCGGCAGACCGCCGTCCTCGACTGCGCGGAGTCGATGCACTGGTTCTCCGACCGGTGGATCCACGGCCCGCACTGGCACGAGGTGTTCACCCTCGGTGCGCAGGCCGCCGCCGACCTCGGCGATCCGGCGCAGCACGCGACCCAGCTGAACTATCTGGCCTGGGTGCACGGGATCGCGCTGGACGCACCGGAGACCATGCTGCAGTACGCGGCCGAGGCGTCGGACCTCGCCACCCGCAGCGGCGTCACGGCGCAGATCGCCTGGTCGCACCACTACACCGCCATCGGGCTGCGCAAGCTCGGACGGCTCGACGAGGCCGTTGCGTCGGCGTCCCTGGCGGCGGAGATGTTCAAGTCCCTCGGCGACACCGACTCCTACCATTCGGCCATCGGCAACCTCGGCCACTGCCTTCGCGACGACGGACGCCACGACGAAGCGCTGGAGCGATACCGCGAAGCCCTCGCCCTGGTGGACGACGAGGGATCCGGGATGACACCGAGCATCGCGGCGTACCTCCGGCCGTACGCGCTGTCGTACTACGGCCTGTGTCTGGGGCTGCTCGGCCGCCGCGGCGAGGCGATCACCGTGCTCACCGAAGCGACCGCCCTCATGGAGTCGTTCGCCTTCAACTACTGGCAGGCCGGCGTCCTTCAGACGCTGGCCGCCCTGCTGGCCGAGGAAGGCCGGACCGGCGAGAGCCGCCGCGCCTACGCACATGCGGCGGAAGTGTTCGCGGCGATCGGCGACGCCGAGGCGCACAGCCGCTGCCACGACCTGGCGAACAGCGTGTCCTGACGCGTCGTGGTACGCCGCCGGGCGGACACGTCGAAGGCCGTTCCGCGCAGAACTTCTGCGTGCTGTTCTGCGTGGTCGAGACACCTCCACGCGACTTGACTTGGGTGAAGCGGACAGGCGTCGGGCCCGTCCATCCAAGGTCAGGAGTGACCGTGTCGACAATCAGGAACATTGTGCTCGTGCACGGCGGTTTCGTGGACGGATCGGGCTGGCAGGGCGTCCACGAGCAGTTGACCGCCGACGGCTACCGGGTGGCCGTCGTGCAGAACCCGACCCTGTCCCTGGCCGGTGACGTCGCCGCCACCCACCAGGTCCTGGACGGCCTCGACGGTCCGGCCGTTCTGGTCGGCCACTCCTACGGCGGTGCCGTCATCACCGAGGCGGGCCACCACCCCAACGTCGCCGCGCTCGCCTACATCACCGCGTTCGCCCCCGACAAGGGCGAGTCGGTCGGCACTCTGGTCGCCGACCCGGCGCCCGGCGCACCGGTCCCGCCGATCCTGCCGCCCAAGGACGGGTTCCTCTTCCTGGACCGGGACAAGTTCGCGGCGTCCTTCGCCGCCGACCTGTCCGAGGCACAGGCGGCGTTCATGGCCGACTCCCAGGTCCCCTGGGGCGTCGACGCGCTGGGTGGAGCGATCTCCGAACCGGCCTGGCGGACCAAGCCGTCGTGGTACCTCGTCGCCACCGACGACCGGATGATCCCGCCGCCCGTCCAGCGGATCATGGCCGAGCGCGCCGGAGCGACCGTCACGGAGACCCCGGGAAGCCACTCCGTCTACGTCTCCCGCCCGGCCGCGGTGGCCGCCGTCATCGCCCAGGCCGCCGAGGCCCGCACCGGCCAGTCCTAGGCCCTGTCGTCAAATTCCCTCCCCCAGCCTTCGGCCGGGAGGTGCCCCCAGCCGCGCGACGCCATGCACGCACTCTCGCCGCGACGAGTCCGGCCCCGGCGGGTCCGCAGACGCCGGTGACCCGGGCGCCGCAACGGACGGCGAGCTGGACGGCGCAGGTGCCCACGCCGCCGGAGGCGCCGATGACCAGGACCTGCCGGCCCGGGCGCGGCCGGGCCAGGTCCAGTGCCTGGAGGGCGGTCACGGCGGAGGCGGGGAAGGCGGCGGCCTGCTCGAAGGTGAGGCCCGTCGGCTTGGGGGCGAGCTGCTCGGCCCTGCCGCACGCGTACTCGGCGAACGAACCGTTGCACTGGCCGAAGACCTCGTCCCCGGGCTTCAGCGAGGTCACCCGCGCGCCGACCGTCTCGAGGACCCCTGCGGCGTCCCACCCCCGCACCCGGTGGGCGGGCCTGCGCAGACCGATCCGCCGGTTGAGGCGGGCGACGTAGGGCCGTCCGGTCATGAGGTGCCAGACGCTCGGGTCGACGCCGGCGGCGTGCACGCGGACGAGTACCTCGTCGTCACGGGGGACCTGTGGATCGATGTCCCGCAGGTGCAGTCGGTCGGCGGAACCGTACGTGTCCTGGACGATGGCCTTCATCGAGGTTCTCCTTGACCGCCGCTGCGTCAGGGCTGCTCGTCTCCGGTCTCTTCGGGATCGTCCCCAGGGACCGCCGCGTTGGCCAGAGCCTGCCGGGCAGCAGGCCGGGCAGCAGGCCGGGAACCGGTCAGGAACCGGTCAGCGCGTCCAGCGTCATGGCCACCAACTGGCCCTCCAGAACCTGCTGTTCCGGCATGAACGCCGCCCGGAACGTGCGAGCGTGCAGCAGCGACAGCAGCCACCAGGCCGCTGCATGCGGGTCGATGTCCCGGCGGAGGACGCCCTCCCGCTGGCCCTCGCGGACCAGCTCGGCGAAGGTGTCGGCGAAGCGCCGGTGGGCCGCGTGGACGGCCTCTCGCAGTGCGGGTTCGCCGGTGAGCGTGAACGCGTCCGCGAAGAGGAAGCCCAGCGAGCCACGGGAGTGGAAGCGGACCATGTGGTCCGGCTCCAGGAAGCCGGTCAGCAGGTCGGTGACGGACCGACCGGCCGCCACCGCCTCGGTGAGGCTCGCGCAGACATGGGAGACGGCCCGGTCGACGACCGCCTGGTACAGCGCGGCCTTGGTGCCGAAGTTCTGGAAGACGACCGGTTCGCTCACGCCGACGCGGGTGGCGATCGCGGAGACCTTGGTGCGCTGGTAGCCGCTCTCGGCGAAGACCTCCGTGGCCGCCGTCAGGATCGACTCCCGGCGCTGGGCCGGAGTCAGCCTGATCCGCCGGGGGGTCGGTCCGGTGTGCTTCGTCGACTCGCTCACATCCGCATCGTACGACCTCTTGCCGCGCTTACTTAGTCGTGACTAAGCTCAAAGCATCAACTTAGTCGTGACTAAGTAAGGGGACGCCATCGTGAATCTCGGACAACTCCTCCAGCACGGCCGGCCCCATCCGGACACCGAGGGCCTCACCATCGCCCACGCCCGGGGCTACGAACTCTGCGGCGCGGTCTGCTTCGGCGGACTGCGCCCGAGGGCCTACGGCCGCCTGGCCCGGTTCAGCGGTGCCCGGCCCGGCGACCGGGTGCTGGACGTGGGCTGCGGCACCGGCTATCTGACCCGGCGCATGGCGAAGGCCGTCGGCCCCGCCGGAACGGTGCTGGGCGTCGACCCGTCCGCCGAGGTCATCGGGTACGCCCGCAGCAAGACGCGCGAGGCACACTGTTCGTACGAGACCGGTGTCGGCGAGGCGCTCGGCGCGGCGGACGGCTCCTTCGACGTCGTCGTCACCTGCCTCGCCGTGCACCATCTGCCCGAAGAGGTGCGGCCGGTCGCCCTCCGGGAGATGTACCGGGTGCTGCGCCCCGGCGGACGCCTGCTCGTGGCCGACTTCCGGGCGCCGCGCACCCGGCCCGTCAAGCAGGTGATCGCGGCCACCACCGGGCACGTCATGGCGGACTACCGCGTGGATCTGCTCGACGGGCTGATCGCGGGCGCGGGCTTCGAGGTGCGCGGCCGCGGGGACGTACGGCCCTGGCTGCGGTATGTGCAGGGGGTGCGCCCGGAGAAGCCGTAGCGGCCCGTGTGGCGGTGGCGGACCGTGTGGTCGCAACGGCTTGGTGACGGCGGCCGTCGGGGGCGGGACGTGGTGGTGACACGGGCGGGGACGCGTCCCATGATGGGTGGGTCATGGGGGGTTCGGTGCATGTGTCCCGTGTGCGCCGCCGCGGCAGGATGCCGTGCGTGGTGCCGGTGGCGGCTGCCCGGGCGGGGCTGTTCTCCGTGCTCGGGACCGCGGTCGCCGGCACGGTCCACCATCTGGCGTTCGACTCCAGCCCCTCGTGGGTGGTGCGGGGTCTCGCCGCCCTCCTGCTCTTCGCTGTCGCGCTGCCCGGTGCGGGGCACGACAAGCCGCTGGTACGGCAGTTGATGCTGGCGGCCGGCGCGCAGACCGTCGTGGGCTACTGGTTCGTACGGGCCGATGACGCGGTCTCCGTGCCGGCGCACGCGTTGTGGCCGTCCTCCGTGCACGCGGGCCTGCCCGTGGTCATCGGGCATGTGCTGCTGACCGTGCTGTGCGCGGTGCTGCTGCACGACGTGGACACCTGCCGCCGGCGAGTGCTGTACGCGGCCGGGCGCGAGTGGGAGAACCTGCGCGAGCTGCTGCGCAGGCTGTTCACCCCGGTCCGCGCAACCGTCGAACCGACCGCGTCCCCGCATGCCGGGTGGCGCGCGTATGCCGGGCCCGCGCCCGGCACCCCCCTCCAGGTCCTCCTCGCGGACACGGTCGTCCGGCGCGGACCGCCCCCTTCCCCCCGGCTGCCGCGCACGCGGCGGCCCTCGGTGTGCAGCTGAATCTCCGACCTCTCATGCCACGCCGGGCCGCGGGCTGCTCGACAGCGCCGCGCCAGGGGGGAATTCCCGTCATGTCCAAGAACGTGTCCAGGACCGTCGTCGTCATCGGGGCGGGTCCGTACGGTCTGTCCACCGCCGCGCATCTCAAGGCACGCGGCCTGAGTGTCCGGGTGTTCGGTTCGCCGATGGCGAGCTGGGCCGAGAACATGCCCGCGGGCATGCTGCTGAAGTCACCGCCGAGCGCGTCGATGCTGTCGGCGCCGCGTCCGGGGTTCACGCTGGACGACTACGCCCGGCAGACGGGCGAGACCCGGCTGACCGGGCACGACCAGGTGCCCGTGGGGATGTTCGTGCGCTACGGGCAGTGGTTCGCCGAGGAGCTGGTGCCCGAGGTGGAGCGGATCCGGGTCCTCGGCGTCGACCGGGAGGCCGACGGTTTCCGTCTCAAGCTCGCCTCGGGTGAGGAACTGCGGGCGTCCGCCGTGGTCGTGGCCAGCGGCATGGACGGCTTCGCGCACGTCCCGCGGCCGCTCGCCGAGTTCGTCCCCGAGGGGCTCGTCTCGCACAGCTCGCAGCACGCCGACCTCAAGGCGTTCGCCGGACGTGAGGTGGTCGTGGTGGGCGCCGGACAGTCCGCGCAGGAGAGCGCCGCGCTGCTGCACGAGGCCGGGGCGCAGGTCCAACTCCTGGTGCGTGCTGAGAAGTTGGTGTTCGGTGCGGGGCCCACTCCGCCGCCGCACTGGCAGCCCGACACCCCGCTGGGGCGTTCCTGGGGGCTGTACGGAGTCGTCCACCAGGCGGCCGCCTTCCGCGTCCTGCCCACAGCCACGCGGCTCCGGCTGGTCAAGCGGGTGCTCGGCCCGTTCGGGGCCTGGTGGCTCAAACCGCGCCTCGACGGCGTCGTCCCCGTACGGCCGGGACAGCACATCACCGGTGCGCGGCGGCACGACGACGGTGTCCTCCTCACCACCAGGGACACCGAAGGACGCACCCACACGGTGGCGACCGGTCATGTGCTGGCCGCCACCGGGTACCGAGTCCGCCTGGACGGGCTGGACTTCCTGGCGCCCGGACTGCGTGCCCGGCTCGCCCGCACCGCGGGCTACCCGCACCTCGACGCGGGGCTGCAGTCCTCCGTGCCCGGTCTGTACTTCACCGGTACCCAGGCGGCGGCCACGTTCGGGCCGCTGATGCGGTTCACCTGCGGGACCGTGTTCGCCGCACCCAGGCTCGCGGCGGCCCTCGCATCCTGACCGCGGGTCGGCGCGGTCCTCGCATCGCCCGCCGGCCCTACGACGTGTCCTGGGCCGGGAGTTCCAGGCGCAGCTCGTAGCCACCGTCGGCCGTGAGGTCGGCGGTGACGCTGCCGCCGAGGAGCTCGGCGCGCTGGCGCAGTCCGACCAGGCCGTGGTGGGCTCCGGGGAGAGGGAGGGCGGGGAGGCTGGGGGCCGAGTTGGTGACCACGACGTACAGGGCCTCGTCGGTGTGGCCGATGCCGATCGTGGCCCTGGCTCCGGGGGCGTGCTTGTGCACGTTGGTCAGCGCTTCCTGGACGGTGCGGTAGACGGCGCGTTGCACGGTCGGCGGAAGGTCGTCCGGCAGGTCGGTCCGCAACTCGGCCTCGACGCCGCTGCCCTCGACCAGCTGCGGGAGGCCGGCGAGCGACGGCTGAGGGGTCAGCTCCGTGGGGCGGCTGCCGGCCGCCCGCAGGACGCCGACCATGTGCCGCAGTTCGTCCAGCGTCTGCACACCGAGCCGTCGGATGTCGGCCGCGGCCCGCTTGGTCTCCGGATCCCGGCTGCCCACCTGGAGCGCGCCGGCCCGCACCGCGATCAGGCTGACCTGGTGGGAGACGACGTCGTGCATCTCCCGGGCCAGCTGGGCGCGTTCCTTGGCCAGCACACTCTGGGCCAGCAGCTGGCGCTCGCTCTCGCGTGCCTCGGTTATCTCGGACAGCCGCAGCGCGAGTTCGCGTCGCGCCTGGACGAGCTGCCCGAGGAAGACGGGCGCGGCCGCCGTCGCCAGGCTGTAGGTGATCGTGATCAGGTCCGAGGAGTTCATCGGATCGGTGAACTCAGGTGTCGGCCACGACCACGCAGTGGTGTCGCTGATCATGAACACCGCGGCGCAGCCGGCCAGCAGGACGCGATGGCGGGTCAGCGTGGCCAGCGCGTAGAGCGCGGCCAGGGTGGCGAACACCGCGTCCGTGACGAGAGTCGCCGGGAGGGCGAGCAGATACGTCAGCAACGGCAGATGGCGGCGCAGCAGCAGCGCGAACGCGGCCAGCAGGGCGCAGGCCATGGCCACGTGGTCCTCGGAGTCGACGTGGACCCAGATGTCCAGCAGGGCGGCGACCACGAGGGCGACGTCGAACAGCAGAGGGGGCGGGCGGCGACGCATCATCGGCCCTCCGAGTCCGGTTCCCTGAGCAGGCCGGCCCGCTCGGCGAGCAGCGCCGCCTGGACGCGGCTGCCCACCTCCAGCTTGGTGAGGACGGCGCTGACATGGTCCTTGACCGTCGCGGTGCTGAGGTACATCCGCTCGGCGATACCGCCGTTGGACAGTCCCTCGGCGACCAGGACCAGCACGGTCCGCTCGCGGTCGGTCAGCCGGTCGACGCCGAGCGCGGCCGGGTCGAGGGGATCGGCGTCCAGATAGCCGTCGACGACGGTACGGGCGACCTTGGCCGACAGGACGACCCCGCCGTCGGCCAGGGAACGTATCAAATACGGCAGTTGCTCGGGGTCCGTGTCCTTCAGCAGAAAGCCGGCCGCCCCGGAGCGCAGTGCGGCCGCGACGTACTCGTCCATGTCGAAGGTCGTGAGCATCGCCACCACCGGTGGGTCCGGCACACGGCGCAGCTCGGCCAGCACGGTGAGCCCGTCCACGTCCGGCATCCGGATGTCGAGCAGCACCACGTCGGGACGCGCCTCCTGCGCGACCCGGACCGCCTGGCCGCCGGGCACGGCCGCCACCACCTCGATGTCGTCCGCGGTGTCGAGGATGTGCCGGAAACCCGTACGGATCATGGCCTCGTCGTCGACCACCAGAACGCGGATCATCTGTGCTCCGTTCGCCGCCGGACCACCCTGGATCGCTACGACGCCCCGAACCGCCCTCCGGTTCCTCGGGGATTCGGCATCCACCGGCGGGGGTGCGATCCGCCGGTCGGCGGCGGCAACCGGAGCTGCCCCCGCCGGTCGGCGGGGGCAACTCCGGTCACTCGCCGGATGGGCGGGAGCGTGCCGCGTCCCAAATCCTGAAGCACATGACACAAGAAGCGCCGCCCGCCCTGCGGCACCTGCCCTCGGGACCGCCCCCGCAGAAGCCCTCGCCCACGCTCCGCGCACCGTCGACCGGACGGCTCGTGGGCATCGACCTGGCCCGCGGGCTGGCCGTTCTCGGCATGTACGCCGCCCATGTCGGCCCCGACCCCACCATGGGCGGACCGCTGGGCTTCGTCCTGGAGCTGGCACGAGGCCGTTCCGCCGCGCTGTTCGCCCTGCTCGCCGGCTTCTCGCTGGTGCTCATCACCGGCCGCCCGCACCCGCGCACCGGACGCGCCGGGCGGCAGGCGGTGAGCAGGATCGTCATCCGCTCGGTCGTCCTGATGGCGCTCGGCTTCGTCCTGACCGCTCTGCACACGGACGTCGACGTGATCCTCTCCTTCTACGGACTGCTCTTCCTGCTCGTCCTGCCGCTGTACCGACTCAGCGCCCGGACCCTCGCGGTGCTCGCCGCCGTCGGCGCACTGGTGATGCCCCAAGTGCTGTACGTGATACGGCAGTCGATCGAGGCGGGCGACTGGGCGGACACCGTCGTCGCCGGGGACCCGCTGGCCCGTGTCACCGGCACGGACGGCTTCATGGAGCTGCTGTTCACGGGCGAGTACCCGGTGCTCACCTGGATGTCGTTCGTGATCGCGGGCATGGCGGTGGCGCGCCTGGACCTCACCCGGGCCAGGGTCCGTGCCCGGCTGGTCCTCACCGGCGGCGCTCTGACCGTGCTCGGGTACGGCGGATCATGGCTGGCCCTGCACTCCGTCCCGCACGCGCTCACCACCATCGGCGCCGCAACGGACGGCGGTTCGGCATCCTCGGCCTGGTGGTCCGACACCGTCGGAGACCTCACCGACGGCACCCCCGCCGGCTGGCTGCTGGTAGCCGCACCGCACAGCCAGACGACGTTCTCCATCATCGGCAACATCGGGGTCGCGATCACCGTGGTGGCCGCCTGCGTCTGGGCCACCGACCGCCTTCCCCGCCTCACCCGACTGGCGACCCCCGTCACCTCGGTCGGCATGATCGCGCTGACCGCCTACGTCCTGCACATCCTCGTCATCCGCGCCGTCGGCATGGAGGAGGAGACAGGCCCGGCCCTGCTGGCACTGTTCGTCTTCACCGCGACCGCCATGCTCCTGGCGACCGCCTGGACCCGACACTTCCGCCGCGGCCCGCTGGAGTACGTGCTCCACGCCACGACCCGCCTCGCCGACCGCGTCAGGTGACGTCCGCCCCGCGGCTACCCCCGCCGCAGCAGCGCGTCCAGCGTTGCCCCCAGATACGTGGGGAAATCCTCGCGCGAGGGGAGTGCGGACGGCACCGCGTGCCCCAGCTGGCTGTGTCCCAGATAGAAGCTGTACGCCATCAACCCACGCCGTCGTGCCTCGTCCTCGGCGAAGCCGAGCTCGGTGAAGAGTTCGGCCAGGTAGGCGATCCGGCGCTCGGTGACCTGTTGCAGCGCGGCGGCGACCTGAGGGTGGTCGGTGCTGGCGAGCAGGGAGAGTTCGAGGGGATCGGCGGCATCCGGCTCGGTGACCCGCAGGAACAGTCCGCGCAGGCGCTTCTCCGGGTCCGGTTCGGTTTCCACCGCCGTGATGATCTCGTCGGTGTTCGCCTCGACCCAGCGGGCCAGCGCGGCCTCGATCAGTGCCTCGCGGCCTGCGAAGTGCCAGTAGAAGCTGCCCTTCGTGGTGCCGAGGCGGGCGGCGAGCGGCTCGACCGCCACCGCCGCGAGGCCGCCGCCTTCCCGGATGGCCGCGAGTGCGGCATCCGCCCAGTCGCGGGTGCCGAGTCTCGCCCTTCTGGGCTGCTGACTCTGCTCCGCCTTGTGCCGTTGCGCCATGACCATACGCTACCGTATGGTCGACCATACGGTAGCGTATGGAGGTGGGCGATGATCAAGGACAAGCCCTCGGCGGTGGAGATTCCCGAAAGCGCCCGACTCATCAGGGCAGCCCTGGACCGGCCCGACTACCAGGACGCGTACGCCATGGAGCTGCGGCCCGGGATGCCGCGCGATCCGGCGGCCTGGACCGGCATCCTGCGCGACGCCTTTCCGGTCGTCGCCCGGGAGGACGGCGAGGTACTCATGAAGGTGAGCGCGGGCGGTCTGAATGCCTGGGCCTCGATCGTCGTCGACGGCACGAGCGTCACCCTGTGCAGCTCGGTGAAGGCGAACGCATGGCGCTCCAAGGCGTATTGGGGTGTCGTGCGATGGGTTCACCCGTTCATGGCCCGCGCCATGATGGTCCGCACCCACCGCAGATTCGCCCTGGCGGCGCGGAACGCCGCGTAGTGGCCGTCTCCCGGAGGCGTGGCCGCGCCGCTCACTCTCCGGCGTCGGAGTCCCCCAGCCGCCCCGCCGCATACTCCTCCCGCAGGGCGTTCTTGCGGATCTTGCCGGAGCCGGTGAGGGGGAAGCCGTCGACGAACACCCAGGTGCGGGGCGTCTTGTGCGGGGCCAGGTGGGTGCGTACGTGGTCGAAGAGTTCCTTCTCGGCCACCGTGTGGCCCGGGTTGCGGCGGACGAAGGCGGCGACCCGTTCACCCCAGACCGGGTCGGGGAGGCCGACGACGGCGGCCTCGGCGACCGCGGGATGGGTGGCGAGGACCTGTTCTATCTCGCGGGGGTAGATGTTCTCGCCGCCACGGATGATCATGTCCTTCAGCCGGCCCTCGATGCGGCAGTAGCCGCGCTCGTCCATCGAGGCGAGGTCGCCGGTGTGCAGCCACCCGTCGGTGTCGATCGCGGCGGCGGTGTCGTCCGGGGCGTCGAGGTAGCCGGTCATCACGTGGTAGCCGCGGGTGCAGAGTTCGCCGGTCACGCCGGTGGGGACGACGCCGCCCGCCGCGTCCACGATCTTCACCTCGGTCTGCGGCAGCGGCCGGCCGACCGTGTGGGCGCGATCGTCCGGAGCGTCGTCGAGCCGGGTGATGGTGATGCCCGGGGAGGCCTCGGTCTGGGCGTAGATGACGCACATCGGCACCCCGAAGGCCTGCTCGATCCGGCGGACCAGCTCGGGCGGGACGGAGGCGCCCCCGGACAGCACGTACCGCAGTGAGGAGAGATCGGTGCGGGGGAGCGCCGGGTGTTCGAGCATGGCGAGCAGCATCGTCGGCACACCGCCCAGCACCACGCAGCGTTCGGACTCGGCGAGTTCGAGCATCAGCCCCGGTTCGAAGTGCGGGGGCAGTACATGGGTGCCCAGGCCGGTGATCGCCGCGAGTGTGGCCAGCACACAGCCGGCCGTGTGGAACAGCGGCATCGGGTTGAGCTGGGCCTCGCCCGGCCGCAGCCCGAAGGTGCGGACGTAGGCGAGGCGTGCGTTGTTGGTGATGCCGCGATGGTGCAGGACCACGCCCTTCGGCACGCCGGTCGTGCCCGAGGTGTACTGGATCTGCGCCGGTGCCGAGGCGTCGACCTCCGGCAGCGCCCGGCCGGGCGAGCCCTCGGCGCAGAACTCCGCCCAGTCCTCGAACAGCACGCCCGTGTGCAGGTCGGGCAGGTCCGCACGGATGTCGCCCAGGGTCCGGGCCATCGGGTTGCCGCGGTACTCCCGGCGCAGGAACACACCGGCCGCGCGGGAGTGGCCGAGCACATGACGCAGCTCCGCCGCGCGCAGGGCCGGGTTGACCGTGACGAGCGTGATGCCCGCGAGACCCGCGGCGAGTTCGAGGATCACCCACTCCGGGATGTTGTTCGCCCACACCGCCACCCGGTCGCCCGGCGCGAAACGGCCGAGCAGGGCCCGCGCCGCGCGCTCGGCCTCGTCGAGCAGTTCGGCATACGTCCACCGGCGCCGCTCGGCGGGTTCCGGCACGCCCTCGACCAGGGCGACCGTGTCCGGCGCCCGCCCGGCGGCGCGGCGCAGCAGTGATCCGACGGTCTCGTCCGGCAGCTCCCCGCCGGCCTCGCCCGTCCAGTACGACGTCGCCACCATGCCGGCCCCCCGGGGATACGGTGTGCCGTGGCCGGTCGGCCACGGCGCCAGTATCCAGACCCCGGCCTGCGGGGCGCCACCCGCGCGCCACAATCCTCGTGCCGGGTACACCAGTTGCCGGGTGGCGCGTCAGCCGGTGACCGTGAACCAGGCCGCCCGCGCCTTCCGCCACTCGGGGTGGTCGTGCGTCGGACAGGGAGATCGTCGGTGTTCCGTAGCTCGCCGCGTGTGCCTGGCTCCCACTCGATGTCGACGAGAAGGCTCAGCGGGCCTGGCCACCTGCGCGGGACGCGGGCACGTCCGCCTGAGGAACAGCCGCGGACGGCCCGAGGGAGCGTGCGGTGACCCTCGCCAGGTGCCGGGTGAACACCTCGCGGGCGTCCGGGGTGAGCGTGCGCAGGGCGACCAGGGCGGTGATCACGACGTCGCAGAGCTCACCCTGGACCTCCTCCCACGTGTGGGTCACACCCTTGCGCGGGTTCTGGCCCGTCGCGCCGATCACCGCCTGCGCCACCTCGCCGACCTCCTCCGACAGCTTGAGCATGCGCAGGAGCAGGCCCTCCCGGTCGCCGTACCGACGGTTCGCGTCCAGCCAGGTCCACAGGTCGTCGACCGAGGCCCAGAGGCCGGGGGAGGAAGACGCGGTCTCGGGAGGAGACGCCGTATCGGCATCGGGAGGAGTGGCCGTATCGGCATCGGGAGGAGACGCCGTATCGGCATCGGGAGGAGTGGCCGTATCGGCAATCGGTGCAGCCGGATCAGTCATGGGCGCAGCCTGCCCGTTCACCTCACTGCCTGAACAGCGCCTCCTCCTCCGCGAACAGTGCCTCCTGCTCGTCATGCTCCTCCTTGTGCAGCCTCCTGTTCCGCGCCCCGACGATCAACGTCGTCGCGGCCGCCGTCGCACCCAGCGCCGCCGGGACCATCCAGCCGCGGTCGAAGACGTGGCCGATGGCGTGGTCGAGGGAGAGGCGGCCGGGGCCCGCGATCGCGAGGCCGGTGGCGGCCAGGCCCAGGGTCGCCGCGTACTCGTAGCCGCCCTCCATGTTGAAGAAGCCGTTCGGCGCGTGCACCGCGGCCGCGCCCGCCATCGCGCCGGCCGCCGCCGCGCCCGCCGCCGGGGTCGCCAGGCCCAGCGCCAGCAGCGTGCCGCCGCCGGCTTCCGCCAGGCCCGCCGCCGTGGCGTTCGCCCTGCCGGGCGCGTAGCCGACGGACTCCATGAACTGGCCGGTCCCTTCGATGCCGTGCCCGCCGAACCAGCCGAACAGCTTCTGCGCGCCGTGCGCCGCCAGCACGCCGCCGGTACCCAGCCGGAGCAGCAGCAGACCCAGATCACGCCGGTTGTAAGAGGTCATGTTTTCTCCCGGAACAGGCAGCAGGAACAGTCCCCTCCGCGTCTCCACCGTCCCACTCCTCACACCCGGTGGACCGGTTCGCGCCGCCGTTCGGGTGGCGGGCTCCAACGGGCGGTGTGAGTCTGCTGGCATGACGATTCAGCCAGCCAAACTCAGCGACCCGGCCGTCCGTGCGTTCGTCACCGCCGTCAACGCCCACGACCGCGACGGCTTCCTGTCCCTCCTCACAGAGAACGCGACCATGTCGGACGACGGCTCCGACCGCGACCTCGCCGAGTGGATCGACCGGGAGATCTTCACCTCCAACGGTCACCTGGACGTCGACAACGAGTCCCACGGCGGCCGCGCCCTCCTCGCCCACTACCGCAACGACGCGTGGGGCGAGATGCGCACCCGGTGGAGCTTCGACGTCACCGAGGACGGCAGGATCTCGCGGTTCGAGACCGGGCAGGCGTAACGGCTCCCGCGAAAGCCCTTGCCCTGAAGTGCGCTTCAACTCGTAGCGTCCTGGCCCATGGAGACCAACAGGACTTTGGGACGCAGCGGAATAGAGGTCAGCGCCCTCGGCTTCGGATGCTGGGCGATCGGCGGTGAGTGGTCCACTCCCGACGGGCAGCCCCTCGGCTGGGGCAAGGTCGACGACGACGAGTCCGTGCGGGCGATCCGGCGCGCCCTCGACCTCGGCGTGACCTTCTTCGACACCGCCGACACCTACGGCGCCGGACACAGCGAGCGGATCCTCGGCCGTGCGCTCGGCAAGCGCCGTGACGACGTGGTCGTCGCCACCAAGTGGGGCAACCTTTTCGACGAGGGCACCCGCACGGCGAACGGACAGGACGTCTCCCCGGAGCACGCGCGTGCCGCCCTCACCGCGTCGCTCTCCCGCCTCGGCACCGACCACGTCGACCTCTACCAACTGCACGTTTCCGAGGCCCACCCCCGGCAGGCGGCTCAACTCCGCGACCTCTGCGAGGAGTTCGTGAAGGAGGGACTGATTCGCGCCTACGCCTGGAGCACTGACGACCCCGCCCGCGCCGCCGTGTTCGCCGAGGGGGAGCACTGCGCGGCCGTACAGCACACGTTGAACGTGTTGCAGGACGCACCCGAAATGCTGGCTCTGTGCGAGGAGTTGGGGCTCGCCAGCATCAACCGCGGTCCGCTCGCGATGGGACTGCTCACGGGCAAGCAGGCGGCGGGGCGGAAGCTGGAGGCAGGGGACATCCGGAACGCGCCGCCCGCCTGGCTCCCCGGCTTCAAGCAGAACACCGGCGCCGACGCGGACTGGCTCGCCCGGGTCGAGGCACTGCGCGACATCCTCACCTCCGAGGGCCGCACCCCCGCCCAGGGCGCCCTCGCCTGGCTGTGGGCGCGCAGCCCGCGCACGGTCCCGATCCCGGGCTTCCGCTCGGTCGAACAGGCCGAACAGAACGCCGGCGCGATCCCGAAGGGACCGCTCACCGCCGGGCAGTTGGCCGAGGTCGACCAGGTGCTCGGGAGGTGAGCAGTTCCAGGAGGCCCACGGGGTGCGGTCGGTAGGCGACCTGGCCGTCGTTCTGCCGTACTGCTGCAAAGTGCCGCTCACTGCCGGGCAGTTGGCCGAGGTCGACCAGGTGCTCGGGAGGTGAGCGGCTCCAGGAGGCCGACGGGGTGCGGTCGGTAGGCGACCTGGCCGTCGTTCTGCCGTACTGCTGCAAAGTGCCGCTCACCGC
>Ga0307512_10001932_pt1 | contig 27661 bp, 24 predicted proteins | sample 14_EM_MG_FD_200267 | JGI IMG/M metagenome (GOLD analysis project Ga0307512, IMG submission 200267) | Populus trichocarpa ectomycorrhiza microbial communities from riparian zone in the Pacific Northwest, United States - 14_EM | ecosystem: Host-associated > Plants > Roots > Unclassified | place... | reverse complement strand
GCTGTCGGCCTGAAGGGTCTATACATAGATGCGTACGCACGCATTCACACTTGTACTCGTATATATATGGCCTTGTGGCACTCTTAGATAATATACAATCAAGCTTCTCTAGCATCACTATTTTAACATACCTACTGCTCCTATTTAGCGGCCAATCGTGGTCACTCACGTCGGGAAAAATTTATTCGCACTTGAGCAGAACTAGTCGTGCAAACAAGTAAGGATTTTCTGGTACTCCTACACTCAGACGTATTTGCCATGTTTCGACAGGTGTACTCGATTTCTTAGTTTCAATTTCATAATCACGAAACATTTATAGACGATAATATTTTCTAACTACCTATGCCTATCTAACAATGGCACAGTCGGTTGGGGCATTTGGAGACGGTGCTCGAGTGCGCTTGGAGACAATGCTAAAGTACTCTTTGGGGGTGATGGCACTCGGGTGAACATGGAAATGAATTTGGAGATGGCGCCTAGGTGTAGATGCTTAGGTGCACTTGATGGTGCATTTGAAGATGACGCTCGGATGCAATCGGAAGTGCACCTGGTGATTATGCCCGGGAGCTGGCTGCAGACGGTCAATCTCGGTTGGCCGGAAGCTGGCCGGAAGCTTGCCGGTGGTGGTCGATCTCGGCTATCCGGTATTATGCACATGTGGGCCGGGAATGGAATATTGGAATGAAAGGAGAGATAATAAAATCACTAAACAAACCCCACATAGCAAGATAGGAACTAATGTAAGTGGCTAGATGTACAAAATATAATTCACCACAAAGTCCGCATGGTGGCAAGATCCAGTCTAAGTAGCGCCTTTCAATGACGCTCTAAGTTAAACACCGGTGAAACTAGTAACCAGTGACGTACCTGTTACATCTGATGGTATAGTATCCACTGCGCAAGGTATACATATGCAGGTATCGTACTCCCACACATACACCGTCGACAGCATCTGCACAGTAACACAAACTCACTTTAGGGTTCAAATTAGTTTGCTGATTAGTACCGGAGAAATGCGACGTAACTTAATCAGCGCTTGAGCGATTTATTAAACTAGCCGCGAAAGATCTTTGAGCATGAGTGTTCCTACTACACCGAACCAAACCGGGACTGCCAATCCTCAAATGTCAAAGCGGCCGCTAGTATAATTTATTATACAATGTCAGTGAATTGAAAGAACAGATATACGGCTGGTGTTTAAATCGGGTGTCTCATCTCACTACATCTCCTTATATCGTTACCGGGGTTACTATGTAGCGCAGGTATGGGAAGCATCTAAACGTATGATTATTTCAATTAAGAAAACATTGTAGGGCCTTCTGTAGTGGTGGTAGTGGTTATGGCGGAGGTGTAAATGATAGGTGCGATGACGTGGGTATGCGGAGGTGCTAGGCGGGTAGTGCTAGGGTCACATTATGACTGAGCGGCCAAGTTACCAAAATAACAAAAACTATTTCTAGAGCTCAAATTCATAATTATGCGTCAAATCCATCTACACTCTCATAGATTTGTTGTAGATTTTCATTACGGTACTGATCAGTGGGTGGCAAATTTTGATTGGCTGTTGACTTCGAGTGGTAGTTGACTACCAAGGTAGACAATACTGCTGTTGGTGTCACTCGCCCACCTGGCTCAGGTTTGTAGGATCTTCGCTGGGGGTAAACTACAACAAACCTGCCTTTCGTGAGCGTGTAGGCGATACCATTGTAGTATTTACTTCCCCCCAACTATTTCTTTTGGTGTAGCATGTCGCTTGAGACTTAATATTTCGGCGCGTGACAACCCTAGGGTACATTTTGGTGTAGTTTAAAAACTCACGATAAGTTGTGGCATTTACACTTCGTTGGCATATGGTCTAGCGTAGCAACTGCACAATGTTGTCATGAGTTCAGCGTGAAGTTCAGCGTGGTAGCTGAGTGACATTATCGTGAGGTTGTCGTGAGATGGTGAAGGTTGAGCTGGTAGTAGGCAGTGCGTGAAATCTATACTACACCTAATGGTTTAAACGATGCGCCAGCATCCCGAAACCACATTATAATTTAGACAAATAGATAGCACCACATATTAAATGCTTTTTGTACTATAGTGTTTGATATAAACTATAACGTGGCCTTCAAATGAAGTTTTCGTGGCTTTTAAACACCAGTACACCAAATTCATGTACCCTAGGGACAATCAATCTGCAGAATATACGGGCTGCTCGGAGACATTTCCGCGTATCTAGTTTGACTTCATCCAACCATTCGGTCTGTATTCTTCGTGTAGTGCGTTATCTTTCACAAAGAATGTGGCACTGCCTAGCCTCACCGAGGATTCTTTCAATGGTTTTACGGCCAACAAAAGCCGTGTTCCTTGTGGCCGATATACCGAACTAGCCGTTAAATCAAATTCACTATTCCCGGTGATGATTGGACACTATTTTTGGCCAAGAAGCTGAAAAGTCTCTCTACAGAGAAGCGCATACAGATATGCCTAAGATAACTGGGTGATTATTGGTCGATAGATGCAAGGTGGTCAACCGCACCTATTTTGAAGAAATCCTACCGCTCCAAATTGAACTTTCTTGCTGTGCGTCTTTTATCATTGCCGGCAGTAGGGTGCAGTAGTGCTGCAGATGGCATCAGTGAATGGGTGAGGCTCTGTTATTCGATACTCTATCAGCCTATCAGTTTCTGTAGGTATTGTCGTTGACTGCAAGGAGCTCACAAAGGCACGGTTCGGCTGCACCCTGCAGAACTACTTCCGGCCTAGATATAAAACGCACGACGAGAAAGTTGCAATTTTGAGGTGGCAGAATTGCTCTAATGCGTAGCGATCGATGACCCGATCTTACTGACTCTATAGCATACTGATTGTGTTCCCCTACCCCGCACTAATACCTAGCGAGGACCGCTTTACTCTAGCTAGGCATTGTTACAAAGTATAGGTCATCACTTGCCTTTGTACCGTATACCCATGAATAAAAATGATGTGTGCCCTGTTGATCATGACCATCTAGTTCGACCATACAATAATTAACTAACCACTAAACAGCAATAAATAGGAAGTACAAAAAAATTAACTATGTTGGATCTTGTTCTTTCGACTTTCGCATAAAAGCACATATCAATTTAAACAATTATATCTCCATCGTCGAAAATATTCCACCTTTCCTTTCCCGCACACTTCCCCAGAAACTCCGTTTTCAATGTCCATATGATAATTCCGTCTCTAATGTCTACCTAGAAGGAAGATACCTTCAACGTCATCCGACAAGTCAAGAATAAGCCTATTGCCACTCGCCCTTGTGCCATATTTAAATCCTTGGCCCAGCGAATTCAGGTGGGTTGCCAACTCCTTTCCCGTTGCGACCCTCCCATCGTTTACATCGACCATGGATACAAGAGTTTTCAACAAATGTGCAATCCAGAGATAGCTGTCATCTCGAATATGGACTCGTCGACAGTAAAATAAAACAACCAGGATCGCAGGAATCTGGCCCAATACGATTGCTCCTATTGTGATGCCGACTTGCCTCCACTTGATCTCCAGAGACGTTATGACGTAATGTTCTTCTGTATTGCCGTCGCGACTCGGAGTCGGTAGCTGGTCATCTGCAGCCGCTATCAACAGCACCGGCATCCGTGCTACCAGGCTAGCTATATAACGACGTGCGTGTCGTGCGAAGGCCACATCCAAGGAGTTGTTACCGGGGAAGAGCTCTTTCCAGATCTCTCGAGCGATTTTGGATACTCCAGAAAATAACATCCCGCATACCCGCCTATGCATAATGAATGTAGTTAAATACAAGGTCCGAGTCTGGCAATGAGGTTACGTTGACTACTTCGGTTGGGAAAGTAGAAGATTTTTTGCATTGAACAAATTATGCGCATCTGGAGCTCCAGGGAAGTGTCCAACTCCAGGGTAATTTTTGCTGTTGTTGTTGTTGTTGTTTAATCATACTGTATTGACTCTAATTAGAGTATGACAGGACCCTGATATCCCCTCCGCCTCCAGGCGAGCCGGCTAGATGGCGGAGCTCCCCCCCAGCTACCGTTCGTCCCCGCTGACAAATGAAAGATAAGAGAAAGACAGAAAGCAAGACGAAAAGAGAGAAAGAAAGAAAGAAAGAAGGAATGGTATAGCCCCGCTGCCTCCAATGCCGCCCCTGAGCCCCAAGCCCTGAGCCCGCACCATCCCGCTACTTCAACTGGGCGGAAACTTCCCGACCTCAGTGGCCGCTAGGAAGTCCATCACCACTTGGTCGCACTCTTCAATGGAAAAGAGCTCAGAGATCTGCACGTGCCGGAATCTGCCCACTCTCCAGCCTGTCGCCTTTCTCACCGCCTTCCATGGTTGTCTCTGGTGGACTCTCCACCAGCTGTAGTGGCGGAAGAGGTGCTCCTGCGTCTGGAACACTGTCCCTCCACACCACCAGCATTTGTCGTCATCTCGGTGGCTGAACCGTTTTAGGTAGACCCCTGTGGGCGCATGCCCGGACTTTAATCAGTAGAACCTGGCGGCCAGCGGCTTTACGCTTGTCATCGGGATAGGTCTCTTGGTCCCCGCCTTGCCCTTGAGTCTGTAGCTGAAGTGCTTGCTGCACTTGTTGGCCTCCCACTGCGACCTAGCTGCCGATCTTCCCTCGGAGATTCGGCTAGCCCCATTTGAGGCCGAGGTGTATGGCCGCTCGATCACTGTGTTTCCGCTTGCGTCTCGGGCCATGTTTGCGTGATGGTCTGCTTCTTCGTTTCCGGGGATGCTGGAGTGCCCCGGGACCCAGTGGAACTCGGTTGCGATGCCGTGGCCGAGGAGGCTCCGCGCCCTCCTGTTGATCCGCCTCACCAGTTGCTCCCCTGGGCCCGGCTCCAGTTGTGCTGGTCGTCGGATTGCGGCCTGCGAAACGCTGAGCACTGCCACCGTCTTCACTCGATGCATCTGGAATGTTTCTCTCTTCGCGATCGCCACGTCAAGCGCGAGTCCGATCGCCCACAGTTTGGCGTCGAAGACCTCCATGCGTCCGGTGCCCAGAAAGCTGCAGCGACACCTCCATTCATTTCCGTGTTTACACACTGCTGCGGCTCCCACTCCGCCATCGTCTGAGCGCGATCCATATGTCCTCCACATCCAGACCCCTGCTCCGACTTTGGCTTCTTTCTCTCTTGCCCAGCGCTGCGCGGCGCTTTTGCCTGCAGTGGTGTCGTCCAGTATGGTGGTCCTGACCGCTGGCTCTTCGCCCGGGGCCGGCCAGTTCATGCCTTCGGTTGTCCGGCCATGCTCATGCTCTTTCCTGACTGCTCTGCATATCGGTGCTCCGGAAGAGGGGTTTTTGTGTAATTTTTGCTGTCCGTTAAGCACAGCTGACAATCATATAAAGCCCTAGCCTGGTAAAATTCACTCAGCCCCCCTTCCAGGATCTGAGAATGTATCTGTAATCAAGCAAATAGCAGCTGCTACCACCGAACATCAAGCATTGGTGCTTGCTTACACATCGTCGCACACGGAGGAACAGCGTCAAACGAAAAAAATTTCGAGCTCACCAAGGAGGCCCAGACGTCTGTATACGAATTATAGGGTTGGACACGCATAATCTATTGTAATGCTATGACATAAAGCTCGCTATAGTTTCCATTTTCAAATTCTGTATCAATTTTTCATTAAACTTGTCGCAAGCAGAGAAAACCAGTACCACACGTACCTACAGTTTCTATGAGGCTACCATTTCCATCATAAGTTCCATTTCCGTTAATGAATATTAAGTTGCAGCTAGCCGAGGAGTGTATTATATTATTCGATTGTATAACCTTGAACTGCTGGCGTTCTCTCAATGAATAGGAAAACGTAACAGAATCATTTTTAACTTCGCTATCCATTCGTTCGATGTTGAAGTTGGGTTCTAATACGGTATCAGGACCAACAAAATCGTCCCAAAGCGATGTGAGGTTGAAAGTTTTACTCAAGGTAGTTATCCCGAGCTGCGCAGTTTCTCGCAAGCGATTTACTAAAAGAAGAACCACAATTTAGCACGATCATTATCACATAAAATATATAAACAATCTAAGAATATGGGATCATCACCATTGTTTATAGCTAAGCTCGATCCTAGCATATAGTTGCGGAGATTGACGGCTGTAGTTGTACCAATCTCGAAACGTTACCTCTAGTAACATAATGCATTAGGATCAGGTTGTCACCGTCTATCATCGATTCCTCTGTGTAATTATTCCCTGGGAACGCAATCCAATCACCGGGGTGGTTCGGGTCAGCTGCTCAATTGGTAATGTTTACTGGATAATCGGCCTTGGGTTGGTCATTTAGGTTAAATGTCAGTCCAAAGATTGCCACACTAAGTCGCCCAGCAATGTTCACAAAGAAAAAGGCTGCTACGATTGAAGTCGTTCGAGTCCATCTCTTCTTGTAGACGTTTCGAGTTATTAGCCGCAACGCCCCTGTCGGTGATCCCATTGCCAGGATGCAGTCAACCTAAAGACATTGTAAGTCAAAGCCGAATGCACGACCCTAAAAAGGAAGTCCACCCACATCCTCTGCTCTGTGATACGCTCCTGCAAGTATAGGCCATCTTATCATCGACCCCAAGTATCCAAGAAGAGATCCAATACACAAACTCATTGAACCAGTAAGCAGAATCGGTAGGGCGTTGAATGCTCTTTGTTTCCACTTATCAAGACCCCCGATTTTAGAAAATATCAAAAGACAGGCTACAAGCAGTATCATCGCAAGACTGGTTGCTAAAAATCTGTGAAAATTGCCCCCAGATTCTGCCGGTACTGATCATGTCGCTCGTGCGAAACCTCGAGAGCTGTCGATCCTGTTGCTGGTTCGGTTATTGTGCAGCTTTTTTTGCTTCCGTACTGTGCATGTTTAGGGAGAGTATGTGAAGCGGCTGTTATTCCTGTTCAGAGACTGTCGAAATCCAGAGTTATTTGTGCCAAAAGCCGGACGAAATAATAATAGGCGGTGGGAGTGCAGGAGTTCATAACTTCAAGCACTGTCTTAATCGGCGATGCATGTACAGCTTCATGTGCCAGTTCAGCTATCATCACCAATGGTCGGAAGAACAACTTTGATGCATATGACGGATATATGAAATCACATATACATTACGTTTGCGTTTTGATGATTGAAAGGCAAATTCCGGGTGGTCTTCCAACCGCTATCATTCGCCCTATGCAGTCAGTACAATACATATCAGTTGCAGACAGACAAGAAAATAAACTTTCTAAGAAGGCGCTAAACATCTTCCTAGCTGGCAACTATATGCGATTGGGCTGAATCAAAGTTGACCGATTACATTTTCTCATCTACTAATCAAGAGCAGGTTACAATACATAGAGAGCACACTACACTATTCAGAGAATACATGGGCCCAGCACTTAGACCGATCTGTAACAGAGTCGTCCTGCCACCCATGCACTCGACCCTTTGCTTTTAGGTTCCAGGATCTTGGTCGGCAGTAGTGCTGCAGGATATATCTTGGCTTTAACGCAAAATATCCCTCCTGACCAACGCCAGATCACTTCTCAGCCCCAGCTGAGTTATTGCTATATGCAGCACCTCTATTGTGGTAAAGTCATGATGCGTCCTGCAGCACTACTGCCGGCCAAGATCCTGGCCGCTAAGAGCAAAAGTTCAAATGCAGGGGTGACAGGAAGATTCTAATAACATCGTGCTGCATTCGAACGTTTACCGATCGGCTAAAATTCAACCTACCATTCAACCATCCTGTGACCGATATCTTCACCTAATCCTAAGTGACATTATACCAAACTCAATATACCACGATCAGTTGGCATCCGAGTAATCAGCCTCTCCGAACAATGGTATTCAATTGCTGTCCATGAACTGTAGTCCTCGCCAACTTATTGTCCAGAAAAATGTTGTATACTTTGTGAGAGACTAGCAGTCAGCCTTTGATGGTGAAGTTCTCCGTGATAAGTACATATGCCAGGGATTAATATTTGTGTAAGAGAACGTAAGGGGGATTATTGTGTATGAAATAGTGTTGGACACGAGACGAGCCCAGACGAGAGATAGGTTCGGATCGGGAGCCCCGAGACATATGTCGACATCTCAACTGATATCAGACCGCGCTGATGCCGGAGTCGGCAACGCCTCCTGGTTTCCCGTGCACCCGGGAGTGTGGCAAAGTAAGAGATAGGCTGAGAGATAAATGTACTTCCTTTCTACCTCCGCCTGATATCCTCTTGCATAAAGGACTACATATCGGAATCAGCCGATGCTGTCTCTTCCGCTTTTAGTTACCGTGCCTATTTCTCTGCTTTGGGAGCTCAAGCAAAAGAACAGAGATTCGAATCGGCGCTACGCTACAATAAATCTGCATAGACTTATCTACTAGTAGCTACCGTCCGGGCACTCAAACTTCATTTATCATCACTCCGGAGTACGCTCGGGGTGATGGTACAAGCCCGGAATTATTTGTCATGTTGGATATTCAGTCCCGTTCATCGTCTCGAATTGCTAGGCGGGCCGAGTCGGGCATACTCCCTAGTACTAAAGGGATGGGGTTACCTGATACCCTTAGTCCACAATAGTACACCATAGTATATTACCCAAGGCAATAGTAGCTCTGAAGTACTCAGCTTATCATTTTACTTCGTAAGTCGATCTACATCGGATAGGAACGATCACTCGCTTCTGGCGCCGCATATCTAATCTTCAAGATCTAATCAGCTCATAGTCACATCAGGACTCCTTCCTTCCTGATAGTTCCTCTACCCCTCTTCATAATCGACACTTTCCCTTCACACAAACAGTCAGTAGGATCGGGGTGCTTGACCTTCCTTGCAACTGTACCCTCTCATACATGGCCGTACCACTACAACAGATTATGAGCCCAGCGCAACCTACTTTTTACGTAAATACGAATAGCAGAGATGAATTTATGGAAAATTGTCTCCACCAAGCTAAGCGTTCCAATTTATACCACCGAGGCCTTGCCGGCGGGGAATGGGTGTTAGCCTGTCTACGTTGAAACGAGTATTATGGAATAGATTAATCTACGATTCCTACCACGACGTTTACCGCGATCACGATCACAAAGTTCAATAATTCGAACTGTAAGCAATGACTGAATTAAATGGCGCTGCGCTTCGAACAGAAGCAAGTATTCGGTATTCTTGAAGGCAGGCTTCCAGATAGTCCGTCCCGTCCAAGAAACACTGCGCCCCAGACTGGACTATGATTTTTGGGGCAGAAAATTCTGGACTGTTTGAGACCAGGGCAAAATTTTTCTAGGCTACACTTCTATAGGGCCAGCAGTCTCTCTGACATACAGACGTGAACTGTGAGAAGCAGTGAATATCATCGTACTTTATATTTTATGTAGTTTTCAGGACCACCATCAGCATCACCGCTAGTTATCTTGCCCACCACCGGTATCAGAGCCAAGATTTAAGGCTCACCTGCCAGTTTTAATACCCCCTACCGCTATTTTTAAGTCTTACTACGTTGATCTTGCCGGTCCTCCACTTCCCATACGCGCCAGTCCCCTATAGGTACCTAAACGGGGCCCCACCAGTCATTTCTATCCTCGTCCGGCACCGACCAGGGCTAGTTTGAAGTAACACGAGACAGGACGGCGGTGTCAGGCTCCGAAAGACGGCATTCGCTCCAGACTATTAGGATTCCTGCTTGAAGACTACGATAAGATGCTCGATCTCCTGCCGATAATGTAGCAGCAGCGGAGAAATCAGAATACCGGTCTGGTAAAGGCAATAACGTAGGAGTCGTATTAATTTACCGCCGGTCCAAGGGGCATTCAAGGAAGTGTACAAAGCTAAAATGCATGCAAGAAATATACGCAGCGTCGTGGTGACGACATGCCGAACAAATGGTGGAAACACAGTCGGCGCAACTTTCCGGATTCGACCCAATGGTAGTGAAGACGTTAGCCCCATTAGCATCGAACGAGATAGCAACCCCGTCCTGTGTTCATAGTAAGATAGGGTTTCTCTATGGCTGGCTAAATAACGGGATTTTGATGGATTCTCTCTACGGCTTAAAAGACATAAAGATGGTTGCTGCTCTAGAACAGTTGAATGTGTTGCTGGAAGCCCTAAGGTTCACGGTCGTGACTATCTCTTTAGACTTCACACCATGACTGTCCTTTTAGACTTCACACGATGCTCGCCCTCATGCTCTTCATACTTAAGACGCACCTTTGGCCGTCTCTCTTGTACCTACAATCAACTCACTCATTCACATCAACAGAATGGACTCATAATCAGACATGACCTACGTGTATAGCGCATTCGGTAGATATTTGATGTCTAGTAAACATCCTCATGGGGCAGATATCGTGATGTTGGTATCGGGTGATGGAAATCCCCGCCGCCTCAAGCGTACCCCTCGATGACCCTATGCCCACTCAACGGATATATTTATCCGAGTGCCCTTGAATGGCAGTCATTTTGGTCAATCTGAGACGAAATCACAGGCAATCCCGCCCAATTCTGTTTGGGCTTTCATTTTTGACCTTCTCAAATCTCAGTCGATAGCCCCTCAATCCCGTCCTGTTCCCATCCCATGGTTCACGGTAAAATTTTGCGGTTACTTAATATCCAGTAGTCCAAAAACTAGCCTTGTTCCTTTAATACCCAGCTGGATGGTAGAAATTGGATTAGATGGAGAGATGACGATGCAAACGTTGCGTCCGCAGAGACTACTAGTAGCTTTGGAAGACGTTCACCCGTATATTGTGAGCAATAAGATGGGATTGGGATGGGATCTAGGGGCCGGTGGAGTCAAAAAATCGGCAACCCGAACGAGGTCGGATAGGATTTCATTTCATTTCATCACAAATCGACAAAAACGACAGCCATGTAACAACGGTTTACAGAATCAGGATCGGACATCACATACGTATAGCACTCGTCAAGTTAATAATTTGATGTCTATCATCTTTAAGGATCGATATTCGTGGAGTTTGCATGGGGTCATAAAAATCCCCCGCATCATTGCACTCCCTCTTGCCAAATCTACGAATAATCGGTTATTGAGCATCGGTGAATTTTTCATAATTATTATAAAGTTACACCAAACCGACAGACACACGGTGCATCAACAGACAGACCGGGCCCGCAAAGCGCAGTCACTTAGATTGACTGTTCTCAGGGTTGTGTAGCTACAAAAGGAGTTGATGCTTACTGGGTCAACTATCTTTCATTCCAGTTGTTTCAGCGAAGTAAGGTAAGTGACTATTTCCAGGACCTCGTACATAAGGTGTGGAAAGGTGGAAGTGTGAATGTAAATCATCATTGATAACAGGGGGTGTTATGTAGTAGTCATGGAAACTACAGTTATGATGCTAACATCGTTGCAAGAGGTAGAAAACCGATCCTCTTATAGGTTAAGCCGGAGGCAGTGGGCTTCTATTCCAAACGGAGAGGTGTGTACGGGTCGCTCCTGGAAAACAAGGATATATTTCAACATTTACTAATCAGCAACAAGGTGTTACGGGAAGATGTACAAATAGTGGTTGTTAGCCGAAGAGTTTGAAAGGACGTGGTAAAGATGTTCGCATTCGGAGGAGGTTGTTGTGATATAGATGCAATTCGGTAGATGCGTTGAGGGCAGGAACCGGAGGTCAAGCCTTTGTAAAGCGGTTGCTGAAACATTCTTACACCTTTGGACGTCGGTGTTCAGGGGTAGTCTTGTAGATTAACCTATTCAAGTTGTAAACACGGTGGACTACGTTGACAGGCGGGTAGTATGACCAGAATTGTGGAGTCTTGGTAGGTGACCGAAGCGGTATACATTATTCATATAAGGACACGACATGTGTCTGTTTCAATTCTGATTGGTCGTAATTCTGTGGCTGAGTGGCTGATGGTGGCAAGTACCTACCACTTAAACTCGGACCCCAAATGACCTGCCCTTTTAATTCCAATAAGTGTTTGGCTCTGATTACAAAGTGTCCTACACACAAAATGTGGACTATGTCCTCTTTCACCTCCCAGTCTTAGATTTATTGTTGCATATATGCTCTATCTCCCTGGCGTATGGCTTCAGTTGGGCTGATGCATAATCTCTCTAAGATGATGGTCATTCCAGACTCAGCTGAATATGCCAGACTCAGCTGGAGATGCCACCTGAGTGCACACACATGCATACAAGACATACTCTGAATACCGTATATGTAAGATCACGACTGTATCTGTACTTAGGAATACAAGCTTCCAGTCATCAGTACAATTCAACAGGTTATGAGCCCGGTTATCGCTACCATCTAAAAATCTCACGATCTTTCCTACGATCTCTTTCACAATGCCCAAAAGAGCCTCAAGAACCCTAAACCTTGTCACCGTAGCAACAGAAGCATAAACACGACTAAAACTCAACACCATCCCCACGATCTCACAATGAGTTCCTCCGATCCGGTCTTCAACAAGATCTCGGGGTGCTACATCCCTAAGCTCACTAATGCAAACTACTACGAATGGAAAGACGACATGATACTCATCCTGTCAGCTATCACAGCATACCCAATCATGACCAGAGAGAATCCTGAACCGCAGGGACTTGTCTTCAACCACGCTGACAACTATGATGATTGGAAGGCTCACGAAGCCGAGGTTGCATCCATCATCAGACTTTCCTGTTCCCCTGCAGTACACCGAATTGTCAAACGTATACAAAATCCTCAAGAAATGTGGAACACATTAGAAATGAGTCTGGACACCGCCGCATCCTATATCGGCAGACAGGACATTCTTTGCCTGCTCAGTGCTTGCCGACCTAGGGAGGATGGACGACTTAGAGCATACTTCACCCAGCTCAGTTACTACTGCATACAACTGGACCATACCGACAATACAATCACTGATCGAGATTTCTGCATGCAAATATTCACATCACTGCCATCTCAGTATGTGATGATATTAATTGTCCTAAAACATAGAAGGCTCTTACCTACACCCAAAGAAGCCATGCATGACCTCCTAGAAGAAGAAACTACAGCCAGCCTGACCAAAGAACTTGGTGATGAATCCACAGGGGCTGACCGTTTCACACAATGTGGCGGCTACCATGGCCGAAGCTGTGGGTGTGGTGTACGTGCAGGACGTGGTGGCCACTGTGGAAACTGTGGACACAGTGGAAGCCGTTGGAATAGAGACAGCCATGAAAGTAAGTGCACCGATTGCAAAATTAACAGCCGTACTATGGATGCATGCAGAAAGTGGAAAAGCGATCAGGAGGGAGGAAACAACGATGAGTGCATTTGTTTCCAGTGCAGGCTCCAGGGCCACCTCAAAGTCGATTGTGTCTCCTACAAACGTATCAAGGAGTGGTGGAAAGTGAAAAAGGCCACACTGCTACAGCAGCTCTCGCTGCAACCAGAGCCTGTGATCCCGTCTGATGAACAGCATGTGCTCTCGCTGCCGCCGCAGCTCCAATATGGGACATTCATTCAGGAGCGTCACACCACATATGGAATAACCGCAGCAGCTTCTCTAGGTTCAAAAAGCTCTCAGTTCCCATAGTAATCGAGCTCGGACAGAACAATTCAGTTATCGCCATTCCTTACAGTTTCGTCGACCTCATACAGGGCTATCAAGTGGAAGCCCTCCATACTGCTAGTTTTGGACTATCTCTTCTATCGATCAACCAATTGGACTTGGGCGGGCAAATGACTATATTGTAGAACGGAAAATGCACTATGACTTCGCTAGTGTTAGCAACGGTTCCGGACCATCACTTTGGGTCCGGGTCTGGGTCCAAACCGAACCATTGCCAAATTGACTGTCCGGGTTGTCAAAAAACCCGAACAGTCAACTCGGGTACAGTTCAAAGGTAAACTCCCAACCTGTCAGAATTGGGTGGGTTGTCAGCAGGTCGCCCAGCGGGTCCATCTATTGATTCAAATAAGGCTCTTGTTTTTGGTGTTTGTTAATTGTATCTTATCAAAATGGCGTTTTCAACAACCAATGATGTGTTTTTGTATACTTTGCAGCTTCCAATATAGATGAATTTGGAATTGGTATTTTACGTTTGGTATATTGTATTTTTGACAATGATGGTGGTCAATAATTCTGTTATGAACGCGAAGATTAGCACGATGACTTGATTACCAAATATGCAACAGCTGAAACTATTGACGCTCCGTTGACGCTCATTTTCAGGATGCGGCAGGGAGCATTGTACTGTTGTTTTTGCCAGTTAAGGCTGCCAATATTTGATAAATGGATGTATGCAACCAACTGGAACATAAATTAACCAAGATGCGAAGCTAAAGATTGTTGACACTCTGTTGACGCTCATTCTCAGAATGGGGCGATGACTGTGTTGCTGTTTCTTTTGCCAATGAAAGCTGCCAATACATCGATTATGCCTAACAGCGACCAAAGCACTGTTTAATTACCGTACTTACATAACCACAAATTGTGGACCGTCCGTTCACGCTCATTCTGAGAATGGGGCGATGACCAAGTTGTTGTCTCTTTTGTCAATAAAAGCTGCCAATACATCGATTATGCCTAACAGCGACCAAAGCACTGTTCAATTACCGTACTTACATAACCACAAATCATTGACGCTCCGTTGATGCTCATTCTCAGAATGGTGCGATGACCGTGTTGCTGTCTCTTTTGCGAATATAAGCTGCCAATACATCAATTATGCCTAACAGCAACCAAAGCACTGTTTAATTACCGTTCTTACATAACCACAAATCGTTGACGCTCCGTTGACGCTCATTCTCAGAATTGGGCGATGTCTGTGTTGCTGTCTCTTTTGCCAATAAAAGCTGCCAATCCATCGGTTATACCTAACAGTGACCAAAGCACTATTTAATTACCGTACTTACATGACCACTAATCGTTGACGCTCCGCTGACGCTCATTCTACTGTATTGTCCGTTCAACATCTGCTGCCATCGACAGTAGTTTGCATCATGATTTGAACTACTGGGAAGTCTTTCTGCCAGATTAAGACTTGGCCCTGTGGCAAAGCAGAGCACAGTAACATTCTTGCACTGTTCGCTCACACATGACCAAAATTCATGTGCCTTGCCAAAAGCTTCATTGCGCCTGCTATAAATCTGTTTATCAACCGATATTTACAAGCATCTGCTCACCATTCGCCCATAATATATCTCCAACTAAAACACTCAGTCAAGATACATAAAGAAGCTGGTGAAACATTGACGCATTCTGTCCTACTTTTTCTTCACTCCATTGTTCCTTCTTGTTTCGATTGCATTGACCGTCACTAGAACCTCTTCAGCCTGTCTCTTCGACATCCGTGTAGGCCGAATCACTCTGGGAACATTTGGTGCGGCGCTCAAATCCCGCTGCTCTTGGGATTCCGCATCCTCGATGCTATTGTCTCGGTCCATATTGGATTCAACGTCCGCCGCGCAATCATTCTCACTGTCATTTGGATTATCCAAGTCCCCAGTCCAGATAAGCCAATCCTCAGTGTCCGAAATGCTTGAAGGTGCGCTATCCTCGTCACTTTTAACTGGATGACGGTTGATCCTCCGGAATCGGCGGACATGTAAGATTCGAGTTCGTCCTCCGGGGAGGTCCTTTGCAGACAAAGGTGGTGGCAAAGGAGATCTCTCTGACAATTTGAATGCAGCCGCACCATCATGTTGAAAGAGTGACCAGGATGCTTTGACGATCTCTTCGGTGTCCGGAATGTATCCCACGGCAGTCATCTGCTTGTTTTGATCGCGAGATTCCTTCTGTGTAGCACGTAGGTTTTGGCTGCCCTGCCAGATCTCCACAAAGTCGTGAACCTTGGCCATTCTGTGCAGTGTCCTTTCGTCTGCCACTGTCGTCATTTCCGAGTCGCTTTCTGTGTTCGCATTATCCAATTCTGGATCAGTGCCTGCCAAAATCACGTTATTGGCACGAGCAAACTGCCTTACAAGAACTTTTTCGCAAAGGGTCTCGCCTGTGGTTTTTGACTGCCTCCAGCCGATACCATCTCGGCCAAGGGAAAAACTGGCTTCCACCCCGACACCATGTGGTATGTTAGGGAATATGTCGCGCGCCTCATTCGAGAGATTGGCGTACTTTGAGTGCGTTTCCTCCCGTTGACGCCACCAGCCGGTTATGTCGATTATGCACAATGTACTGCTAAACTCCATTGGGTCGGCGTGGTAATCATTGAGATTTGGATTAATGTGCCCCCAGTTGTTGGGTGTTTCAGGCGGCGAATTGAAATAGAGCCTGGCAGCGGATAATTGGCGCGCAGCGCGATCGCTTTGTCCTCGTATCGTCTCAGCAACATTGTTAGACGTTAAGTATTCTTCATCATCGCTGGACAAATCATATGGATCAAAGGATGATTGACAGGATCGTGAAGCCATTGCAGAGGAGATGTGATCACTGCTCGATAAGCTTTGGTATTTATTGATGGGCACGCGTCGATGTTTGGCACAGTATTCATTCTGCACATACTTCAGAAGGCTTCTTCGTAATGGGTAGTATAGGATATCTCGTCCTCAGGATTGATATCCATTCTCTTGTCCCAGTTTCTGAACGATTGCAACTTCCAGAAAGGATCAAGGATATGGGCAGAAATTAGAAGCATGCCCATCGTTGTAGTCACTTCGGCGTAGTATTTGGACAGCTTCTGTCGAGCTAACTTCACCGCGAAGCACAAGTCTTCTTTCCATGGAGTTATCTTCTTAGACAAATCTCGCATCACGCCATCCATGAGATCAAACATGTCATAGTACACTGTGATAACATGAAGGAATGTGACTGTATGCCTCTTCGACATCCAAAGGGTCCAATATTTGAATGGCATCAATACTTCCATGACATACTTCACAATCATCCATTGATCTTGAGTTGTGAACAGTGGCCGGTATTCGGTGTATCTTGGATTGTGAAGCCATACATGTGTGAATTCCCGTAATCGGTAGGCCCGCTCGAGTACCTCCAGTATAGAGTTCCAACCTGTCTTCATATCCATAATCGGAAGTACTGCAATGCGGACTTTGGCTTTTTGACAGTCAATGAACTTGTCTCAACGACCAGGTGTCAGCGTAATCAATACAGCAAGCATTCTCTGCCTTATGAAGGTCAGTTTCAGGACTTTCAAAATATCATGAAATACATACTTTCTCAATTATCTTTGCCAAACCAGTTCTCATGGCTGACACCTTGTTGATTCTAGCATTGCCCTCTTTTCGAAGTCTTTGACTCTTCCTGATGTCTATACTTTCATTCTCACCAAATTGCTGATCATGCTCATGTGCTTCCCAAGACTTGGTGCGGTCTTTTACACCGAGACTGCTCATGAATGCAACTAGAGCCAGCTGTATGACGTGCACCATGCACGGTATGTGGTTCCTGAATGCAGGCCACTCGATTCTACAGCCCTCAAGTGTTGATTGCAGCTCGAGTGCCATCGAGTAATTGGAGGAAGCATTATCCGTCGGAATACCGAGCAAACAGCCATCGGTGAGCTCAAAACGATCCAGCACATCCTTCTAATGTACAGTTAGCCTTGCTCCCATATGTTGGGCCTTGAGCTATCATCCTCAATAAGCTTTCGAAACAGGAAAAGAATAGGCGATCAACCTCATCAAAAGCGAGTTGAACTTCACACAATGCCGAATTTAGATCGATATAGTAAGTAATGACCGACGTTATGGCCAATTTGTTCGTTGATGTCGATCCGTCGAAAGCTAAACTAACTTTGTTTCGTGATGGCAATTGCTTCTCAATTGCATCCACACTCAGTGCATATTCGTGACGGCAAGTGTTGCTCAGGGTTGAAGCGGATGGCAGCACAAGGTCATCGTGTAATGCTTTATTTGACCGCCATAGCTCGAGATTTGATATTGCGTTCAATGGCATATGAGCCGAAACAAATCCTAACATGAGGTATCGACTCCACATGTCTTGGTGAAATTTGGAAGTGTCAAAGTCTTTATCTGCCAATTTCGAACGTTTTGTCTGCCATTTCAATCAATATGGATTAAACTGGATGTCCAATCTGATTTTCCTCTGCATACTTACTATTGTGATTCCTCGACTTCGTTGCCTCTTCAAGATGGCCTAAGCTGTTTCCTCAACCGTTGTAGTAGTCAATGTGGTAACTTCTGTCTCTGTTGATTCCTTTAACTTTGCGATGTCAGCTTGTGCAAGCAAGTGTTACCCCATTGAGCTGGTCCCATGCTCTGATGGATGGCGAAGAACTTGATGACAAACGATGCATATGATGCCAGGGCTGCCAGTCGCTTGAATTCCGCAGTGTATCTAGAATCGCCACGACGGCGCACGTCTAGAATCATTCCAAGCAATAGGCCGCTTCGAGCCTTCATTCATTGAATCCCACCACGCATCAGGAATGATTTGCAATGTAAGGTCGCTCACATCACGAATACAGGCACGTTCATTTGTGCAAGAGATCATAACCTCGAGTAAACAGGTGTTCAAATATTTTGGAATCTGACATGGCGGTAAGGATTAGACCGCTGGTTGATCCGACTCGAAAGACTGGCGTAACCGACGATACAGTAAAGCAGACTGCGACTTCTTAAATATTGACTCCACAACTACAAGCAAAAAAATCAGATGTGTAAGACATTGCGTGCATATTTGTGAGGTTGTATACAAGGATAGATTGCGAAGACTGACCGCGTGAAACTCGATTTAGAATCAGCACAAGGCAGTACATCGCTGCGTAGCGATGTGAGCATCCACCAAAACTGTTGACGCTGTGCGGGCGCTCAATTGTAAGAGGCGGACGTGATATCATCACTAGCATTTTTGCCATTAAAGGCTGCCGATGAGTTCATTGTGGGTTATCTGCATTTCATTGCCGTTAGATTATCCAACATGCAAGATCAAAAATCGTTGAAGCTCCATTGACGCTCATTTTGCGACAAGGTTACGATCCTACCGGAAGCATTTCTGCCTAGAAAGGCGGCCGATAGTTTGATTATCACTCAATGTTGCCGCACAAGCCTTGCCTTTTCCAGGATGCAAGGCCAGAAGTCGTTGACGCTCTGGTGACGCTCATTTTTAGGACATAGTAGCGATGTTGTCGCAACCATTTTCGGGTAGAAAGGCGGCCGATAGTTCGATGATAGTTCAATGTCGCCATGCACCCCTTGCATTTTCCATGATGCAAAGCCAAAAGCTGTTGACGCTCCATTGACGCTCATATTTAGGTAATAGTCCCGAAGTTGTTGCAACCATGTTTTGCCTAGAAAGGCGGGCGATAGTTCGATTATGAGTCAATAATGCAGCGAAACCCTCTGAATTTTCAATGATGCAATGCCAAAAAGTGTTGACGCTCCGTTGACGCTCATTTTTGGGAGGTAGTAGCAATATTGTCTGTTGCGTTTTTACCTATACAGGCCACCAAAATTATGATTATGGCTAAATGCCGTCGCACAACCCAGCGATTATCCAGGATGTAAGACCAGAAATCATTGATGCTCCGTTCACGCTCATTTCTATGATGGGGCAAGGTGTTTGTGGTATACCATTTTCCCTACTAAGACGGCCAATACTTCTTCTTTGGATGGATGCGACTATGCAGTAGGGTGATTGCTGGATAGATATAACTATAAATTATTGACGCTCTGTTGACGCTCACCTTTGAGCTTACCGTAGAGACCTACTGACAGTTATCGGGTGCACAACAATTGTACAAAACATGCATACAGCCTCTATTGGCAGCCAGTACACACTTTCTATGTAATATCATTTGAAGCCAAGATCTTCGAGAGATTCCAGTTTCTGAGCCACCACTATACACGGTATTTACATGATTAATGACGTAGGTCCATCCCGTTTCAACGCTCTCGGCGGGCAATTTACGGCATAACACTCCATGCACTAGTTTTAGATATTTATAGCCTGACTTCCTCAGCATTCCATATCTAGCTTATTCTCCTCGATTTCCATGACATACCATAAGCAGTTTTCAATTTCTCAACCATGGGCAGGAGGTCTGAGCGAAGAGATATATAGTTGGCTGCATGGATTCATGCAGCCTGTTGGATGTCATTTGTCCGAGTTTTGCCTGTGCTCCGACCGTTCCTTCTATGAGTCGTATGACATCACTGACTTAAACTCTGGTAGTAAATTTCATCTGAAATTTTGGATTTACTTTATCATTTATCCGTAACAGGCAACATCATATAAAGATCATCGTTCGACATTAAACCTGATTTGCAGTTTAGGACATTCTGATGGCCCGTACGACCCTTGCACACACTGACGAATAATCTTGTCTCACAATTTGGTCACTGAAACCCAGAAAAAGCTGACACTTAACAAAACAGGTTCACGAATGGCTTTTACACGAGAGACATCGTCAAACATACCAATTTGGCTATCTACACTTCCGGCAACGCAGGAGCCGTCACTATGTCTTCACCAGAATCTGATATCAATATGGTAATTCAGTAGGGACGCTATATGCAGGAGTGAAAGCTTCCGGGTTGAACTGGCTTGGCAATCACTATCTGCGACGAATCGGGCACTGCGGCGAGCATCGGCCGTACTATGTGATTGTCTGCCTGAGGTTTCTCCAAACCCAGTCTCATTTGAATACTTCCCTGTCGAGACTTCACTTGCGGCATTTGTGATTTTCCGGGGACCATATCAAGAGCCTGCATAAGCTCTCCAAATGTTGTCGGTGATGGTGTGGCTGCAGTCCAATCTCTTTGGGGCTTCGCAACAGCTGGAACCTTCAATTCAGTCGTCCCGTACTTCATATCTCTCTCACGGAAGTAGTCGGCCGCATCCCCCCATCCCAGTGGCATCAGTTGGTCAAGCCTCATCTGCTTCTGCCGAAGGCTCTCCATGAGGTGCTGTACCGTTGTGGAGATTGTGCCCATCACCAAGCCAGGTTCGTCATCCTCGCTCAGTTTGCCATGCCCTGTATCTTCTTCATCATCATCCTCGTCTTCCCCATCCTCCTCATCTTCGGAACATGCAAGATCACTCAGACTGTCTCCGATAACATTCAACATCTCATCAAATGTTATTTCAGCCTTTGTGGTTGTCGATCGTCCCTTTTCAACATTACCCATATGTTCCTGCTCTTGCATTATCGCTGTCTCTGCGTCCTGAACTCGCTGTCTTGGCACTGCGGTCTCTCTCTCCACATAATCCTCGATCCATTTCTCTCTCTCTTCGTTGTGTAAAAATTGCGTTTCATGTCATTTCTCCGCTGCAAGCTTCTTTTTGCATCATAAGCTGTGCAATGCTCCAAACGTTCGGGCCCTTTCTACCTACAAGCGACTCCTGCCTTTCTTCGCCTGATGACATCGTTGGGTGGAATGCTTTGTCGATTTGCCATATTTGTCTGCCGGAACTGGTGAAAGGTTCTTTTTCGGAGCATTGACCATTGAATCTTGTGTTGACCTTGTCGTTGGGCAAGATGTTGCATGTTGCAAGAAATGGAGCACATGGAGGCAAGCTGTGTCCTTTATGTCAAGGTTGGTAGGTTTGATCAATTCAAACAAAGCAAAATCAGGGTTTTGAACGTCACTTTATTGGGAATACTCATGCTAATAGTACATTATGACTCAATAGTTGGTGTGTGATTCATGTGAGATCCCGGCAATGTCTTGAGACAAACCTCACCAGACATCCTTAACGTCGAAGAATGACCTTTTAATATCTATCAAACATGAGATATCAACTGTCGTTCATCTCGATGTATCCCTGTAAACCAACAAACAACCTCGGACCGACTGACTGAACTTGTGCGACCTTTGGAATCCCCTGCAGCTATACGCAGCACGATTCGGCTTGAATTGAATATGCAAGTTGGCTGTCACTCATTCCATTTTGACTTGTAGCTCACTATATAATCTTCAGCACTTCCCACTTCTTTTCATGATCATCTTCCTCACGCTTCTACAACAGCAAGCCATGGCTCCCAAAACACTTCCTCCAGGTGCTATTGGAGCCGAATGAAGCCGAACGACAGGCGCTTCACCAAATGAGCCACTTGGCGAGGCACAGCAGCAACGCAGACACCAGTTAGTCCACCGCGACGCTGCATATGTAGCCACCGAAAATATGACCCAGAACACACCTTTGAAAAAGGTACGTAAAACCGGAAGCAAGAAGAATAAGAAGCAACCTGCGATCAGATGTGAGTCAATCCATATCTGTGTAGACGACGGTCAACTCAGAATATTACGCACAGCTGGCGTACTTAGAGAGCTACGTGACTGAGTTATCACTTCCCGTAACGCCAAATCTGCATGGTCGAACAAGGCATTTGTCCGCACAGTCCGCGAAATTGAACATCACGATGTTGTCAGTTGTGGGATTTTCGCAGACGAATTTTGTGATAAACATTCCCAGAAATGGACAAAACAGGCTATAAAGACCATAGAGGAGGCTACGGAGTCGTATATGGTTGACGTACTACCCGGATCTCAATGTAGAAGCAGCAACTAATTTCGTGGAGGTTTTCACCATGTCAGGTACTATGGCAAGACTTCGAGGTCGGGTAAAGCTTGAACAGTCAGACATGCGTCTTGCCTTGAATATGGCCAAAATGGCCAAAGGAGGGTTTTCACGCGCGGCTATAGAGGAAACGCATCAACTAATCAAGAAACCTCACGGCGAAGTCTGAAAAAAGAAGATGCGGGGTGTTGGATTTCCCGGGCACAACAAGGTGAAGGCTGCGATCGAGCGACACCCGGCAGAGGTTCGCGAAAATCAACCGGACGGCTGCCTTCCTTGTCACAATGTCACCGCAAAAAATCCACAGACATGCTGGAGGCGCAAAGGCAAGGGTGAACCACCACCCAGACCAGAGCCACCTTGGCCCGAATCGCCACCTGGGCCATCTGATGACCAAGAGAGCTCCGAAACAGAAGGTGTGCCACCCTCATAGATGTATATACATACTCCGCTTCTCAACACTCGATTTTTGCCAAGGATCGCATGGGCGATACAGATTTCATTCCAGATTTGCTGAGTCATGGTGGTCCATTCACAGGTTAGTACACTATCAGCTGCGTGGTAATGGAGCTGACAGCCATTTTGATGACGAGGGCAGCCGTTTGAGTGAATCTGACAGCGAAGAGGAGTGTTGACTGAAGGGAACGGGAATTGTGAGTATTCTCATTATCTAAAATCAGCGGACACTTTAATGTATATTTTAAAGGGTATATTTATATGAATCATTAAAGAAGGATGTAGTAAGAAAGAAGAATGTACATGAATAGCACAGAACGGCTGCCAAGAGACCATTATTGATATACTATGCCAAAGTGAATGGTTCTATATTGCGGATACGCCAGTGGCAAAATGAGCATCAACGGAGCGTCAACAATGTTTGGCTTAGCATCATGGTTACTCTGCATGGCAATTTGTCGCAGAGATGCATAAATGACGTACAGGCTACCTTTATAGGCAAAAGAGAAATTGATACGCTCCATGCCCGATTCTGAAACAGAGCGTCAACAGAGCGTCAACGTCCTTTGGTCCTGTAAGTGAGGCAATTAATCAGAGACTTGGCCATCTTGATGCATACTGAGGGTATTGGCCGCCTTTAAAGGCCAAAAGGAAAGAAACACGCTCCCTGCCTGATCGTGAAAACGAGCGTCAACAGAGCATCAATGATTTTTGGCATTGCATTTTGGTTAATCAAAGCGCCATGTGGCCGTTGATGGCTATATACAAAGTTGTGACCGGTTTCATAGGCTCAAACACTCAGGATAACTAGGTTGCGGCTGTGAAAATGGGCAAAATTGTTGTTGTCTGGGAGGCTGTCGCGGGAAGGTTGCTTGTGATCTGCCTATGAGGGCTTCCAATTCCCGGTATATAGATGTCTGCAATCATTCGGAAATTAGATTACCCAAGATGCAAGAGCAAAAATCGTCGACGCTCCGTTGACGCGCATTTTCAGAATGGGGTAGGGAGTATGTCGCTTTATCTGTTGCGTAGAACGGCAGCCGATACGTCATTTATGAACATCTACATCCAATTGCCACTCGGAATACCCATGGTGCAAGACCAAACATCATCAACTTGCCATTGACTGTCATTTTCAGGATGGGGTATGGAGCGGTTCTTGCTTGATGTTGATCATCAAGGCGGCCAATACATCAGAAAAGGACAACAATATACCAATGTCAATATTTTGCGATTTGCACTAGGATATCTGAATGCGACCATAAATAGAAATACCGGAATACCGGAACCGGAGATTGGAACCGACGGGTCTAGGCAAACCGGGCAAAACCTGCGGGTTGACAGGTATGTGTCCAGGTTTGGCCAGGCAAGATGCAGCGGGTCGGGTCTTTGGACAGGATTCGAACCGAACCGAACTGTTGTAGCGGTCCGAACCCGGACCGCTGGCGGGTTACCTGGACCTGTTGCTAACACTAAACTTCGCCATCTTCCAGCAACCTCGCCGGAAAACTAATCAATGGCATATATATCATAGTCCCCACTGCCGCACTTCTATCCACTACTGAGAATGGGAGAAAGAGCAAAAGAAAAAGCTCACATTCAAGAGTACTATTCAGAGAGCCTATAATCGCAGAATCCACAACCGAGCCTACACTCGAGTCTTCGGAGACACCTACCATCGCATCTCCTGCTCAACCTGCTTCTTTTGTGCTAAGTGCACCTTTGACTGCCAAAACTAAGTCCACTCGAAAGTCTCTTACAATCTGAGAATCAACAATATGGCACCGACGACTATCCCATATGAATCCTACCACTTTGGAATCTCTAATCGACGGATATACACACGATGAATCTATGTGCACCATCTGCATCCAAGCTAAGCATAAGCTAAGGTTCATTAGAGTGCCAGTCAAATGCACTACAAAGCCCTGTGATCTTATACACTCGGATCTGTGCGGTCCCTTTTCTACACCGACCTTAGGAGACAATCGATATTATATATTATTCATCGACGACTACATGAGGTTCACATCAGTATGGCTGCTCCCAGATAAAGAAACCGAGAGCTGCACCTCCGCCTAGCAGTCATTTCAGGCCCGAGTAGACTCAATGGGATACGAGATCAAGCGATTCCGATGCAATACTGTATGGGGAGCATGCAACAGCAAGCCTGTCTGATATGTCCTCGCGGCCCGCGGTACAACATACGAGCCCTGCCATCCTTAGGCTCACCATATGAATGGTGTTGCCGAACAAATGATCCATACAATCACTGAAAAGGCCCAGGCAATCATGATTGACTTCTAGGCTCCAGTTTAGTTCTGGGGAGAAGCAGTTAATACTGCAGTCCATCTCCATCAGAGATCACTGAATGAAGGGGTGAAAAGAAATGACCGCGATGGCTATCTAGCACCGTACAAAACACGACATTAGATCCTGGAAGGACTTGGAAAATCTACCCATGATGCCGACGGAAACAAGATATCTATTAAGCTTCTCTCCACAACCTACACCAATTCGGACATTATGCCAGCACACTCATACCCGGAGTCTAATGCCGAGGCAAATCCTCCACGACATCAATGCCCTGCAACATGGTAGGCCACACACACAATTCAAAGACATTGTGGAGGATATGGGATCCCGAATTCCAGAAGGTGAAAGCCCAATGAGAAGTAGACTTCGACGAAGAGAGAAATGCGCACATTCCATGCCTGCATGAAAGTAATGAGATCGATACCGATATGTTCGGACTACCAGAAGACATGGAATATATCGAGGACACAGATACCGGAGATAAGCCTTTCGGAAGACAAGACAGTCAACCTACGCAGTTAGGTAAGACATCGTCATCTCACATTCTTCAAGCTCCTGAGGAGGAAGCAGAAAACGCCCACAGCTGGCGCCTCCACTAAGAGGATCACACTGCCCAGCGGTCGGCAGCAACAGCAGAAATCATCGCCCGCAGCCGGCGCCTTGGCAGAGAGGATCAGACTGCACACCGCCGGGCAGCTGCAACCAAGAAATCAAGCGAAGTACCGCCGGCAGCTCCAGCTCCAACAATAGGGAGTCGTGTTACAAAAAGTCAAGTTAAAAACTCAGCAGAATCATGAATGGCATCCGCAGAAGATCCATACACCTACGTAGAAGCTATGGAAAGCCCTCAACGAGATCACTGTGAAAGAGTCATGGAGGAAGAAAGCACATCGATGCTGCTCAATAACACCTTCTCCGCTCTCAACTGCTGGGATGCACGGCAACTGCGAGTTAAGCCAATTGGCTCTAATTGGGTCTATATGACTAAACACAATCCTGAAGGGTCCACATGGTACAAAGCACGGCTAGTCAGAAAGGGATATGAGCAGACGGCTTTCGGTGAGACTTATGCCCCTGGTGGGAAGCTAACTACGTTTCGGTATCTCATCACTCTCATCGGAAGATATGGATGGAATATGGACCACTTGGATGTGGTTACCACCTTCTGAAATCCTGAAATCGATAATGATGATATCTATATGGCTCTACCAGAGTAATGGCCAGAAGGTCTCAACGCCCCGAAAATAGTCGTCAGACTCGGAAAAGCTCTGTATGGTCTTAAACATGCTCTGCACTTATGGCACCATGATATCAGCGTCTTTCAACTATCTCTCTGGTTCACTTTATCCCTTGCCGATCCAAATGTCTATCTTCGCAGTGACGGCATTCTGATACTTCTGTATGTCGACAATATCTCCCTGTCATATCCGAAGGCTGCCCCCAAAGCTGTGATCGAATTCAATGCCAACCTATCTCAGAAATTCAAGATTACGAACCTCGGTCCGGCACGCCTATTCTTTGGCATCGAGATCCGCCGCAATGGTACCGTGGTCAGTCTCGGACCGCAAACCTATATCACCACTATCCTGAGATGATTTGCCATGGAGCATACTCACGGTGTCTCAAGGCCCATGGATCCCAACATTACAATTGACTTGGCCGAGGATCGGTGGGAGAAGTCATTGGATGATATCACAGACTATCGAGCAGTCGTGGGATCACTCATGTACCCAGCACATGCAACTTGGCCAGATATCATGTACGCGGTTGCTGCTCTTCCTTGTTAAAATTCGCGGCCATTCACCAGCCATATAACCGCTGCTAAGAGAGTGCTTTGGTATCACAAATCGACAGCCGATTTTCGACTACACTTCAATGGCATTGACATCGGCAATAGTCTCGTATGGGACTCGGATTCAGATTGGGCCAATGACAGTGCGGACCGCAAGCCTCAAGGAGGCCAGGTGTTTCTCGCCAGCAATCGCACTATCTCGTGGCAGTCTCAAAAGCGAAGTCTCATAGCCATGTCAACTCCCAAGGCCGAATTCATCGCCTGTTCATCAGCAAAAGACATTTCCGTCCGGGCGGAATGGCTCCGTCAGAGTGGACGCGCTCCGTCAGAGCCGTCAGAGACACCCCGGTGGCAGACTACTCCGCGCCCGGCGCCAACACGACGCGTTGCGTTGCATATCGCCCTCCGATCGCAGTTTCGCCGTTTCTTCTCGCTCTGTCGGTATCCTATTGTAAACGAACACTGTGGTGTTGTGGCCAACTGTGACCATACGTCGGAATGGGTTCATTGGGTACATCAGCAAAATGTAAAGCGGTCTGGAAGCCACACGCAGGGTTCCACAAGCACAAGGCATTTCGTCTATCATATTCGTCTTTGTTACAGTCACAAGATTCGCTACCTCATAATATGGCATGCATTATTTAAGTATCTCTATATATATACATACGGTCAA